>Ga0209980_10000585_pt1 | contig 19974 bp, 16 predicted proteins | sample CR02metaG_FD_183611 | JGI IMG/M metagenome (GOLD analysis project Ga0209980, IMG submission 183611) | Deep subsurface microbial communities from Mariana Trench to uncover new lineages of life (NeLLi) - CR02 metaG (SPAdes) (version 2) | ecosystem: Environmental > Aquatic > Marine > Ocean trench...
CGTTTTGCGCGCGAATACTAGCAGAAGATACGTGGATAAACTTATCCGCGAGGATGATGGCGGCCGTGCAATTCCTTGATCCGCTCGCGCGCGACATGCGTGTAAATCTGCGTGGTCGACAGATCGCTGTGCCCGAGCAGCATTTGCACGACCCGCAGATCGGCGCCATGATTCAATAAATGCGTGGCAAAGGCATGGCGCAGAGTATGTGGAGACAGCTTGCGGCCAAACCCGGATTTTTTCGCATAACGGCGAATGATGTGCCAGAAAGCCTGCCGCGTCATACAAGACCCCCTGCGGGTCGGGAAAATCGCATCGGTCTGACGCTCCAGCAATATTTCCATTCGCGGACCATCGATAAAATCCCGCAGCCAGCGCTGGGATTCTTCGCCAAGCGGTATCAGTCGTTCCTTATCGCCCTTGCCGACGATCCGAATGACGCCCTGGTTGAGATTGACCTGGCCGATTCGCAGGTTGATCAGTTCCGAGACGCGCAGGCCGGTCGCATACAATACTTCGAGCATTGCGCGGTCGCGATGACCCAGCGGATCGGTGACATTCGGAGCCTCCAGCAGCGCTTCGACTTCTTCCTCGGTCATGGACTGGGGCAAGGCGCGGCCAACCTTCGGCATCGCAATCTTGGCGGTCGGATCGTCGTCGACTTCGCCTTCACGGACCAGGTAGCGGAAGAAGCGGCGGAAACTGGATAATTGCCTGGCCGTCGATCTCGGTCTGGCGCCGCTTTCCGCGCGCCAGGCCAAAAAAGCCAGCAGGTCGCTGCGCCTGGCCGCAGAAAGCTTTACGTCCTGCTCTTCCAGCCAGCGACTCAAACAGAGGATATCGGCCCGGTATGCCGCCAGCGTATTGACGGACAACCCGCGCTCCATCCATATAGCATCCAGAAATCTGTCTATGGTCTTCTCCGGCGCTTCCAGCCCGGCGTAGATTTCGTGCTTGTTTTCAGCCTTTAGCGACAAAGTCGACATTACTCACTTGCTCCCTGCCTCGCAACTGCGCTCCATGCGCAAGCCGGCGCGCCAGCATTTGGCGTCCGGCCGGGTGCCCGGTTTTTTTGCCCGGGCTTAGAGTGCGAAACGGGCTGCGTCCTTGCTGCCCGTCCGCGTGAGCCAGTATGGGGTTGCGGGCTCTGCGGAGGCCGTGACAGCGGTCACAAATCGGCTAATCGATTAACATAAAGTGATGCAGTTCACAGTTTCCGCGCGCGGGCGCATTCATGAATAATCCGGGCTAAACTGCGCCACGATGAAAAAGCTGATTCTAGGTTTGTCCCAGGCTGTCTTCGGCCTGTATATGTTGCTGGTATTTGCCATCTTGCTGATATCGCTGTTTCCTTTTCTGCTGATTCTGCCCAGGCTGGCCTGGCGGAGGAGCATGGCCAGCGCGCTCAGCAGCCTGGTATTTTTTCTTTGTGGCATGAAACTGACCATCCGTGGCCTGGAAAATCTGCCCGCCACGGCCTGTGTGATCGTCGCCAACCATGCGAGCTACCTGGACGGCGTTATTCTGACCGCCGCACTGCCGCCCGATTTCGCATTCGTGATCAAGCGTGAAGTCACGCAGGTGCCGTTTGTCCATTACCTGCTCAGAAGTATCGGTTCGGAATTCGTCGAGCGTAACCATAGCGGGGGCAAGACGAGGGACAGCCGCAGGCTGCTGCGAAAAGCCGCATCCGGGCTGTCGATGGTTTTCTTCCCGGAGGGTACGTTCCGCCTGGAGCCGGGGCTGCTGCCCTTTCACAACGGCGCGTTTACGGCGGCGGTCAGAGGCCGACTGCCGCTCGTACCGGTAATCATCCGCGGCGCGCGCCGGATACTGCCGGCAAAGGCCTTCTGGCCGCGCTGGGGAAGAATCGAAGTCGAGATGCTGGCGGCCCTCGACCCACCCGGCACCGGCGTCGGCGGCCAACATCGCCTGAAAGAAGCGGCCAGGCTGGCCATGCAGGCAAAGCTGGGTGAACCGCTGGTGGAAAAGCGTTAACTTGTTTTCAGGGAGCGTTCCGCAGTCCGGCCCTGGCATCGGCCGCATCGCGGCGATCCGCGACATAGGACTTCCATCCCGTTGCCTGCTGCCGAATGTTGCGCTTGCAACTCGACCTGGACGCACGATCGAGCGATGAATCGGCAGCCGAATACCGGTCCATTTCCGCGTTGGCCACGCCCTTCATCAGGTAAACCGAGCAAATCTCTTTCAGGCCGCCTTTCCTGATCGCATCGTCGGCGGCGTTGACGACTTCCCGCCAGTTGGTCTTTTCCATGAAAAGCTGCGCTTTCTGGTAATAAAATTCGCCGTCATCGCTCATCGGACCCAGCCGGTCGATGACCGAAATTGCCTTGTCAAACTCGCGCGCGGCTGTCCAGGCGCCCAGCAGCAATTCCAGTCTCCTCTGGGTCCCCTGAATCCGACCGCGATTGATCTCGGTATCCAGGATCGTACCGGCCATAAAGGGGTTTTCGAGAAACAGGTTCATGCGAACCAGGTTCAGCAGGCGATCTTCCTTTTCCAGCAAGCCCTTCTGGTAAGCGAGCATCATCGTGGCCAGCGCGTTGCTGTCTTGCCTGAGTTCCTGGTAGGCGCCGGCCAGCATTTCCCAATAACGCGCCTTGTCCGGCCAGTAGCGAATGACCGTTTTCAAAATATCGGCGGCGTTCTGGTATTGAGCAAGCTCATAGAAAATCGCCAGCTCGAGCTGATACCAGCTTTCCACCGGTTTTTCGGGCTGTGACTCGATCGCCTTTTTTACCCAGGGCAGGGCTTCCCGATATTTCGGAAGCTGCGCGTAGGAAGAACCGATCAGTATCAGCGCAGCGCCCGGCGGCTGTTTCTCGATACACAGCCATTTCATCATCATGTCGATGGTGTCCCGATACCGGCCCTGCGACGCGTACAGGCTGGACAGTGAATACATCATGCCCTTTTGTGCCGAGTCCGGCAGCGCGTCCAGGGCAATCGCTTTCTCAAAGTGCGGAATGGCCCGGTCGTAGTTATCCTTACCCCCCATCTGCGCGAGAATAAATCCGAAGGTCTGCTCGATCTGGGACTGCTCGTAAGGGGTAAAACCACCCTTCGCCATCAGCACCTGGAGCCTCTGCATCGCCTGGGGAAGTTCGTTGTTGCCGAGCAGTTCGTGAACCACGGTCAACCGCCGGTAGGTGCGTTCGTCCATCGCGGTCTGCCGGGGTTTGCGTTCCTCGGTCGGGCAGGAATATTGCTGGGCCAGCGCCGGCGTGCTGTTCAACACCAGGTAAGCGGCAATAAAAACCGGCAGCAACCGGTAATTCGCCGGTCCGCCCTTCATTCCAGCGGCTCCATATTAAACTCGATGGTTTGCCTGGCGCGACGCTGTACCGGCACGCCATCGATGATGCGTGGTTTGAATTTCCAGCGATAAATAGCGCGCAGGGCCGCCCGGTTGAAGATTCGCCTCGGTTCCGATTTGATCACTTCGGCATTGGCAACCGAGCCGTCTTCCATAATCGTAAACTCGATCTCCACAAAGCCTTCGGTGCCCGCCATCAGCGCATCGCGCGGATACTGCGGATTGATCCTGACGATAGGGATCACATCGCCGTCCGAGTTTATGTCGCCCGGGTTCCAGGCGCCGAGGAACGGCCCGCCGCCGGCGCCGAGGGAAATATCGATATTCGGGGTTTCCATCCGCATCGCAGTCGGTGGCGGCTTATCCTGCTTCGCTACTTTCAGTTTGGGTGGCGGTGGCGGTTTTTTCGGCGGCTCGGGTTCTTTCGGTTTCTGACGCTGCTTGATATTGGTAATATCGTCCTGCCGTATCCGGATAAATTCCACGACCTTGCCGCCACTGTCGTCTTTTGCATACCCTTTGCCACCCGAGATCAGTGTACTCATCAGCAGGAACAGCAACAGTCCCATGGCGGTGCCGGCGCCTAATGACATGAGGTAGCGCATCTCAGTTCCCCACTTCCTTGGCGGCAACCATGATATTGGCGACTCCGCCAAGCCGAACCTGATCCATCAGATCGATCAAAATGCCGGTCGAGGCTTTTTCGTCGGCAATGATAATCACGCTGCTTTCCGGTATCTCGGCAACGGCGGATTCAACCATGGCCCTGATTTGCGCCAGCTCGACCTGGCCTTTGTTCATCCAGACCTGATCGAACTCGGAGATCGCGATCAGGATGTTGCCATGCGCATTCGGTGACGCCGTCTCGGCCTCGGGACGATTGGGGTCGATCCCCGTTTCCTTGATAAACGAAGTCGTCACGATGAAGAAGATCAACATGATAAACACGACATCGAGCATCGGCGTGATGTTGATCTCGGTTTCTTCTTCCTGGGTTGCGTGTCGTTTTGCCATGTTGTTAAGTTTGAGTCCTCATGTCGTTCCAGGTTCCCCCCTTATTGCTTAGCGCTCGGCGCTCAGCGCGCCGCCGCAGCCAGCGAAACCGTTTCGGCGCCGGCTACCCTCGCCTGGTCGATAACCCGGACCAGCAGACCGGCATCCGATTCGCGGTCCGCGATGATGACCACCGGCGCATCGGCTTTCGCAGCCAGGCTGCTTTCAATATTGGCACGTACGGCACGGATATCGATGGTCCGGCCCTGAATCACTATTCTGCCGGTCTTTTCAATCCTGATCGCAATAACCTCGGATATCTTCTGTTCTTCTTTCGGCTTATTGGACGGCCGATTCAGGTCTACGCCTATTTCCGAGACAAACGAAGTCGTCACGATGAAAAAGATCAGCATGATAAAGACCACGTCCAGCATCGGCGTGATATTGATCTCGGCGTCTTCTTCGCGGTGGCTTATTTTACGTCGCATGCGTTAACCCTGGTAATGCAGCCCTTAGTGATGTAACAACAAGTCTTCGGCCTGTTCAATCTCGGCATTCGCCTTGTTTTCGAGGAAAGTCACCAGGTAAACGCCGGACAGCGCTGCGACCAGACCCGACATGGTCGGTATGGTCGCCGCCGATACGCCGCCCGCCATCAGGCGCGCGTTGCTGGTGCCGGTAATTGCCATCACGTCGAAGACCTGGACCATGCCGGTCACTGTCCCGAGCAGGCCCAGCAAGGGCAGCACCGCCATCAGCGTCTTGATCAGCAGCAGGTATTGCTTCGCTTCCAGGGAGATATCCGAAATCAGCATTTCGCGAATACGCCGCGCATGCCATGAGGTGGTGTCTTCGCGGTTGTCCCATTCCTCCTGGACCTGGCGGACTCGTCTTGGCATCTCGCCGTAGAAATACCAGAGCCGTTCGATGATGAACGTCCACATCAGGATCGTGACGACCAGGATGCCGTAGAGTACGTCTCCCCCGGCCTCGAAGAAGTCGCGGATTACGTAGAATGGCTCCAGCAACAAACTCATTTAATAAATCTCTTTCTCTGAGTGACGCGCGATCATGCCGGCGGTCTGTTCTTCGAGTATCTCGACCAGCGCACGGCTCTTGGCAGCCACCAGGCTATACAGCAACACCAGCGGTATGGCGACGACCAGACCCATCACCGTCGTCATCAGCGCCTGCGAGATGCCGCCAGCCATCAGCTTTGGATCGCCGGTGCCGAACAGGGTAATCATCTGAAAAGTTTCGATCATGCCGACGACCGTTCCCAGCAGACCCATCAGCGGGGCGACTGCAGCCAGCACCTTGATCGTGCCCTGGCGTTTCTCGAATTTCGGGGTTTCCTTGAGGATCGCCTCGTCTAGCTTGAGTTCCAGGGTCTCGGTGTCGATCTCCGTGTTCTGGTGATAAACAGCAAGGATACGGCCCAGGGCATTGTCTTCGTCCGGTTCAGCGATTTTGTTGAGCTGCCGGCGCACTTTCGAGCTCGCCCCGGACAGGAACAGCCAGCGCTCGATGGAAACCAGGAAACCAAATATGCCAAGGACAATAATGACATAGCCGACCGTGCGGCCCTGCTCGATGCGTTCGCGGAAAGTCGGCGCATTGATCAGCAGCTTCAGCAGCGAGCCGAAGCTGGGGTCGACCGCCATCGCAACGGTCCCCGAGGTGGCCTCAAACAAATCCTCTGCCATGTCACGGTAGCGGCCTTTCGGCTGTCGCGGCAGCACCTTGACGCTCTTGGTGCCCGGCTCATAGGTCAGAAACTCGTCGCCGGTAATCAGGTTGAACACACCGACCCTGACGACGACCGCGTCGGCGAAGGTTCCGTCCGCCTTGACGATACGGGTCGGAAAACGAACGATTTTGGCCGATTCGACCATTTCATTGAGCATCAGGACCCGCAGGTTATTCAAATCCTCGATCGATGGCAGACCCTTGATTTGCGCGAGGCGGTCAGCGAGCGCCCCGCGATCCGGATATTGTACGGACACCATCGACGCATCGATCGTGCCTTTGACATCGCCGGCGACCTGGCGGACTACACCAAACATCTCGCCCATGTTGCCGCTTTGAATCCGGAATGTGTCCTGCAATTCTTCGAGCTGCCGTTCATTGTTGTCAAACAAGGCCTTGAGCCGGTCCGCCTGACGCTGTGCGGCGTCTCGATCGGCCTTCGCCTGGCGCAACAGGGCGCGCTGATTGTTGCGTTCAGTTTCAAACCGGCGCAGGCGTTCCTGGTTCTCCCCGCTCACCTTGCGGGCTTCCCGTTGCGAGTTCCGCAACAGTTCATCCATCGAAGCAGCCGATTCCCGGGCCCGCACCTCGGCCGCTGTTTCCTCGGCCGCCAACGGCGTCGTTTCCTGGGCCAGCGCCGATGCGCCCGCCAACAGGCCCGCAACCAGGAAAACCGATAATATTTTTATGTTTGTCATTGTGCGTTCTCCGGCGCCGGCACAGGCAATTTTAGCAAGTTAGGCGCGGCCTGCTTCTTGGCAATCCGCAGACCTTCGGAAATGGGCTTGCGATACTCGTCGCCCAGCGCTTCCCACTGGCGCGTATTCTTGTTCCAGAAACCGGTATCCTGCCGATCCGGCGTCTGGTAGGCGAGCAGGATCCTTCCGACCCGGAGGAAATTGACCTCACGGATCTCGCCATTGATTTCCAGGCTGTCAACGGTGAATTCGGTGTCTTTGCCGAACGAGGTTTCGATCTGGTAAGCATTCATGATCTGGCGGAATTTCTCGGATATCGTCAGTTCCGAGCTATCCATGTTGGTACGCAGCATATCGATTCGATTCTCGCGCTCTTCCATGTTGAACGGTATGTCCAGGTGGATAAACTGGTCCAGCGTTTCGATCATGCTGCCCATCAGCGGGATGATCCCTTGTTCCACGACGACGATGTTTTCCAGCTCGGTGGTAATCCGGTCGATTTCGGTCTGCTGACTATTGACCAGCGTCCGCATATGCCCGTTATAGATCTGGATACGATCCAGCTCCTGAATCGTCATCCGGTAGTCACCCCGGATTTCAGTGATCTGATTGTCCAGTTGCCCGATACGGGTCTGGGTCCGGACGGAGGACCGGTCCGACTGGCGCTGTACATCCAGGGCCCGGTTTAATGTGGCTTCCTGTGCGCCCAGCGTACTTGCGACCAGCACAAGTATTGTGGACAACGCCCAGGTTCCGCGGATCCGTTGGTGCGCGATCGTAGCTTTCAACATGTGGTTACCTTCTGTTTTTATAGCTTGAAAAGGCGATTTTGGCATTGCTCTGCAGCGGCTGAATTTATCAGAAACACCCCCGAAACAAAAGCCGCGTCTATCGAATCAATGGTTTACATGCTTCTCCGATACTGGCCACCGACCCGATAAAGCGCTTGGCTGATCCGGCCAAGAGAACTGATTTTCACCGTTTCCATCAGGCTGGCGAACACGTTCCCGCCATTCGCTGCGGCGGCTTGCAACTGTTCGAGAGCGGCCTCAAGCCGCTGTGCATTCCGCTCGAGAAATTCGGCGGTATTTTTCACCTGCGCCTGTTTTTCTTCTTCTGTGGAACGGATCAATTGTGCTGCCGGCCTTTCCTGCGGCTCATTGTCCGCCCCGAGAAAAGTATTCACGCCGATCAGCGGCAGACTGCCATCGTGTTTCATCGACTCGTAATACAGGCTTTCGTCCTGTATTTTCCCGCGCTGGTACATGCTTTCCATGGCGCCAAAAACGCCGCCACGCTCTGAAATACGCTCGAATTCCAGGTAGACCGCTTCCTCCACCAGGTCGGTGAGCTCGTTGATCGCAAAAGAACCCTGCATCGGGTTTTCGTTTTTGTTCAGACCCAGCTCCTTATTAATAATGAGCTGGATCGCCATCGCCCGGCGGACGGATTCCTCGGTCGGCGTCGTTATGGCTTCATCGTAGGCGTTAGTATGCAGGCTGTTGCAGTTATCAAACAGCGCGTACAAGGCCTGCAGCGTCGTGCGGATATCGTTGAACTGGATTTCCTGCGCGTGCAGGCTGCGCCCCGAGGTCTGGATGTGGTACTTGAGCATCTGGCTGCGCGGGCCGGCGCCGTAAATTCCGTGCATCGCCCGCGCCCAGATACGCCTGGCCACGCGGCCGATTACCGCGTATTCCGGATCCATGCCGTTACTGAAAAAGAAACTCAGGTTCGGCGCGAAATCATCGATCTTCATGCCCCGACTCAGGTAATACTCGACCAGCGTAAAACCGTTGGCTAGCGTAAACGCGAGCTGGCTGATCGGATTCGCGCCCGCCTCGGCAATGTGATAACCGGAAATCGACACGCTATAGAAATTGCGTACGCCGTGGTCGATAAAATAGGCCTGCACGTCGCCCATCATGCGCACCGCAAACTCGGTCGAAAAAATACAGGTATTCTGCGCCTGGTCCTCCTTGAGGATATCGGCCTGAACCGTACCCCGCACTTTTCGCAACGCCTCGGCCTTGAGCTTTTCATAAGTGCCGGCATCGACCAGCTGATCGCCACTGACCCCCAGCAAGCCGAGACCGAAGCCATCGTGCCCGCGTGGCAGCTCACCGGTGTATACCGGTCTTTGCCGGTCCGCGTAAAGCCCGTCTATTTTTTTCTGCGCCTCCTCGAACAGACCGTTCTCACGCAAATATCGTTCGACGTTCTGATCGATCGCGGTATTCATGAACATCGCCAGCAGCATCGGCGCCGGACCGTTGATCGTCATCGAGACCGAAGTTGCGGGCGCCAGCAAGTCAATGCCGGAATACAGCTTTTTCATATCGTCCAGCGTAGCGATGGAAACGCCTGAATTTCCTACGCGCCCATAGATGTCGGGTCTTAAGTCCGGGTCTTCGCCATACAAGGTAGCGGAATCGAACGCGGTCGAAAGCCGGGTGGCCTCGTGCCCCCAGGCCAGGTAGTGAAAGCGCCGGTTGGTCCTTTCCGGGGTCCCTTCGCCGGCGAACATCCGGGTCGGGTCTTCCAAGGTTCGCCGGTACGGGTAAACGCCGGCCGTATAGGGATAGAAACCCGGCAGGTTTTCCTCCATCAGGAAACGCAGGGTATCTCCCCAGCCTCTGAAATCCGGTGCGGCGATTTTGGGTATCTTGATACGGCTCAGCGATTCGCTGAAATTGTGCCCGCTGACTTCCTTGCCGCGCACCTGGTAACTGTACGTTTCCTGCCGCAGCGCTTGTCGTCTGGCCGGCCACTCGCGCAGAAGCTCGATGCCGTCGGCGCCAACCTTGTCCAGCGCGGCGTTGTACGCTCGCCGCAACTCGCCAATCGAGCCCTGGTCTTTTTCCGCCAGCGCGGACTTGGCAAAGGCATCGAGCTCGACCGGCATGGCATTGTCCTGCAAAACTTTCAGCGCGCGGTAACAAGCCTGGGCCTGATCCGCCGCGGCCGCGCGCCACGAGATTTCCTCGTGGGTCGCCCTGCCGCCGGCGGCGATCTCGGCGAGATACCGCGAACGCTCCGGTGGCACGATCGCCTGCTTCCGCAGATCGCCGGTCGGACCCGGATCCTTGCACAGCCATTGCCCCGGCTCGCTGCTTTCGAGAGCTGCCAGGCGCTCACAAAGCTCCTGGAACAGGCGGTTTACGCCGGCATCGTTGAACTGGCTGGCGATCGTCGGGAAAACCGGAATATCCTCATCGGCCGTCTTGAACGCGAGCCGGTTGCGTTTCCACTGTTTGCGAATATCGCGCAATGCGTCTTCGGAGCCGCGCTTTTCAAACTTGTTGAGCACCACCAGGTCCGCATAATCCAGCATGTCTATTTTTTCGAGTTGGCTGGCGGCGCCATAATCGCTGGTCATGACATAGGTCGACAAATCGACCAGGTCGACAATCTCGCTATCGCTTTGTCCGATGCCGGCGGTCTCGACGACGATCAGGTCGAACCCGGCATAGCGCAATACCTGAACGCTGTCGGCCAGCACCACGCTGGTCGCCAGGTGCTGCCGCCTGGTGGCAATGGAGCGCATGAAAATCTGGCCGCCGCTCAGACTGTTCATGCGAATACGATCGCCGAGCAAGGCCCCGCCGGTACGGCGCCGGGTCGGGTCGATGGCCAGGACTGCGATCCTGACATCCGGGAAATGACGCAGAAAACGGTTCAGAAGCTCATCGGTCAGGCTGCTTTTACCCGAACCGCCGGTGCCGGTGATGCCGACGACGGGTGCGTTGTTGGCTGATTCTTTCCAGGTGCGGCGCAAGGCGTCCAGCCGTTGCGGTTCGTCGACGGCCTGTTCGAGCAAGGTAATCGTTCGCGCCACCGCCTGGTGGTTGTCCGCCGATAGCGCGCCCGGTTGGAAATCCGCAGCCTGCGAGTTACTGACCCGCCTGAACACATCGTCGATCATCCCATCCAGACCCATTTTCATACCGTCCTGCGGGCTGTAGACCTTTTCCACTCCATAGGCTTCCAGTTCACGGATTTCCTGAGGCGTGATGGTCCCGCCACCACCGACGACAATACGCATATGCTCGGAATCATTTTCGCGCAGCATGTCCACCATGTAGCGGAAGTACTCCATGTGGCCGCCCTGATAGGAACTGATCGCCACGCCATCGACATCCTCCTGGATCGCCGCGTCGACGATATCGGCCACACTGCGGTTGTGCCCGAGGTGGATAACCTCGGCGCCATGCGATTGCAGGAGACGGCGAATAATATTGATCGCCGCGTCATGGCCATCGAATAAAGAAGCCGCAGTGACAAAACGCAACGGCGCCCGGCCGCGGGCGGGAGAGGTATCGTGAAGCTGGTCGGCAACTGTACTCATTAAACGGATTCCGGCCTGTGCGAGGTCGACGGATAATTATATACCGGGAATCGGCAAAGCCCGCTTTACGGGGAAATAAGGGTTGTTGCGTTGCAGCAATTAAAATCTGTAATGCAGTGTCGCGCGCGGATGACTATAATACCGCCCGCCTCCGGTCATGCCGCACATAACACCGGGGCGCAATGCGACAGCCGTTCCTAATCATTGCCTGGGAACTCACAACAAATTAACCACCCGGGCGGGCTTTGGTGGCTCCAAGCGACGCCCTTACTATCGAACCCGAACATGTGTGTCAGGAGATATAAATGGAATTGTTCAAGACCATGGATGAGAGAGAGCACGAACAGGTCGTGTTTTTTCATTGCAAGCACAGCGGGCTGAAAGCCATTGTCGCTATTCATGACACCACGCTGGGTCCGGCGCTCGGCGGACTTCGCATGTACAACTATGATTCCGAAGAGGAAGCGCTCAGGGATGTCTTGCGTCTTTCCCGAGGCATGACTTACAAGGCGGCGGTAGCCGGCCTCAACCTTGGCGGCGGCAAGGCGGTGCTGATAGGCGACCCACAGAAAGACAAGAGCGAGCAATTGTTCCGCGCCCTTGGCCGTTTCATCGGCTCCCTCGGCGGGCGCTATATCACGGCCGAAGATGTCGGCACCAGCGTCGAGGACATGGACTATATTTACGCCGAAACCGATCGCGTGGTCGGAGTCCATGAAGTCCATGGCGGCAGCGGCGACCCTTCACGGTTCACCGCCTACGGCACTTTGCAGGGAATCCGCGCCTGCCTGATGAAAAAATACGGGCACACAGAGATTGCAAAAACGAGTTTCGCGGTTCAGGGCGTGGGTCATGTCGGCAGGCACCTCGTGGACATGCTGCGCGAGGAAGGCGCCAAAGTGTTTGTCACCGATATCAACGATGCCGCGGTACAGGATGTCGTCAGCAACCTGGGAGCCGAGGCGGTGCCGCTGGATGCTATTTATGACACCGATGCCGACGTTTTTGCGCCCTGCGCGATGGGCGGCGCGATCAACGAAGAAACGATCCCGCGTCTGAAATGCGCCATCGTGGCCGGTAGCGCCAACAACCAGCTCGACACCGACGAGTGCGGTACGATACTTGAGAAAAAAGGCATTCTCTATGCTCCGGATTACGCGATCAATGCCGGTGGCCTGATGAACGTGGCGATCGAATTACAAGGATACGACCGCAAGCGGGCGATCATGATGGTAAAAACGATTTACCACATCATTGGCCATATTTTCCAGATTGCCGATCGCGATGGAATCCCCAGCTGGCAGGCTGCCGACCGCCTGGCGCAAGAACGGATCACTGCGATTGCCGCAACCAAGATTCCATACACGAAGAGTTTCAAGGACCGCCTCGATGGCCGCAAACCGCACACCACCGCGATATCCTGATACCAACACCCTGACCCGGAAAACGGTCGGCGATCAGCCGGCCGTGTTGCGCTAAACAGGAGCATAATAGATCAGTGAGCGCCTTCAATACCCATATCAACGAAGACCTGGATCTGCTGCGCGATTCCGTGCGCCGATTTGCCGCCGAGGAAATCGCGCCGCGCGCGGCCGAGATCGATCGCAGCAACGAGTTTCCAGCCGACCTTTGGTCCAAACTGGGCGGCCTGGGACTGCTTGGCATGACCGTGCCCGAGGAATTCGGCGGTTCGGACATGAGTTACCTCGCGCATGTCGTTGCGATGGAAGAAATATCCCGCGCATCGGCCTCCGTCGGCCTGTCCTACGCCGCTCATTCCAATCTTTGCGTCAACAACATTTATCTCAACGCCACCGACGAGCAACGCAGGAAATTCCTGCCGAAACTCTGCAGCGGCGAATGGGTCGGCGCGCTGGCCATGTCGGAAGCGGGCGCCGGTTCCGATGTGATCGGATCGATGAGCTGCAAGGCTGAGAAGACCGCCGGCGGCTGGCTGGCCAATGGCTCGAAAATGTGGATTACAAACGGGCCGGAAGCGCATATTTCGCTGGTCTATATGCGGACGGCGCCCGCCGAACTCGGATCGAAAACGGTCAGCGCGTTCATCGTCGAAGCGACAACCGATGGATTCAGCAAAGCGCAGAAACTGGACAAGCTGGGCATGCGCGGATCCAACACCTGCGAGCTGGTGTTCGAGGACTGCCTGATCCCGGATGAAAACCTGCTTGGCGAAGAGAATGCCGGCACCTATATCCTGATGAGCGGCCTGGATTCGGAACGCCTGGTCCTGTCCGGCGGTCCGCTGGGCATCATGCAAAACTGCATGGACGAGGTCATGCCCTATATCCATGAACGCAAACAGTTTGGCAAGCCGATCGGCACCTTCGGCGTCATGCAGGGCAAGATCGCCGACATGTACACGGCGCTGCAGTCGGCGCGCGCTTTCACTTACCGCACGGCCGAACAGTTCGATCGCGGTCAGCCAACCCGGCAAGACTCCGCAGCCTGCCTGCTTTACGCCTCCGGGGCCGCGGTCGAGGTCGCGCTGGAGGCGATACAGGCGCTGGGCGGCAACGGCTATATTAATGAATACCCGACCGGCCGCCTGCTGCGGGATGCAAAACTTTACGAGATCGGCGCGGGTACAAACGAAATACGCCGCCTGTTGATCGGCCGCGAACTGTTCAAGGCGACCGGGCCATAAAAAAACGAAGCCGCTGCTGGATGGGCGCTTTTGAAGGAGACCAGCAATGCCTGATTCTGTGGTAATCGTAGCGGCACGCCGCACACCCATCGGCAGTTTCCAGGGCGGGCTTGCGCCGTTGAGCGCTGTCGAACTCGGCGCCGCGGCAAACCGTGCGGCGCTGGAAGACAGCAAGGTCGCGGCCGCGGAAATCAGCGAAGTCGTCTCCGGTTGCGTATTGCCGGCCGGTCTCGGCCAGGCGCCCGCCAGGCAGGCGGCGCTGGCCGCGGGTCTGCCCGAATCGATACCCTGTACGACCATCAACAAAGTCTGCGGCTCGGGAATGAAAGCCGCGACACTTGCCCACGATATGATCCTGGCGGGCAGCGCCGATATCGTTCTCGCCGGCGGCATGGAATCGATGAGCAATGCACCGTACCTGCTGCCAAGAGCCAGGTCCGGCTATCGCATGGGTCATCAACAAGCGCTGGACCACATGTTTTTCGACGGTCTGCAAAACCCGTATGACGGCAACATGATGGGCCACTTTGCGGAGATGTGCGTCGACAAATATGGCTTCACGCGAGCAGAGCAGGATGCGTACACGATCGAATCCGTGACCCGCGCGCTGGCTGCCGTGGAATCCGGACGCTTTCGCGATGAAGTCACGCCGTTGACCGTCAAGACGCGCAAGGGCGAAACCATCGTCGAAAATGATGAAGAACCCTTTAACTTTGACCTGGAAAAAATTCCCACGATGCGCCCGGCGTTCAAGCGCGATGGCGGCACCGTCACCGCAGCCAGCTCATCGTCGATATCCGATGGCGCCGCTGCGCTGGTGCTGATGGCCGCGTCCGAAGCCGAAAGACGCAAGCTGGAACCGCTGGCGAGCATTATCGGCCACGACGGTTTCGCCCATGCGCCCGAATGGTTTACCACTGCACCGGTCAGTGCGATCGAGAGTCTGCACGAGAAAATCGGCTGGCGGGTTGAGGATGTGGATCTTTACGAAATCAACGAAGCGTTTGCCTGTGTCGCGATGGCGCCGATCAAGGAGCTGGGCATCCCGCACGAGAAACTGAACGTCAACGGCGGCGCATGCGCGCTGGGCCACCCGATCGGCGCGACCGGCGCCAGGATCATCGTCACGCTGATCCATGCCTTGCGCGATCGCGGCCTCAAACGCGGCATTGCGGCCTTGTGTATCGGCGGCGGCGAAGCCACCGCTATCGCGGTCGAACTGCCCTGATACTGGCGGCGTCGCTGATCCATGCCCGTCATCAAAAGCAAGATCGATACCAGCAGCCAGGTTTTCAAAGCCAACCGGGAGGCGATGCTGGCGCAGGTCGGGGATCTGCAAACTACCTGTGAAAAAATTGCGCTCGGTGGCAGTGAAAGGGCCAGGGAAACACACCTCGAGCGCGGCAAACTCCTGCCCCGTCAACGAATCGAGGCCCTGCTGGATGAAGGTTCGGCGTTCCTCGAACTGTCGCAGTTGGCTGCCTACGGGCAATACGACGACCAGGCCCCCTGCGCGGGGCTGATCACCGGTATCGGGCGTGTAAACGGCCATGAAGTGGTCGTGGTGGCCAATGACGCGACCGTCAAAGGCGGCACCTATTACCCGATGACCGTAAAAAAACATTTGCGCGCCCAGGAAATCGCAATGGAAAACCGGTTGCCCTGTGTATACCTGGTGGACTCCGGCGGCGCCTTCTTACCCATGCAGGACGAAGTTTTCCCGGACCGCGATCATTTTGGCCGGATATTTTATAACCAGGCGCAATTGTCGGCCCGCGGCATACCGCAAATCGCCGTCGTACTCGGATCCTGTACCGCCGGTGGCGCCTATGTGCCGGCCATGTCCGACGAAGCCATCATCGTGCGCAACCAGGGCACGATTTTTCTTGGCGGGCCGCCGCTGGTCAAAGCGGCAACCGGCGAAATTGTCGATGCCGAAGAACTCGGCGGCGGCGATGTGCATGCACGGATCTCGGGAGTCACCGATTATCTTGCCGATAACGACGGCCACGCCCTGTCGATGGCCAGGGACATCGTCGGCAGCCTCAACCGGGTCAAATGCCATGGCCTGCAGACCCGCGAAGTTGCCGATCCGCATTACGACGCGGAGGAAATCTACGGCATTATCCCGACCGATACGCGCTACCCATACGACATCCGGGAAGTCATTGCCCGGCTGGTGGACGCTTCCGAATTCCAGGAATTCAAGGCCCTGTATGGAAAATCGCTGGTCTGCGGCTTTGCCCATCTGCATGGCTACCCGATCGGTATCGTCGCCAACAACGGCATCCTGTTTTCCGAATCGGCTCTCAAGGGCGCGCATTTCATTCAGCTTTGCAATCGCAGGGGCATCCCGCTGTTGTTCTTGCAGAACATCACCGGGTTCATGGTCGGCAAGAAATATGAGCACGCCGGCATCGCCAGGGACGGTGCGAAAATGGTCAATGCCGTCGCCTGTGCGGCGGTACCGAAATTCACCGTCATAATCGGTGGCAGTTTTGGCGCCGGCAATTACGCGATGTGTGGCCGTGCCTATGGCGGACGCTTCCTGTGGATGTGGCCGAATGCGCGGATTTCGGTCATGGGGGGCGAGCAGGCCGCCGGGGTGCTGGCAACCGTGAAACGCGACGGCATGGAGCGCCGCGGTGAGAAATGGGCCGCACAAGACGAAGCAGACTTCAAGAACCGGATAGCGGCCCAGTACGAAAGCCAGGGACATCCTTATTACGCAAGTTCGAGACTGTGGGACGACGGCATCATCGACCCGCTCGATACGCGGCGGGTACTCGGACTGGCCATCTCGGCGGCCCTCAATGCGCCGGTCGACACCGACCGCGGCTACGCCATTTTCCGGATGTAACGACGATGCCCGGACAGGCAAGCATACTGAAGGGAATGGACGATCGCGGCGTGTTGACGCTGACGCTGAACCGCCCGCAACTGCATAACGCTTTCGACGACGCGCTGATCGGCGAACTGACCGGCGAATTGCTGAATGCAAACCGCGACCCATCGGTCAAGATCGTGATCCTGACCGGCGCGGGCCAGTCCTTCAGCGCGGGCGGCGACCTGAACTGGATGCGCTCGATGGCGGCGCTCGACCAAGCGGAAAATATCGAAGATGCGCTGGCGCTGGCCGAAATGCTCAGCGTATTGAATGGCCTCGATAAACCCACCATTGCCAGGGTCAATGGCCACGCGTTCGGTGGCGGCGTGGGTCTGATCGCATGCTGCGATATTGCGATTGCCGCCGACCACGTCAAGATGGCGCTTACCGAAGTCCGGCTGGGGCTGATTCCGGCTGTCATCTCACCTTATGTCATTGCGGCGATCGGGCCGCGCCAGGCGCGGCGGCTGTTTCTCACCGCGCAGGCTATCGACGCCGCGGAAGCCAGGTCGTGCGGCCTGGTTCACTTGTGCACGCCGGCCGATCGACTGGACGAGGCGGTGGCGACGCAGGTGCAAATGTTGCTCAAAGGTGGCCCGCAGGCGCTGGCGGCATGCAAGTCGCTGATCGCCGAAGTCGCCGCCGCAGGCCGGGTCGGCGCACCGCAACTGAAACGCCGCACCGCCGAAATCATCGCGCAGCTTCGGGTTTCCGATGAGGGCCAGGAAGGATTGTCGGCTTTCCTGGAAAAAAGACCTGCGCGCTGGGATGCGGAAAATTAATCGATGATCAGCCGCCTGCTCATCGCCAATCGTGGCGAGATCGCCTGCCGCATTATCCGTAGCTGCCGTCGCCTGGGCATTACGACGATCGCCGTTTTTTCGGCGGCGGACCGGCGGGCGTTGCATGTGCGGCTGGCGGACGAGTCCGTTCATATCGGCGCCGCGCCCGCTGCCGATTCCTACCTGAATATTCAAGCCTTGCTCGCGGCAGCCAACGCCAGCCGGGCCGACGCGATCCATCCCGGTTACGGGTTCCTCTCGGAAAATGCGGGATTTGCGCGTGAGTGCAAAAAGGGCGGCCTGATTTTCGTCGGGCCGGACGCGGACACCATCGCCAGCATGGGCAACAAGGACGTCGCCAAAACGATCATGGAAAAAGCCGGTGTCCCGGTGGTCCCTGGTTATCATGGCGAGCTGCAGACCGACCGGGGATTACAAAAAGAAGCCCGCCGCATCGGTTGGCCGGTCATGATCAAGCCCTGCGCCGGTGGCGGCGGCAAAGGCATGCGTATCGTCCGCGAAGAAAGCGCTTTTGCGGAGGCGTTGCACGCCGCGCGCCGGGAGGCACTGAGCAGCTTTGGCGACGACCGCGTGCTGCTCGAGAAATTCCTGGAAAACCCCCGCCACGTCGAAGTCCAGGTTTTCGCGGACACCCATGGCAATATCGTCCATCTGTTCGAACGCGAGTGTTCGATTCAGCGCCGCTACCAGAAAATCATCGAAGAAGCGCCCTGCCCTTCGGTGGCCGACGATATGCGCCGGGAAATGACCGCCGCGGCCATAACAGCCGCCCGCGCGGTCGGCTACCAGAACGCCGGTACCGTCGAATTCATCCTCGATCGTGATGGCCGGTTCTTTTTCATGGAAATGAATACCCGTTTGCAGGTCGAACATCCGGTCACCGAGATGATTACCGGCCTGGACCTGGTCGAATGGCAACTGCGCGTCGCCAGTGGTGAGGAACTGCCGCTGACCCAGGAGCAAATTACTTGCGACGGCCATGCCATTGAAGCCCGGATCTATGCAGAAAACCCGTACCGCGATTTTCTGCCGGCCACTGGCACGGTGGAGGCCTTTGTCCACCCGCCACAGGAAAACGGTTTGCGCGTCGATAGCGGGATAACGGACGGCGACCGGATCGGCATTCATTACGACCCGCTGCAGGCCAAGCTGATCGTGCATGACAAGTCCCGCCGTGCGGCGACCAAGAAACTGCAGGCCAGCCTGGAGCGTACCGCCTTGTTCGGCGTAAGCAACAACCTTCCCCTGCTCCGTGGAATCGCGGCGTCGAAAATTTTCGCCGGCGCCGGCATGGACACCGGCTACCTGGACAAACACCTGGACGATGTACTGCCGGGCCAGGCCACGCCACGCGAGATACTCGCGATCGCAGCGGTCGTTTCTCTCGAACACAGGAATAATGCCGCGAGGATTGCCAGCTTGCGTGGCGGACAGGACGCTGGCTCACCCTGGTACAAGCCGGACGCCTGGCGCCTGGGGGGAACGGCCGGTTCATTGATCCGCTTTCACGATGCCCACGGTCCCGGCGCCGGCATTCGCGTTTTGCCCGCCGATTCCGCGGACAGCCATTACTGCCATTTCGCCGACGATCGCCTTGCGCTAAGCGTCACAGAGTGCATTGAGGCGGTCGAGCCAGGCCCCGATTGGCGGGAATCGGTCTGGCAGGTCGATGGACAAGAGATCGCGGCCGCGATCATCTGCCGCGGCCCATGGCTTCAGCTTTGCGCCGATGGCCAGTGCCATGAACTGCGGCGCCTGAATCCATACTTGTCGGAAACAGAAAGCGCGGATGAGGATGCTCACCCTGGCTCGCCATTACCGGGTAAAATTGTTGCCCTACTGGTCGCCGAAGGCGACCGGGTCGAAACGGGCGACAAACTGCTGGTACTAGAAGGAATGAAAATGGAATACACATTGCTTGCCCGAACCGCCGGCACGATCGAAAAAATCCTTTACCGCGAAGGCGATATCGTCGAAGCGGAAGTTGCGCTTATCGATATCCAGGCGGACGAGGCAACCGTTGAATAATTTTCCGGAATCGGTTCGCGTCGTCGAAGTCTCGGCGCGCGACGGTCTGCAGAACGAGAAACAGGCATTGCCGGCAGCCGTCAAGATCGAGTTGATCGACCGGCTCGGCGCATGCGGCCTGTCGACGATCGAAGTCAGCAGTTTTGTCAGCCCGCGCTGGGTTCCGCAACTCGCCGACGCCGCCGAAGTCATGGCCGGCATCAGCAAGAAGCCGGACGTTCGCTACCCGGTGCTGGTGCCCAATACCGAGGGAATGCAGCGTGCCATCGCTGCCGGCGCCAGCGAAGTAGCTGTATTCGCCGCCGCGTCGGAATCCTTCAGTCAAAAGAACAGCAATGCCGGCATAGCGGAATCGCTGCAAAGAATCGAAGCGGTGATGCAACTGGCAAAGGAAAACGGGATGCCGGTGCGTGGCTACCTGTCCTGTGTACTCGGTTGCCCCTACGAAGGCGATATCAGCGCGTCC
>Ga0209980_10000586_pt1 | contig 19946 bp, 8 predicted proteins | sample CR02metaG_FD_183611 | JGI IMG/M metagenome (GOLD analysis project Ga0209980, IMG submission 183611) | Deep subsurface microbial communities from Mariana Trench to uncover new lineages of life (NeLLi) - CR02 metaG (SPAdes) (version 2) | ecosystem: Environmental > Aquatic > Marine > Ocean trench >...
TCGCAGACCGAAAAACTGTCACGCGGGCAGTTGAATCGTCCACGTAGCTCCGGGCTGGCGGCCTCGCTCAAGCCAGTCATGTCGAGGGTATTATCAAATCAACCCAGAGTCTCGCGTCCATTGCCAAGAAGGTATTGGGATGACTATGAATCGCGTGAGACGCTGCGTGACCTGAGGCAAGCACGCCCGGGCGCGATGGCACCACCAGCCTCCTCCAGAGTCTCCTGCGCATTTGTTTTGCGGTGCCCATCCGTGGGACCCCCGAAAACGATGACCCCCACCGGGGGCGTGCCCAACCGGCCCGGGTCCTTCGACTCGAATAGTACCGCCCCAACCAGCGACTAACCGCCACCATAACCGCCACCAATGCGGCCGCTGCCGGGATGGCTGGTTTAGACTGCCGGATTGCCTTCTCAGTGCGAGTGACGAAGGTGCGCGAGCCATGCAGGAAGTCGCCACTCAGGCCAACTAATAGGGGCGCGATATTGACCGCCCCCTCGGAAACCTGAGTAAAAAGTAAGTACGCCCACGGGTTGTTTCGCTAAGTCTTTGTTTTTATGGCGTCCCCAACGGGATTCGAACCCGTGTCGCCACCTTGAAAGGGTGGTGTCCTAGGCCAGGCTAGACGATGGGGACGGTGATGTTGTGTGCCCTTGAACTGAAGCCCCAAAAAAACAGGGCTGACGAGTCAGCCCTGCGCTGTTGGTGGAGCCAGGCGGGATCGAACCGCCGACCTCTACAATGCCATTGTAGCGCTCTCCCAGCTGAGCTATGGCCCCGGAAATGAGCCCTGGCTGGCCGACCGTGCCACCGACCGACGACCGCGCCATAGTAAGCTGCGGGAATCTACGGGAGGGCCCTACCCCTGTCAAGCATCGGCCCCGCGGGCCGCAATGTAAGCGAGCGCGGCATCGATGCGCGCCAAGGTACGCTCGCGGCCCACCAGAAGCAGGGTGGCGTCGATGGATGGCGACATGTCGCTGCCGGTCACGGCCACCCGCAGCGGTTGGGCCAGCTTGCCGAGCTTGATGCCCACCGTCTCGGCGGTATCGACGACGGCTTCGTGGATGGCGTCGGATTGCCATGGGTCGACGGCGGCGAGGCGCTGGCGAACAGCGGCCAGTCCCTCGACGGCAGCCGCTTTGAGGTGCTTGCGCGCGGCCTTTTCCGAGTACTCTCCCAGCTCGCCGAAGGCGAACAGGCTCTTGTCGGCCATCTCCGCCAGGGTCTTGGCGCGATCCCGCTGAACATCCACCAGAACGGGCAGATCCGGACCGTCGGCAAGGTCGACGCCGCGCCTTTCCAGCTGCTCCTCCAGCAATCCAGCCAGAAACGCCGTATCCGCACTCTTTATATAGTGCTGATTGAGCCAGCTGAGCTTGTCCATGTCGAATACCGAGGCGGCACGGTTCACGCCGGAGAGATCGAAGAGCTCGCAGAGCTCCTGGCGTGAGAAGATCTCCTGATCGCCATGGGACCAGCCCAGGCGCACCAGGGTGTTGATCAGCGCGTCCGGCAGATAGCCGTCCTCGCGAAACTGCATCACGCCCACGGCGCCGTGGCGCTTGGACAGGCGCTGGCCGTCGGGGCCGAGAATCATGGGCACGTGGGCGTACTGCGGCGGCACGGCATCCAGGGCTTCGAAGATGTTGATCTGCCGCGGTGTGTTGTTCACGTGATCGTCACCGCGGATGACGTGGCTGATGTCCATCTCCAAATCGTCGATGACCACGGTGAAGTTGTAGGTGGGCGTGCCGTCGGGTCGCGCGATGATCAGATCATCGAGCTCGGTGTTGGAGATAATGATGCGGCCCTTGATCACGTCGTCGATGACGACGTTGCCATCCAGGGGGTTCTTGAACCGCACCACCGGCCGGATACCGGCGGGGGGCGGGCCGGAGCGCGCGCGGCAGCGGCCATCGTAGCGGGGCTTGAGCCCCTTGGCGCGCTGCTCGGTGCGCATGGCATCGAGCTCCTCCGGCGTGCAGTAGCAATGGTACGCCTTGTCCTCGTCCAGCAGCCGCTGAACATATTCGCCATAGCGATCGAATCGCTCGCTCTGGTAGTAAGGTCCCTCGTCGTAATCGAGTGCCAGCCACTTCATGCTGTCGAGGATGGCGTCCACGGACGCCTGGGTGGAACGCTCGCGATCCGTGTCTTCGATACGCAAGATGAACACGCCGCCGTAGCGGCGGGCGAACAGCCAACAGAACAGCGCCGTGCGGGCGCCGCCCACGTGAAGATAGCCTGTCGGGCTCGGGGCAAAGCGGGTGCGTACCGTCATGGAGACTCGACGTTCCTGGTGTGGGCAAAAATGCCTACGGCGTCAGACGCCAACGTGCGATTGACCTGTTTCAAGGGCTCCCCCTAGAATGACGGCGGCGTGGGCGATTAGCTCAGTGGGAGAGCACTGCCTTCACACGGCAGGGGTCGCTGGTTCAATCCCAGCATCGCCCACCAATCCCGCAGCTCTTTATTGTTCGCAACCGGCGCCATCCTTGCCAGCGAGCTTTCAGCCCGTGGCCGCCGCGCCGACCGAATCGACCGACGCGACCAGAGCGAGGATCCGATCCTGGGTCTCCTCATCCAGGTACGGATGCATGGGCAGGCTGAGAACCCGGTGGGCGAGGGCTTCGGATACCGGTGTGCCACCCGGCACCGTCGGATAGTGCCGATATCCGGTCTGCCGTGCGAGCGGAATAGGATAGTAAATGGCAGTGGGAACACCGCCCGACCGGCAGGCCTCCTGGACGCCGTCCCGGCCGTCGAGCTGAATGGTGTACTGCGCCCACACCGAGGTGGCGCCATCCATGAGCACCGGGGGCTGGTGCCGGGCGTCCAGCTTGCTCGAGTAGTAATCCGCCGCGCGCTGCCTGGCGACGATTTCGTCCGGGAAAATTTCCAGCTTCTCGATCAAGACCGCAGCCTGAATCGTGTCCAACCGGCCGTTCATGCCGATGCGTACGTTGTCGTACTTGTCGCGGCCCTGGCCGTGAACCCTGAGAGAATGCAGATCTTCCGCCAGCGCATCATCATCGGTGAAAATGGCGCCGCCCTCGCCGTAGCAGGCCAGGGGCTTGGCGGGGAAGAAGCTGGTCGCCGTTGCGTCACCGAAGGTGCCGGTGCGCCGGCCGTCGAGGGTCGCACCGAAGCCCTGCGCGGTGTCGGACAGCACCCTGAGGCCGTGACGCTCGGCGACGGGCAGCAGGCGCCGGTAGTCGGCGGGCTGGCCGAACAGATCCACCGGTATCACCGCCCTCGGCGTCAGCTTCATGCCGGCGGCCGCCTCGATGGCGGCCTCCAGACTTTCCGGATCCATGTTGAAGGTGTCCGCCAGCACGTCGACGAACACCGGAGTCGCACCGAGCCACGCGACGACTTCCGCGGTGGCGACGAAAGTGAAAGCGGGCACGTACACGGCGTCGCCGGGCTTGATGCCCCAGGCCATCAGCACCAGGGCCAGCGCGTCGGTGCCATTGGCGCAGCTGATACAGTGCCTGGCGCCGCAGAACTCCGCGAGCTTGGTCTCGAGCTCCTGCACCTCGGGGCCTAAGATGTAAGCGCCGTGGTTGACCACCTTCAGGATCGCATCGTCGATGCGCTTACCGAGGCGTTGCCTTTGCGCCTGCAGGTCGATGAATGGAATGCTCACCTAAGCCAACTCCTCCGAGACTGTCTTGCGTTTTCTTATCCGCAATCGAAGACGACGTACTCGGTGGCTTCCCCGAGATCACGCCCGAGCGCGATCTTGCCCTGCCCGGTCAGCACGATGTCTTCTCTTCTCAGATAGGTCGGCCCTTCCTGGGTCTCCACGTAAGTACCGTTGGTGCTCATGTCGGTGAGGATGAACTTGCCGCGCCGGCACTCGATGCGCGCATGCTCTCTGGACGCCATGCTGTCGTTGATCACCAAATCCGCCTTCTGACCGCGCCCCAGAATGACGACGTTCATGTCCTGATCCAGCTCCATGACCTCGGTGTGATATTGCAAACGAAGGTTGGCGACCCTGTTCAGTCCCTGATGCAGCAATCCCGTCGCCATACGCGTGACATCATCGGCCTGCCAGATGACTTCGAAAATATCCACGTCCTCGGACTTGCCCTTGATGGGAATGCGATCCAGATGCCGGGTGCTGGAGCGCACGGCCGGAGAGAGCGCGGCGGCGGTATCCTGGGTGGTGATGATCTGACCACCCTTGGCAATTCCGGCCATGCGCGCAGCGACGTTCACTGCGTCGCCGAAAACATCGCCGCCTTCGAGTATGCAGGGACCAAAATGCATGCCGATGCGGATGGTGAAGTTCGGCGGCGTGTTCTTATTGCGCTGGGGAAGATCTTCGGCGACCGCCTCCTGCATGGACATGCACGCCTCCACCGCTTGATCGGCGGTGGCGAAGGTAGCCATGATCTCATCGCCGATAGTCTTTATGACTGCGCCGTTGTGCCGATTGACCTGCTCTGTCATCACATCGAGGCACTGGGACACCAGCTCGCGCGCGATCGTATCGCCGAGAGTTTCATAGAGGCGCGTGCTGCCGCTGATGTCCGCGAATACGATCGCCCGTGTAGCGGTCTCTTTCGCCATGGTACAGGCAGTTCTCCGGCCGTCAGATCCGAACATCCACTATTCATTGCCCCCGGCCCCCGGCGTTGCCGATCAGGTCCCTGACCGGGGTGGTATCTCTTAATCTATGGTTTTGATTCTTATAACGAAGGTCGAAGTCGGAGAGTCGTGAACACCGTCACTGGGGAAGATTAGCACGCCGGCGAACGGCTTGCAGCGCGAGCATCCGCAGGGCCGCGACGATGGCTCTTGGAGACCCGCCTAACCGCCGCTGCCAGGGACGGGGTTGCCGGTCAGAATGGCGGCCCGTTCCCGGCTTCGGATGATCTGAAAATACGCGACCAGGGACTGCCATTCGCTCTCGATACGCGCGTCCACCGCGGCACGTTCGGACGCGGGAGCGTCCTCGCCCAGCAGGTAGCGCGACTGCACGTAGTCCTTGAGAACGCTTCTATAGAATGTCTGCCACCCCTCCTCGTCGTCCGGATCGTCGGGGCGCCGGTCGGCGGGAAAATCCGGATCCGCCAGGGCGGGCAGCAGCATCGCCTGAATCGGCGTCGTATAGGGATCCGGGAGAAGGAACACTCCCTCGTCGAGATACAGGAGCTCGCCCAGACCGGTAGTCTCCAGGCCGGTGGTCTCCAGGCCCACCGTGCGGCTCAGGGCCGCCTGGTTCAGCACATCGAGGAAAAAGCCCTGGGCCTGAAATGCGGCCAGGACGATGGAGGTGCCCGCGATGTTGGTGACGCTTTCCCCGCCAGGCACGGTGTTGATGAAAGCGTTGCTCGCGCCGGTGACGAAGTTGGCGCGCCCACCCGGACCCACCGCCACTTCCAGGGCGTTGCTGGCGATACCCACGCTCCCCTGGGCGATAGTGTTGACCACCGGCGCCTTGAGGGTGGCAGAGGCACCGGCACTGGCGTCGGTGTCCAGAATATTGCCGCCCCCGTGACTGACCAGACCCGGAAATACCCGCCTGTCGCCCACTGCAACGATGTTGATGGCGCGGTCGCTTGTCAGCGGATCGCCGTGGTTGGTCAGTGTCACATCGCCAAGACCACCGATGGTGAGTACGGCGTCACCCACCGACAGGCCATTTTCGACCCTTACGTTGCCGGCAAAGGGCGAATTGGTGCGCGGTAACGCGGGCACCCCGATTTCGAGGGTGCGGCCGCCGCCGAAACCCTGCAGGGTCGCCAGGGTGATGTCCGGCGCCAATCCGCCGACGCCACCGATGACGATGTCCTTGCCGTGTGTTGCCGGTAGCAAGGTGAGATCGCCTCCGCCGGTGAGCGACGCCGGGTTGCCGCTCAAGAACAGATTGTCGACCTCGATGGTGGTGTCGGTGATCAGGTTCAGGACATCCGCAATGACCAGAGTGGAGCCCGGTCTGCCGGTCACGTGCCCGGAACCGAATACCACTTCGCTGCGAATGGTCAGAGTGGCGTTCGAACCCGGCGACACGTTCTTGTCGAAAGTCAACAGACCTTGACCGAGATCGATGAACACCGACGCACCGGTGACGTCCACGGGCGCCTTGAAACGCACGTCCACATCCTTACCGGAAATTTTCCCCCCCAGGGCGATGCGCGTCGCATCCAACTCCAGCGCGTCACCGGATTGCAGGTTCGGGGTGTCGACGGGATCCTTGTCCACGGTCAGCACATCGCTGGCGGCGACGGAGACCGTCTGCGACGAGGCGGAATCGGTGGTCAGCTGCATCTGACTGGTGGCGAGATTGCCCTGCTGATGGATGCGGATATCGCCGTCCGCCCCGGCGCCGCGGCTGCGGAGCGTGATGGCGCCACTCACCTCGGTTTCGAGCACCGCCCCGACACCGATGCCCGCCGCGGAATCCAGGGCCAGACCGTTGGCGACGATGCGCCCGCCCGCGCCATCGATGTGGCCGGCGGCGGTGGTCAGGGTTGCGGTGCCGGCGACACGCACCCGATCCGCGACGCTCAAGCCTTGTGCATTGTCGATGCGCAGATCGCCGCCGACATGGGACGGGCCGACGGCGAGGGCGACGCTGTTGTTCAAGTCGACATTGCCGCCTGCGCTCGCCGCGAACCGATGGACGGCGTTGTTGCTCTGGTTGAGTGTCGTTGCGCCGCCGGACTCGCTGCGCAGGCTGGCGGCGGCGATGCGTCCGGCCAGCTGCGCGATGGCGCTGCCGGCGCTGAGCGACAGCTCGCCGGCGCCGGTGTCGATGTTCTCCGCGATGCGCAGATCGCCGATGGCGTCGGGCGCCGCCTCTATGCTGTCCAGTCCGGCCTGGATGGCGACGTCGGCGCCGCCGCTGATCACGTGTCCGTTCACGTGGATGCTGTCCGCCGCCTTGACGACGATCTCCCCGCCCGCGGAATGCAGGCCTTTGGCGCCTATGGTGATGCGGGCACGATCACCGGGCGCGGTCAGCAAATTGCTTTCCCGTGACTCCAACGTCAGGAGCCCGGCGTTGCTGGCTACCTTGGCGGTGCCGGTGTCCACCGCGCCGTTGTCGTTAATCAAGGTCAGCGCACCGCCCAGGGCGGCGTTACGGAAGTTGCCGAGGAGGGTCACGTCTCCCTGGTTGGCAACCCGCACGTCGCCAATGCTGCTGTTGTCCACCGACAGCGTGGTTGCCGCCGTCTGCAGCGCGGCGTTGGCACCGATGCCGCCGCCGGCGGTGACGCTCACCTGACCGGCGGCCACGCTGACGCCGGCCCCGGTTTGCGATACCTGGCCGACGACGCCGTCGCTGCCACCGTTCTCCCGATCCGCCAGCAGCTCCACCCGGTGCCCGTTGGCGCCGATGGCCCGGATACCTCCGCCATCGAATGCGATGTTGTCGCCGGCGCTGAAACGCAGCACGGCGGGATTGGCGCTGTTCAAGGTCACGACGGCACCTGCGGTGATGATCAGATCGTCGCCGGCGCGCGCACCGTCGTCACCGGCCGAAAACGTCATGTCGCCGCCACTCTCGACATCGGCGGCAATGGTGAGTGCCCTTGCCGACGCCAGGCTTCCACCAGCGGCGGCCCCGATGCCGCTGCCTTCGACGCGCAAAGCGTCCAGCCCGTTGATGCGCACCGCGCCGCCCGTCGAGGTGGCCTGCAACGCCGACACGCCGCTCGCGCCCGCGGCCACATCCAGTAAGCCGTTGCTGCCGATGTCGCCGTTCGCCACCAGGGTCAGGCGGCCGTCGGTGGTGATCTCGGCGACCACCCGGGCGCGGTCATCGAAAACGGCTTCCTCGATACCGCGGTGAGAATCGAGGGTCACATTGCTCGCACCGGCCAAGCGGATGCCGGTGCCGCCGGCGCCGCCGATGGCGATGCCTTCATCCCGGGTAGTGATGTTCAGATCCAGCAGCGAGGCACTGGTGATTTCCCGGATGACCAAGTCATCGCCGAAGGTGCCCTGGGCGAAGTCGAAAGCCTGGCCGGCGAAATTCTCCACCACATAGTCGCCGTCGTCTTGCGGTTCCAGGCTCAGGGTGAAGCGCGACAGCGCGCGCCCGGGCCCGCCTGCGCCGTTGGAGCCGGAAAGGAAAAAATCGCCTTCTTCCAGATCCAGCATCAAATCGCTGACACCACCGATCTCGATGTGGGCGGTGTCGCTGCCGATATCTTCCGCCGCCGTCAGGGACACGGCGCCGGCGCTGGTGATCTCGTTGACCATGTCGCTGAGGTCGGTCAGGTTGATGGCGATGATGCTGTGCCCGGAACTCAACGACAGCAAGCCAACACCACTGGCGATGGCGTTCTCACCCAGCACGATGTTGGCGGCGCCCGAAGATGTCAGGGACACGGTGCCGGTACCGCGGTTGCTGACCGTGGCGGCGTTCGGCGTCCCGTCCAGCAACGTGATACCGGTCGCGTCCACCGTGAGTGCGGTGCCGTTGCCTCCGGCGACGAGGCGCGCACCGCTCACCACGGTTACCGAGCCGGTGGCGTCGATGCCGATGCTGGCGCCCGTCACGGTGCCGAACACCAGCACCGAGGAGGCGGAACCGCCGCCGGCGGAGACCTGTATGTCACTGGCGGAAATGAGATTCGGCAACAGTATCGGCGTGTTGCGATCACCGCCCACCCCGGAGCGCACGGTGATGGTGCCGCTGCCCGATGTTTCGATCCTGAGACCCGCCCCCTGGCTGCTGCCGATGAGATTGATGAGACCGGTTTCACCGCTGCCGAGATTGCGCGTCTCGATGAGCAGCTTACTGTTCGGCGCCAGCGTCAGCGCGCCGTTGCTGAAGCTGCCGACGGTTGAAATCGATCGCGTGGCCTGCAAGATAATGTCGGCGGTCTGGCTCTGGCCCTCGATCTCGGATTGGTAGACGACGCTGGGCCCGGTGGTGGAGAACAGTATTTCTCCGGCCACGCTGTTGGCATCGTTGCTCGCGAAGCGCGTGCTGGAATTATCATTATTACCATTACCCGAACCGCCGGTGATCGCGATGAACTCCGGGTCCAGCAGCAACGTCCCCCGGCTGCCATCCGCGGCCCTGAGATCGGCGCTGCCGCGGTACGCCAGATGGCGCTTACCGGAAACTTCGGCAAAGCCGCCGGCGCCGCCGGACGGGCCGCCACGGGCGCTGATGCGTCCGTAAAAGTTCGTGGTCTCGTCGGACCAGACGATGACCCGGCCGCCATCGCCGGTGCCGGTGGCGTCGGCATTGATGAAAGCACCGGCGGCAACGCCCGTGAGCCGGGCATTGGCGAGCAACGGGTTGGCGCCCTGGAAATCGCCGCCGAGCAGCACCGTGCCACCGCCGAAGCCGCCCGACACGTCGATGGTGGCGGCGGACAGCATCGCCACCGAGCTGCCCAGCACCCGCACCTCACCGCCACGGCCACCCGCCGAGCGCGCCGAAATGCTGCTGCCGGTGTCCAGCAGGCTGAGCCCCGCGCTCTGCAAGGTCACGCGCCCGCCGGCGCCTTCGCCAGCATCGGCATGGATGCTCCCGCGGTTGCGGATGTCCGCGTCGGAGCTGAGCGTTACCGAGCCGGCACCGGCAAGTCCCGATGCCGAGACGTCGATGGTGCCCGAGTTTTCGACCTCGCCACCGAGCGCCATCAGTGTCACCGTCCCGGCGGAGCGATGGATGCTGGCGGCGCGGATGATGCCCTCGTTGTTGACGGCACCATCGACGATGCCCCGGGCCACCGCGGCGCTCAACAGCACCTGGCCGCCGTCGGCGCGGATCGTGCCGGTATTGACTACCGCACCGCCCTGGTCCGAACCCTGGCTCAGATTCTGACCGACACCCTGACCCGCCGCATCCTCGAGAACGGCGCCGTCCACGTGAAAGCGGATGAGCCCGTCGCCGTCGAAATCCACCAGGGCCTGGCGGCCGGCGCCCATCAGGACGTAACCCAGATCGGCGATGATGACGCCGTCATTGCGTACCGCCCCGCCGAGCAGCGCGACGCCGCCACCGCTGGCGGCTTCGATCAGGCCGCGATTGATGACGGCGCCGGGCACGCCGCCGCCGGGCGCACCGAACCGATAGTGCCCGTTCATGAAGTCGGCCAGTTCGATATCCAGACTGGAGGCCATCAGACCGCCCACCTCGACCCGGGAGCCGGGGCCGAAGACCACGCCGTTGGGATTCATGATGAATACCTGGCCGTTGGCCTGGATGCTGCCGTGGATCTGGCTCGGCAACTCATTGAATATCCGGTTGAGAACCGCGGCCGAGGAGGACGGCTGCTGGAATCTGACCAGCTCGTGGCTGGCGACGTCGAAACCCGTCCAGTCGATGGCCAGGGACTGGGATTGCTGCTGGATGAGCGTGGTGTTTACGTCGGGCCGCGCAATCGTGCCACTGCCGGCCACCACCTGGCCGCCGGTGGGCCCGGCCAGAGCCGCGCCCGGATGGATCAGCGCCGACAACAACAGGCCCGCCATGGCCGCCACGCGGGCAGCGGGCACCCGCGGCGGCCGCCCACGGTGGGCGTGTTGCCTGGCACTGTTCAACATTCGGCGTACCCTGGGATGCGCGGATGCCCCCCGGCACCCGTCGCAACGCCATTTTTCCTGGGCTGCATGCGCGCCTCCCTCCTCCGTCGGGACCCTGCGCACAATTACCCCATGGTGATCAACTTGGCATCAGCATAGGTAACCCGGGCCCTACGCCCCGAACTGTGAGCGTGGTCACACTTTCGGGGCTTGGCAATCCTCAAAACTGATAGGTCAGTTCGAACCACCAGCGATCGTCGTCGCCGTCGCTGGCGGCATCGGCGCCGGAGAACGGCCGAGCGAATTGTACCCGTCCCCGAAGCTCCCCGGGAATACCGAAGGCGAGCCCGGCACCGTAACCGTAAAAGCCGGCGCTGGCGCGATCGGAAACCACCGGGTCGTTGAGCTGCCCGTAGGCGAAATCGCTGAAAAACGACACCCTCAGCACCTGACCCCAGGTGAGCCCCCCGAATGCCGGAACGCGGGAGAAGCCCGGAGCATTGACGGTCAGCTCCAGAGACCCGAACACGCCGCGATCGAACAATGCCTCCGCCACCGGATAGGCGCGCACGCTGGTGGGCCCGCCGATATTGAACTGCTCCAATGAGGTGAGCAGGTCGGAGGACCATTGGCCTTCGGTGCGCAACAACAACGATATGTCCTCGGCCAGGGTCTGCAGACGCGAATAGCTGCCGTAGGCCTTGAAAAAATTGTTGCTGGCGAACTCGCCGCTGCCGCCACGGCGGCTGGGCGGTACCGGTTGCTGTGCCGCCTCATTGGCGCCGTGGCCACCGAGCAGATCGCCGAGGCCGAAGGTGAAGCCCAGGGCCCCCAGGTTGAGCCCCCGGGCGCGGCTGTCGATGCTGTCGAAATCGAACTCGAGCTCGGCTACCGACAACACGTCCTCTGCGATGGCAACACCCGCCTGGCTGGTGGTCGCGTTACTGCGCCGCCAAGTGAGAATGCTGGAGATGTTCTTCTGACGCGACCGGACCAGTGAATGGCGCCCGAACAGCCGGAAGATCTCCGATTCGCCCGAGAGATCCGCGGCCGCCAGATCCGCGCCCACGTCGAAGGGATTTCTCTGTCCGCTGACGCCCATGGTCGTGCCCGGCAGGCCGACCGGCAGTTCGTATTCCAGCTGCCAGAATCGGCCGTTGGTGGGATCGTACTGGCGGAGTATTGCGGCGTAGAAGCGGTCGCCGATACCCAGCGGGTTGTTCACCTGCACGTCCGCGAACACGCGATACTGGCCAGTGAATCGCGTGCCGTAGTTGTCGGTGCGCAAACTTGCCTGCCAACGCCGCTCATCCTGCACACGAATGATCAGATCCGTTTCACCGACCTCGGTGCCCGGTTGAAACACGCCGAACACGCTGATGCCGGGATAGTCGCTGGTGGTCAGAATCGCGGACTCGATGCCGGAGGCGGTGACCGGTGCATCGATGAGATCCTCGAAGGGCGCGGCCAGGACCGCATCCCGATACATCTCGTTGCCCTGGAACACGACCGTGCCCAGCTTGCCTTCGAACACCTCGATGGTGACCACGCCGTCGTCGACTTCCTGGGCCGGGATGATGGCCTGGGCGAGAATGAATCCGGCGCTGCGGTAACGCTCGGTGACGGCAGCGGCGACTTCCTGAATCTGACCGATGGTCATGCCCGCCAGGCGGCGATAGCGCTGCTGGCGCAAGCCCTGGATCAGCGTCTCCAGCGCGGCCGCGTCCCTGTCCGGGTCCTCGGCATCCACCAGCCCGCGCACCACCTCGCTGATGCGTTGCCGCTCGGCCACGGTGAACCCGTTGTCATCCACGTCGACGAGCCCCAGGTGCTCACGCCGCAGGTCCTCCACCAGATCCTCCAAATCCGCCAGCCGGACCCCTGCCTGGGGGTGATCCACGGCGCCCACGAGGTCGAAGCGCGCCACGTACAGGCGCTCGCCGGCCTTTGCATCCAGGGGCCGCTCCACCGCCGGCGGAACCGGGAAAGGCTCGAGATCGGCCGGGCCGGGTGGCGCCGGTGGCGACGTGGGCGGCACCGGCAGGGCGCCACCCGGCGTCGCGCCGCCGGGCAGCGGCTGTGCCGACAGGGCCGGCAGCCACAGGACGGCACACAGAACCAGCGCACCGGTCAGGGGCGGCAGGATAACGCTGCAGCTGCTCCGGGGGCGGTTCTTTTCTGTCTTCAGCCCTTGCATCTCCCCAGGTATCTCAACCAGTTAACAGGATAATTCCATGTAAACTCTTAATTGTGGTGCATGCCATGCACCATCTCCAGGATGCAGCGGAAATCCACCCCCCCGAGACGCCACCACCGGAGGGGCAGCGCGCACTTGCAACCGGTACAGTCAATCCGGCGGTGGCTGCCCATCCATGCGCAGCCACCGCAACGGGATTACACTTATCTCCTGCCGGCTGCCGAAAATCTCACGGGTCGCAGCCGGGCTGGAAAGAGCCGTCCGGTCGTCGTTAATGAGAGCCTATGCTACTCACGGAATCGCAGCGGCGCACGACGGATCGCGCCAGCCATGGACTCGACACCGCCCGCAGCCGATTGGCGCGGCCGGGTAAGCAGGCATGAGTGAACAATCGCCTTTTGACTGGACTTCGAGTGCCTGTACCGATGTCGGCGCGGTGCGCGAGCTCAACGAGGACGCCTATCTGGAGCGTCCGGATCTGGGCTTGTGGCTGGTGGCCGACGGCATGGGCGGGCACCTGGGCGGGGATGTCGCCAGCCACATGGTGGTCTCGGCGATGGACAGCCTCGAGCCACCGCGGTCGCTCAGCAAGTTCGTGGAAGCGGTGGAGCGACGCCTGGTAGAGACCAATACGCGCTTGCGCGACTACGCCGAGCGGCAAGAAACCCATACCATCGGCAGCACCGTGGTGGCTCTGCTAGTCCACGGCGAGCACGCCGTGTGCCTGTGGGCCGGAGACAGTCGCATGTACCGGCATCGAGACGGCAGGCTGGAACAAATCAGTCAGGACCATGCGCTGGTGGAAGAGCTGGTGGAACGCGGTGTTCTCACGCCTGAGCAAGCGATCGACCACCCCCACGGCAACCTGGTCACCCGCGCAGTCGGCGCCGCCGACCGCTTGTTCCTGGATGCCGAGATCGTCGCCATACAGGCTGGCGATCTCTTCATTCTGTGCAGCGACGGACTCGAGCAAGAGGTCGCCGAGGAGGAGATGTCGATCGTCGCCCGGGCGGGCGATCCGAGCCAGCTGAGCCACACGCTGCTGGCGCGCGCCCTCGCTATCGGCGCCCGCGACAACGTCACAGTAATGACTGTGGCGATTCACGGTCCGCCAGGGAGTCCAAAGCGCGACCATGAGGCCGGCGGCTGCGAGCAGACGGATGTGGAAGAGGATGCCGACAGCCAGCGCCATGAACAGCCACCGCCGACCTGAGGCCCGGGATCGGTGACGGAGTTCGAGCGCCTGCTCAGCGCCTATCGTGGCGGCGAAGTGGATCTCGAAAGCCTGCAGGCCAGGGTGGAATCCCTGGTAGGCGAATCCAACGGCGCCGCCACCGAAGCTCTGATACTGCTCGAGGGAGCGCGGGCCAGCGGATTACCGGAGCCGGCATACACGGCTCTGCGCCATCGACTGACCGCCTTGTCGGGGGAAAACGCCACAAAGCTGGGCGTCGCCCCCGGCGCACCCGTGGATGACAGCACGACGGCCATGCACCGCGGCCTCGGTGAGCCCGAAGGCCCCACGGAGCTCAATCCCGCGGCCGGCTACAGTGACGGCGAGATTGCCAGGCGCCGGGTTGCCATCGAGCGCGTGCCCGAGCATCCGCCACCGCCGGTGGCGGATGAACGCCTCGACCCCACCCTCACCAACGTGGCTGCAGGCGGGACCGGCGAGGAACCCACGGGCACCATGTGGCCCGGGTTGTACGACGACACCAACGCCGGTGTCCCGGAGCGGGAGTTTCAGGCCGGCGAGGTGTTGCGTGGCCGCTTCAAGCTCATCTCCAAGCTCGGCGAGGGTGGCATGGGGGCGGTGTGGAAGGGCAAGGATCTCCTCAAGGAAGAGGCCAAGGACCGCAACCCCTACGTCGCCATCAAGCTTCTACAGGCTGACTTCAAGAGACACCCGGAAGCCTTCATCGCGTTGCAACGCGAGACCTCCAAGCAACAGCGGCTCGCGCATCCGAACATCGCCACCGTCTACGACTTCGACCGCGACGAACGCACGCAAACCGTATTCATGACCATGGAAGTCATGGAAGGTCAGCCCATGGACGCCTTCATCCGGGCGCTGCCCGCCGATGGGCTTCCCGTGGACGAAGCCATGCCCATCATCGAGCAACTGGCAGCTGGCCTCGCTTACGCCCACGACAACGGTTTGGTGCACTCGGATCTAAAACCAGGCAACTGCTTCATCACCAGCGAGGAAACCGTCAAGCTGCTGGATTTCGGCATCGCGCGCGCCTCGAAGTCCAAGGGTGACACGGAAGAAGACGAAACGACCCTGTTCGACCCGGCGGAGCTCGGCGCCCTAACACCCACCTATGCGACGCTGGAAATGTTCGAAGGCGAGGACCCCGACCCCCGCGACGATATCTTCGCGCTGGCCATTCTCGCGTACCAGCTGTTCACCGGACGTCATCCCTACGGCAAGAAGAGCGCGCCCAAGGCGAAGGAACTGGGGCTGCGCCCGGCGCGGGTCGCCAAGCTTTCCAAACGACAGAATCGTGGCCTCGCCAGAGGTCTCGCGCTACATCGCGAGCAGCGTACCCTGACGGTCGAACAGTTCGTGGACGACATACGGCGCCGGCACAGCACCACGACCTATGCGGTCAGCGGCGCGGTCGCCGCGTTGCTGTTGATCGCAGCGCTCGCCTATAAGCCGACAGTGAACATGCTCAATCAGCGCCAGCACGAAGGCGTCATCGCGGCGCTGCAACGACCGGGCATGGAAAACATCCGCAACGCACTGGCCCAGGCCGCCAGCCTCGGCGATCGGGAGCTACGTGAAATCATGGAGGATGAACGCACGCCGCGCGCAATCATCGCCCACATCAGTCAGGCGGATGATGAGCGCCTTGATCAGTGGCTCGCGTTCGTACGCACGTTTCCGCCCGAGCTGCAACGCGACATCCTCGATGACGAGCGCGCGCGTCTTGCCATCGTCGAACATTTCGAAGAACGCATTTTCGCGGCATTCGATCCTGCGCACCGGCGAAATGATTACGACCGGGCACGCCGGCAGGTGAACACCCTGGAGGCACTGTATCCGGACTCGGCCGCGGCGCTGAAAATTGGTAACGAGCTCGATTTCCGGCGCAAGAACGCTCTGGATCGCCTGGTGCATCAATTCAATCTCTATCTCGAAACGGGCCTGTTGATACCGGACGAAGGCCTTCAGTACATCGGGGACGTTCTGGACGCCGTTCGCCGAATGGATCCGACTCACGATTTGTTGCACGACGACCGACTGCGTCTGCGTTATGGCGAGCTTGCCGAGGTAGCGCGTCGCGCGGGTGATTACCAACGCGCCGCGGCACTGGTGCGCGCCGGGCTCGCCTACGCACCCGACGATCCTGCGCTCCACGACTTGCGTTTTCAGGTGCAGACCGAGCTGACTCGCGTGGCCAACCAACAGCGTGTCGCCGACGTGGAGGCGCGCCTCGCGAACCGTCTGGCGGAGCTGGAAACCATGGGTGACTTCGCCGCACACCATGCGGACCTTTTAATTCTGGCCGAGCTGGATCCCGCAAGCGCGACCCTGGCGCGCGCAACATCGCGTCTGCAGCAAGTGATGGACGGCGAGCTCAACCGTTTGTTCGACGCACAGCCCTCGGAAAGGGCCTGGAACGAAGGATGGCAGCTGTTACAGGAATATGCGCCATTGCTCGGTATCGACTATCTGCGGGCGGCCCGGGAACGTCTGCCCGACACGGTGTCTGCAAACGGCGATGGAACGGCGTTGACGGTGCTCGCCGACGCGCGCGTACGGGAGCGCGTCGAGGAAATCGCCGCGTTGCTGGAAAACCCCAGTGCCGGAAGCGTCTGGCAAGCGACTCTGGAACGCCCGTACAAGGAGCTTCTGGTGCTGCTCCCGGGCGGTCACGAGGTCTTGAGCCAGCAACGTGACCGGATCGCCGAACACTTTCTCTTCCAGGCGCGCCAGGCGCGGCGCGCCGCGAGCTTCAACGAAGCGCTCACCTTCATCGAAACCGGGCGCGTGTTTCACCCCGGATTTCCTCCCTACGACGTGGAAACCCAGGTGCTGGCGGAGGCACAAGCCGAGCTTCGCGCCCAACGCGACGCCGAGCGACTGGCGGCGCTGGTGGACAGCATGAAAGCCGACTTTCGCAGCAAGACCGAAACCAATCAGGTGCAGGAGGCCAAGAGCCTTCTACAGGAGCTTCGCGCGCTCGGACTCGCCGAGGACGATCCCTTTGTGCGCGAAAAAGCCCCGCGCGGGCTTGCCGATGCCTACGCGCGCCTGGCCGCCAGCCGCATCACCCGCCAGGACTTTACCGGCGCTATCTCGCTGGCGCGCGCGGGCCTCGAGCAGTGGCCGGGACACACGGAGCTGCGTGCGCGCCTGGCAGGATACGAGATCGCGCTGGAGAACCAACACTTCGAACGCACCCTGAGAGCCCGCCTGTCCGATCCGCAACCGTTGAATGTGTCCGCCATGGCCACCGACCTGGCGCGCCTGCAGGCACGCTATCCGAATCGCTACACCCGAATGGCCTCCGAGCTGGCGGCGCTGCGGGCACACGCGGTGCTGAAGCACGCGCGCACGGCGCAGCCCATCGGTGACGAAGTTGCCGGGCAGCTGTCTGCGTTCGACGCGCTGTTTCCCAGCCATCGGGGCGAGCTGGCGGACGATCTCATGGCGGCGGTGGAGCGGCGCATTCGCAGGCAGGTACCGAGCACGGTCGAGGACATGGAAGCGCTGGGGCCGGTGATAAACAATATCGCTCAACTTGCCCCCCTCGAGCGGGCCAAGCTGCAGGCGGCGGTCGCCGAAACGGTCATTGTCGGCGCCCGATTGCTGGCGGCGCAAGACCCGGAAGCGAGCCGCCGGTTGCTGTTGTCGGCCCGTGCAACGCTGCCCCGGCAACAGAGCATCCTGAACGCAATATACGAGCTTCCGCTGGCGGAACTCGACAGCGCGCAGGCGAATCTCGAGGGCGGCGCGCTCAGCAGAGCGGCTCGCGACCTCGAGGAAGCCGAAAAGAAGCACCCGCGTCATCCCGACATCGCCGGGCTGCGGACGAGCCTCGAGCGCGCCATGCAGGAGGCCCAGAGAGCGTATAGCGACTATGCCGTCGCCATCGACAAAGCCGAAGCCCGCGAGCAGCAGCGGTTCGACAACCGTCACGCGCGCATCGTCGCGCTGTGGCGCGACAACGCGCAATTCCAGCGACTGCGTATCCAGGCCCCGCGCAAAGGCGAGTGCCACGACGCGCTGTCAGGATACGGCGCCCAGGCAGGCGGCACCTGCTATGACCTGGTCGCGAGCCGCAAGGGACCGGAGATGGTGGTGGTCCCCACCGGCGCCGGCCTCGACAAAGCCTATGCCATCGGCAAGTATGAGGTCAGCGTGGTCGACTTCAATCATTTCTGCACGCAAAGCCGACAATGTGCTCCACGCAAAGGCGCCGAACGGCCGCTGCCCGTGACGGATATTTCCGTGGCGGAAGCAGAAGCGTATGCGCGCTGGCTGTCGGAACAGGCTTCCAGGCAGAGCGGCAACCGGGTGCTGTACCGGCTGCCCACAGTGGCGGAATGGGAACACGCCGCCAAGGCCGGCGGCCTGCAACCAGAGCGGAAGTTCAATTGCCGAGTATTGTCCGCCGGCGAAGTGATTGCCGGGCACGCCCTGATAGACGCGCGATCCGGACAGCAAAATGGTTGGGGCCTCGCGAACTATGCCGGCAATGCCAGGGAATGGGTGCGCGACGGTCCGGCTCTGGTTGTACGCGGCGGCGCCTACAGCGATCCACTAACCGAATGCGGACCAGAGTTCGACGAGGTTCACACCGGCGAAGCCGATCCGCTGACCGGCTTCCGATTGGTGCGTGAGCTGAGTGGATGACGCCTATTGGTGACCGATGAATAGATCCCAGCTTCGTCGATTGGCCAGGGATTACGCAACGGGCCGACTCGAACATGACGAGTACGCGCTACGGCGTGACGAATTGATAGATGGGATCGTCACGGGCAAGATCGCCATCGAATCATCCCCCGCGCAGACCGGGGACTTCACCGTCGCACAGCGTCCGGAACGGAGCATCCGCAGTGCGCCGCTACCGTTGATCATCGGCGCATGCGTCGTGATTGCCATCATCTGGGCCGTTCTTGCCTCACGTGAGACGATGATGCCCGGTGCCGGCGACCAGACCGACGCTCGCCAAATCCCCGGCAGACGCGTTTCTGCGGCTCGCATTCTGGTGGAGGAATTTCTCACCACCAGGGATTGGTCCACGGAAAACCTGGCGGAGTTTCGCGACAACTGGAATGCGCTGACGCCCAACGAGCAAGCCGAGGCACGCGCCTCATCCTGGTTTCGCCGTCTGTCCGAGGCGCTTCGCGAGGAGATCAACGTCCATAAAGCGCTTGCCGAGTTCGACGGCAGCGGACTGTCCACCACCACTGGCAAACGGCTGGCTGGCTTTGGCGAGTTTCTGGGCATCGACTCGGAGATGCCCGACCCATCATCACCGGAGCGGCCCCGCGTGGCACCCACGGAGGAAAAGACGGCGCTGACCGGGTCACAATGGCTGGCGGCTCAACGCGACGGCGACTTCACACTGCAGTTGTTCGCAGTAGAACATCTGGATCGGCTCGACAGCTTGACCGCCGAATATCCAAGGGTACCGCTGTACCTGCTCACCGCCGAAGGCCGGGGGCCTCGTTTCCGCCTGGTTCATGGCTCTTTTCCCAGCGAAGAGCAGGCGCGCCTCGCTCACCGGGCGCTTCCCGCCGAGCTTCGCAGCCAGGGGCAGGACCCGTTCATTCGCCGCATAAGCGATCTGCGTGAGGAGCTGCGCACCGGGGCAGGCAGGGACTCGGTGTCGAAGGCCATTCCGCCGGCCATTCCAGCGATGGATCCGGCCATCGCGTACACCTTGCAAGTGTTCGCCTCTGCAAGCAGAGAAAACGTGGACAGGCTCGTGACCCGCTATCCGTCCCTCGACCTGCGAATACATATCAGCGACGGTGACACCACCCGGTACCGCGTGCTGTATGGGCGATTCGATTCACCGCAAGCGGCGCAGGAAGCGTCCGCAAAGTTACCGGTGGCGATGCTGGAAGAAGTAGGCAAGCCGCTACTGCGCCAGACCAGCGAGTATCCCTGAAAACGAGACCTCTGTGTCACGCACCAAATTCAATCGGGACAGATCTATTTGTTGAGGACGAGATTTAATCGGGACAGATTTATTTATTGGGGGGGGTCGCATGCGAC
>Ga0209980_10000588_pt1 | contig 19940 bp, 18 predicted proteins | sample CR02metaG_FD_183611 | JGI IMG/M metagenome (GOLD analysis project Ga0209980, IMG submission 183611) | Deep subsurface microbial communities from Mariana Trench to uncover new lineages of life (NeLLi) - CR02 metaG (SPAdes) (version 2) | ecosystem: Environmental > Aquatic > Marine > Ocean trench...
ACGATGACACCGAGTCCGGTGAAGACGAGGACGACTTTGGTGACGGATCTGCCGACGATGAAGAAGACGGCTTCGAGCACGACGACGAAGGCGACACTGACGATGATCTGGAACCGGGTGAGAACGATGACGAAGGCGACGATGTCGATACCGATGAGTTCGATGACGAAGAGCATGATGGTGAGGAAGGCGGCGACGACATGGCCGGTGACAGCGGAGACGACATAACCGACGTTTAGGGAATTGCCGGATAATTCTCGCGGCCGCGGTTTATGCGCCGGAATGCCGATTTTCGGAGGGCAATCCGGCCATAAGTCAAATTCCCCCGCTTATGAGCCAATTTGGGGGGGATTTGTTTGCGCCACGTCATAGTTTTGCAGGTCCCAACATCGTTAAGCTGTGACTGTGGCCCGGACATCCTGGCGACTTGGGCAGACAGGAGATCGGCTATTCAGGCTTTTATCCACAAGATACGCCATACCGCGGTGGCTGTTGCTGGCCTTATCACGGCTTTCCTTTGCCTCGTTCAGCCGAGCGGCGCCCTGGCCGCAAACGCAAGCGATATGTTTGCAGATGGCAACCGGCTCTTTCGCGATGATCTTTACTGGGCGGCGCTTCTAAGATATCAGCAGGCGGGCGAAGCGGGCATGAATACGCCGCTGCTTCATTACAACACCGGCATCGCGCACTATCGCGCGCAGCAGCACATCCGCGCCCGCGAATCACTGCTTAAGGCCGCCCGCGAACCCCGGCTGCGGGCGATCGCACATTACAACCTGGGTCTGAATAGTTATGCTGCCGATGATATCGCTGACGCGCTGCACTGGCTTCGCATGGCGCGGGACCAGCAAAGCAATAAGAAAATAAGCGCGCTCGCAGTGCTCGCGATCACCCGTTTGCAACGCACAGCCAGCGAGGCCGATCCTGTCATGCTTCGCGCAGCGGCCAGAAAGGAACCAAGAGACTTATTCAATCTTGATGTTCGGGCTCGTGTCAGTGTCGGCAACGACTCTAACGTCTTTCGCTCGCCGTCAGAGAGTTATGTCGATCTGTCCGACCCGAATATGCCGACTGTAAATCCGGTTGTGCAATCGGGCATATTCACTCCTTTCGATTTCTGGGCGAAGTACTCTATCAACAGCCTGAAGAACGAATTGTTTTACGGAGCCTATCGTTTTTCCGGGCGCTTGTATCAGGATACGATTCTGGGCAACGCCGACGAGTACAGCCACGAGCTCAGGTTCGGTAATGAGTATCACCGCCAGGAACAATCGCGGGAACGTAAGATATTCAGCGCGTTCGCAATTGCACAACACCATGATACCTACTATGACCCTGACGATGGATCGGAGCGTGTAGCCGGTGGGCAGAACATATCGGGTCGTATGTCGTATCTCCGTTATGGGCCGGAGCTTTGGTTTCGTCAATCATACGAAAGATTTTCATTCGGTGGACGCATGAAAGCGCAGCTCTGGAACTACGAAGACGTCGAGACCGTTCCTGAATACGATCACGAATACATACTGGTGGGCTTGAACGCCCAGTACCGGTTTACGAAATCTTCATTGCTGCGCCTCACCGCAGACGCCTACTCGCGCCGTTTCGGCGATCGGCCATCTTTTGAACTCGACGGCAGGCAGCTACTCGGCAACCCGCCAATCGAATACGAATACCTGCAACTCGGCCTGACGGCCAGACAGCGAATCGGTGACAGGTTCTGGTTTGGCTTCAACTATGTCCGGACAGAGCGTGAAGACACTTACCTCGGCTATAACAACTACACGCGAGATACCTACCAGGTGGATGTCAACTGGCGGCCTGGCAGAAAGTTCAGGCTGGAAGCCAGCGCGTATTATCGTGTCTATGATTTCGAAAACGCATTCGCGTTTCACAATCCCGCCGCCGGGCGCAAAACGCTTGAGTCCGTAAACGGCAGCCTGGTCGCGAGTTACGGGATGGCCTGGGATTTGACGCTGGTGGCACAGTATCACTACAGACAGGTCGACTCCAACGACACACGCATCGCCTACGATCGCAGCCAGTACGTAATCGGGCTCACGTGGCAACACTGAGAAAGGGTTGAACCCACTGCTGTCCCATAAACCGGGTACAACGATCAAGGACATGGGTTGGCAGCCTTCAGTTTGAGACCGTGGCCCGCAGGGATGCGGGCCCCGAGCCTACATGGACGTACTTGCGGCGTGTCTCAAAGTGAAGGCTGCCAGGTCATGTCCGTAATGATTCATCCCATCGGAACCCCTCGCTACGACTGCGATCCAGTCAATGATGCAATCTCTTATGGGACAGCAGTGGGTTGGACCACATTTTTTCCTGGTGCTGGACACCATTTCACTTCTGCTGCGGCGCCTGGACAAAATCTGTACAGTAGCGACGCATGGGACGCCGACTGATCTGAGTCCACCGGGCTATCGATGAATAATATAGAAACCATATTTGCCTGTGTGGTGCTGCTTGCGGCCACCGCCGCTGGCGCACAGACAGAAACATCTCGATTCGAATTGACGCCGTTTGCCGGATTCACTTTCGGCGGCGAGTTCGAGGACATGACAAGCAGCGATTCGCTGAAGCTGGATGACGGCGCCAGTTTCGGGCTGATTCTGGATATTCGGGAATCAGCGAATACCCAGTGGGAGATTCTATATTCCCGACAGGCGACACAGGCCGATACGACGGGACTGCTGACCGGCGGTGCATCTTTCGACCTCGATGTTCACTACATTCATTTTGGTGGCACCTATCTGGGAGAAGGTAATCGCGCCCGTCCGTTTTTGGCCGCCACGATTGGCGCGACGCATTTCGAGCCGGGCCTGGCTGACTTTGACAGCGAGACCTTTTTTTCGTTTTCAATCGGTGCAGGCTTTCACCTTCGGCCGAACGACAGACTCGGAATCCGGCTTGAGGCGAGGGCCTACGGTACGGTTTTGGAATCTGACACCGATTTATTCTGTCGAACCGGCCCTGGCGAAAACATCTGTGTAATTCACACCGAAGGCACTATCCTTTGGCAGCTCGAAACCCTGGCGGGTTTCGTTTTTCGATTTTAGTGGTCCAACAAGGTCATATTGATCGGCCGCCAGTCATATTGCCTCGAAACTTGTTCTTTGAGCCGGCCGGCTCACGACAATTTTTGCTAGACTAGCGCGCCTCTTCCGCGCCGCTTGAAAAGTTCCCTCAAAAACCATCGATGGACGTCACAGCTATATTGGAGTCCTTGAACGATGCTCAGCGGCAGGCTGTTACAGCGCCGATGAAGCCGTTGCTCGTTATTGCTGGCGCCGGCAGCGGAAAAACACGGGTTTTGACTCACCGCGCAGCGTGGCTCATAGACGTCGACGGTGTCTCGCCGCAGAGCCTGCTCGCTGTCACATTTACCAACAAAGCCGCATCAGAGATGCGCGGGCGCATCGAGGGCCTGTTGCAAATGCCCGTGAATCACCTGTGGATCGGGACCTTTCACGGACTTGCGCACAGGTTATTGCGGCGTCACTGGGCCGAAGCCGGGCTGCCGCAGAATTTTCAGATCATCGACTCCGACGATCAGCTGCGTCTGATCAAGCGGCTTCTCAAGGGCCTCGACCTCGACGACAGCCACTGGGTGCCAAAGGAGATTCAATACTTCATTAATGCACAGAAAGACGAGGGCCTGCGGCCGAAGCATCTCGATGACGAAGGCGACCCGAACCGGCGGCAATTCATTTCTCTCTATCAGGGCTACCAGGAAGTTTGTGATCGTGGTGGTCTCGTCGATTTTGCCGAGCTTTTGTTACGCACTCATGAATTGTGGCGGGATAACGCTGAACTGCTCTCGCATTATCAAAGACGGTTTCAGCATTTGCTGGTCGACGAGTTTCAGGACACGAACGCTATTCAGTACGCCTGGCTCAGGATGCTCGCCGGCAAAGATGGAATTCTTTTTGTTGTCGGTGATGATGACCAATCTATCTATCGCTGGCGCGGCGCCCGTGTGGAGCACATTCACCAATTTCAGAGGGACTTCCCGGGGGCGTCGGTCATCAAGCTCGAACAGAATTACCGGTCGACAGCAACGATATTGAATGCCGCCAACGCTGTCATCGCCAACAACGAGTCCCGTATTGGCAAAAACCTGTGGACGGAAGGCGCCGAAGGCGAGCCGATCAAGATCTATTCCGCCTACAACGAGCGTGACGAAGCCGATTTCGTCGTTGCGCGCCTGCGCGACTGGAGCGACCAGGGCAACCCACGCGCCGATGCAGCCGTCCTTTACCGCTCGAATGCACAGTCACGCGTGCTCGAGGAGGCGCTTATCAATGCCGGCCTGCCATATCGGGTATATGGCGGACTCCGGTTTTTCGAGCGCGCCGAGATCAAAGACGCCCTCGCTTATCTGCGCCTGATATCGAACCGCGACGATGACAGTTCCTTCGAGCGCATCGTGAATCGCCCTACCCGCGGTATCGGTGCGCGCAGCATTGAGGAAATTCGTTCCTATGCACGGGCCGAACTTTGTTCCCTGTGGCGCGCCGCCGGTGCAGTTGCGAGCGGCCGATTCAGCGGCCGCAGGGCATCTTCGGTCGCTGCCTTCCTGAACCTGATAAGAAAACTGGCTGAGCAAACGAGCGGTCTCGATCTGGCCGATAAGGTCGATCATGTGATTCATGCAAGCGGACTCGTTGAGTTTTTCAAGAAAGAGAAGGGCGAGCGCGGCGAAACGCGTGTCGAGAACCTCGAAGAGCTAGTCAGCGCGGCCCGAAGTTTCAAACCCGATCCTGCAGAAGACATGTCGGATCTCGATGCGTTTCTCTCGCATGCGGCGCTCGAAGCCGGCGAAGGTCAGGCCGAGGCATGGGAAGACTGCGTGCAATTGATGACCATGCACTCGGCCAAGGGGCTCGAATTTCCCCTGGTGTTTATGTGCGGCATGGAGGACGGGCTGTTTCCTCATCAACGATCGCTTGCCGACCCGAATGGCCTCGAAGAGGAACGACGGCTTTGCTACGTTGGCATTACCCGCGCAAAGCAATACTTGTATATCAGCTATGCAGAACAACGTCGCTTGCATGGCATGGACAGTTTCTCTCAACCATCGCGGTTTATCGCCGAAGTGCCTTCAGAGTTCGTTCAAGAGATACGTCCGAGGGTTCAGGTTAGCCGACCGATGACTACCGGTTCCAGGTCCGCGGGTCGCAAAACGGGAGCAACGCATCCCGGAGCAGAACTTGGTATACGTCTTGGCCAGCGTGTGCGACATGGCAAGTTTGGCGACGGCGTCATCCTGAACTGCGAAGGACAGGGCGCGCATGCCCGCGTCGAAGTCAATTTCGAAACGGCCGGCACGAAGTGGCTCGTCCTGAACTATGCCAATCTTGATCTCATGTAAAATAAGGCGCAGCATCCTGACGCAGTATGCAGACCCCTTGTTGGACCACTAGGGCCGGTCAAGCAAAATGAAAATACTAATTCTCGGCGCGGGCCAGGTCGGTTCATCAGCGGCATATCACCTCTCCCGTGAAGAAGCCAACGAGGTAACCGTCGTCGATACGCGTGCCAACGTCCTGCGTGAGCTGCAGGACCGTTTGGATATTCGCACCGTCGTCGGTCACGCGGCTTTCCCCGAGGTCCTGGAACGTGCCGGCGCCGGCGATATCGATATCATTATCGCGCTAACCGATGCCGACGAAACCAATATGATTGCTTGTCAGGTCGCCTATACGCTTTTTCACACGCCAACGAAAATCGCGCGTATCCGGTCTGCCGAATACATGAACGCCAAAGATCTGTTTACGCAGGATGCCATCCCGGTCGATGTGCGTATCAGCCCGGAGCAGCTCGTCTGTGAATACGTCGAACAGTTGATTCTCTACCCGGGCGCCCTTCAGGTACTCGCATTTGCAAACGGCCGCGTTCACCTTGTGGGCGCCCGCGCAGATCGCGACGGCCTCCTTGTCGGCCAGCGCATAGCGACGCTAAAGGAACATATTCCCAATACCGAGGGCAGGATCGCCGCGATTTATCGCGACGGCAAGTCACTACAACCGGACGGCGACACCGTCATTCAGGAAGGTGATGAAGTGTTCTTCATCGCCGCCCGACAGGACATTCGCGTGTTCATGAGTGAAATGCGTAAACTTGAAGACCCCGTGCGGCGCGTTGTGATTGCCGGCGGCGGGAACATCGGCCTGCGGCTCGCGCTGGCACTCGAGCAAACCAATCAGGTCAAGATCATCGAACGCGACCCCAAGCGGGCACGTCATATCTCCGAGCAGCTTGCGAAGGCGATCGTGCTTGTCGGTGATGCGGCCGACGAGGAGTTATTACTCGAGGAAAACGTCGACAGCGTCGATGTCTTTTGTGCGCTGACTAATGCGGAGGAGGCCAATATTCTTTCGGCCATGCTGGCTAAAAGGCTGGGCGCTCACAAAGTCATGGCATTGATCAACCGGCCGTCGTACGCGGAACTTGTCGAGTCGAGCAGCATTGATATCGCCATTTCGCCGCAGCAAATAACGATTGGATCTTTGCTCGCGCATGTCAGGCATGGTGACGTTGTTAAAGTCCATTCGCTGCGCCGCGGTGCAGCCGAGGCAATGGAGGCCGTTGCGCACGGCAAAGAAGGTGAATCGAGGGTCGTCGGTAAGAAAATAGAAGACATCAAACTGCCGCAGGGCACCAACATCGTTGCGCTTATTCGCGGCGATCAGGTCATCATTGCCCACCACGACACCGTTATTGAAACCGACGACCACGTCATCCTGTTCATGACCGATAGGCGAAAGATTGAAAGCCTGGAGAAACTGTTTCAGGTTGATGTGTCTTTCGTTTGAGCATGATCCGCCTCGCCATCGTTAGGCAAGGGTAAAGCCGATGAATTGGACCGTCGTGCTACGCATTCTCGGGCTGCTCCTGATGATGTTCAGCCTGACAATGTTACCGCCGATTGCGGTCGGCCTGTATTTTGACGAGCAGTCGTGGCTGCCGTTCGTCCGGGGCTTCGCGCTCACCCTGCTCGCCGGCTTTATGATCTGGGCGCCGGTGCGCAAGTTCCACCAGGACCTGCGGCTCAGAGACGGTTTCCTGGTCGTTGCGTCTTTCTGGACCGTGCTTGGCACATTCGGCGCCGTTCCATTCTTTTTCGCAGAAACGCCGGCGATGTCGGTTACGGATGCGATTTTCGAATCGATGTCCGGGCTGACAACAACCGGCGCGACCGTGCTGACAGGCCTCGACTCTCTGCCAAAGTCCATCCTCTATTACCGTCAACAGCTACAGTGGCTCGGCGGCATGGGAATCATCGTGTTGGCCGTTGCCGTATTACCCATACTCGGCATTGGCGGCATGCAGCTCTATCGCGCGGAGACGCCGGGACCGGTCAAAGACACGAAGCTGACACCGCGCATTACGGAGACGGCGAAAGCTCTGTGGCTCGTCTATCTCACTTTCACCATTTTTTGCATGATCAGCTACCGGCTTGTCGGCATGGGCTGGTTCGATGCGCTCTGCCACGCGTTCTCAACCGTAGCGATCGGCGGTTTCTCAACGCATGACCTGAGTATCGGCTATTTCGACAGCACCGCGGTCGATCTGGTCGCTATCGTCTTCATGTTCGCAGCCGGCATAAACTTTTCTCTGCATTTCTTCACCTGGCGACACGTTGAGATCAAGCATTACGCTTCGGATCCTGAGTTTCGTGCCTATGTTTTTATGCTCACAACAGTTTCCATTATCGTTATCTCATTGCTCTACTTTTCCGAGACTTACGCAAACGCCGGCGACACTTTTATCAATGGCCTGTTTCAGGCGGTGTCGATTGCAACGACGACGGGTTACACCACCGCTAACTATGCGGCCTGGCCCGGTGCGCTGCCGGTTCTCCTGATATTTGCCAGTTTCGTCGGCGGCTCAGCAGGTTCAACGGCCGGCGGTATCAAGGTTATCCGCTGCCTGCTGATTGCCAAACAGGGTGTTCGCGAAATTGTCCGACTCGTGCATCCAAGTGCAGAGATTCCGGTCAAGCTTGGCAATACGGCCGTGCCTTTCCGGGTTGTCGATGCCGTGTGGGGCTTTTTTTCGATATACGTCATCGTTTTCAGCATCATGCTCCTCCTGATGATGGCGACGGGCCTTGATCAGGTGACCGCTTTTTCCGCCGTTGCCGCGACATTGAACAACCTGGGCCCGGGCCTTGGCGACGTGGCAGGCGGCTTCATGACCCTTAGCGACCCAGCCAAATGGATTGCCATTTCCGGAATGCTGTTAGGCCGTCTGGAAATCTTTACGTTACTCGTTCTGATCACGCCTACTTTCTGGCGCCGCTGATGCCGGGACGAGTCGGGTCCCTGCGGCGCCTGGAAAAGCGAACGAACTCGTGAGTGGCGGACGGAAGGGCCTTAGTAGTTTTCTCGATGCCGTCAGCATTAAAGTCGGCCACGCCACTTCCTGGCTGACCCTTCTGATGGTGCTCGTGACCTTTGTCATTGTCGTCATGCGCTATGTTTTCGGCACGGGCCTCATCTGGTTGCAGGAATCGGTCACCTGGATGCATGCCGTGGTGTTCATGCTGGGTGCCGCTTACACGCTGCAACAGGAACAGCATGTCAGGGTCGATATCTTCTATCGCAAAATGACCGACAAGCATCGCGCCTGGGTGAATCTTCTGGGTGTTCTTGTCTTTATTTTTCCGCTGTGCGGCTTCTTCGTTTATACATCATTCGATTACGTGGCCGTTGCCTGGTCGCTCAGGGAAGTATCACGTAATGCCGGCGGTCTGCCCTATCCGTTTATACCGCTGCTCAAGTCCGCGCTGCTGATCATGCCTGTTGCGCTCGCGCTGCAGGGCCTGTCGTTGCTGTTGCGCTCGACGCAGACCATCAGGGAAAGCTGACCATGGAGTGGATTTCTCTCTTCCTGTTTCTTTCTGTCATCGTACTGTTGCTGGCAGGGTTTCCGGTGGCTTTCTCACTCGGTGGCACAGCGCTGATCTTTGCTTTTGTCGGAGTGATCGGTGGCAGTTTCGAGGCACCCTTCCTGTCCGCGCTGCCCAGCCGCATATTCGGCATCATGAACAACGAGATGCTCGTTGCCGTGCCACTATTCGTGTTCATGGGCGTAACGCTCGAACGTGCCCACATAGCGGAAGAGCTTCTTGAAACGCTGAGCTCTCTTTTCGGTTCATTAAGAGGCGGCCTGGGGATTTCCGTGATGCTCGTCGGCATGCTGCTTGCCGCAAGCACGGGCATCGTAGGCGCGACCGTGGTGACAATGGGCCTGCTCTCGTTGCCGACGATGTTGAAACGCGGTTACTCCGCTGAAATTGCGGCAGGGACAATCTGTGCCTCCGGCACGCTCGGTCAGATCATTCCGCCATCGATCATCCTGGTGATGCTGGGCGACGTCATGTCATCGGCGTATCAGCAGGCACAACTGGCGCAGGGTATTTTCTCGCCAAAGACTGTATCTGTCGGCGATCTCTTTGCCGGAGCGCTGCTACCCGGCCTGCTGCTGGTCTTCCTTTATGTCGTCTACCTGATGGTCATCGCCTGGCTACGCCCTGCCGCAATGCCGGCCTATTCCGCCTCCGACAGCGAAGCGCTTTCCCTCGGCAAGGTGCTAAGCGCGCTGTTTCCACCGCTTATGCTGATTTTCGCCGTGCTGGGATCGATACTCGGTGGGTTCGCAACGCCAACGGAGGCCGCTGGCGTCGGCGCAATGGGCGCATTGTTGATCGCGATAGTGCGCCGTGCGCTTTCCCTGGAGCGACTGAGAGAAGTGATGCAGAGTACGCTTCGCATCAGCAGCATGGTATTTCTTATCCTGATCGGTGCCTCCCTGTTTTCGCTCGTCTTCCGGGGTTACGGTGGTGACGATGGCGTACGGGCGATACTCGAAGCGTTACCGGGTGGTGTTTTCGCTGCAATGCTTCTGGTGATGCTGGTTATGTTTCTGCTTGGCTTCGTCCTGGACTTTATCGAGATTACTTTCGTCGTAGTGCCAATTGTGGGCCCCGTACTTCTCGCCATGGGCCTGGATCCCGTGTGGCTTGGGATAATGATCGCAATCAACCTGCAGACGTCATTCCTTACGCCGCCGTTCGGCTTCGCGCTGTTTTATCTGCGCGGTGTTGCGCCGGACACCGTAACGACAGCTCAGATCTATCGTGGGGCCATGCCATTTGTCGGTATTCAACTGCTGGCATTGTTGATTCTTGCCACATTCCCGGGACTGGTCACCTGGTTGCCGGAAATACTGTACGGCCGATAAGCCAGTACTCCGTCAAGGCGATATTGACGGAGTACCAGCTACGGGAAGGCAGATCGGGCATTCAGATAAGCCTGTTCGCTGATCAGCTGGTTCTGGGCTGACACGTCAAGAAAATCAGAATATGACTTTTGGATACGCGCCGACCATTCGTCACGCGCAGACAACTCGTCTATCACTTCGTTGCTCAGTTTATGAAGGAGTTCGAGCACATCGTCAGGCAGCGGCCTAAGCTCGACGTTCGGGTCATTTTTCAGCTGCTGCAGCGCCATCGCATTGCCGTAGTTATATTCCGCCTGCATATCCAGATTGCTTGCCTGGCAGGCGAGCTCAACGATCGCTTTCAGGTCATCGGGCAAGGTGTCCCAGGCGTCCTTGTTGACGATCAGTTCGAGCGTCGGCCCAGGTTCGTGCCAACCTGGATAGTAGTAATATCGAGCCGCCTTGTGCAGGCCCAGGGTCACATCGTTGTACGGGCCAACCCATTCGGCCGCGTCGAGCGCGCCTGTCTGCAGTGAAGTAAAGATTTCCGCTGCGGGAACCGTAATCTGTGTCACGCCGGCACGCTGCATTACTTCGCCGCCGAGCCCGGGAATGCGCATTTTGAGCCCGGCCAGATCTTCGATCGAGTTTATTTCCTTATTGAACCAACCCGCCATCTGAACACCGGTCTGCCCGGCGGGAAAAGGAACAAGGTTGAATTGTTGGTAATACTCCCGCCAGAGCTCCAGACCACCGCCGTAATAAAGCCAGGCGTTCATCTCGTTAGCGTTCAAGCCGAAGGGTACGGCCGTAAAGTACTGTGCCGCCGGCACCTTGCCTCGATGATAATAAGCCGCATCGTGGCCCATCTGGGCCGTGCCCCGGCTGACGGCATCAAAGACGTCCAGCGCCGGTACCAGCTCCCCGCCTGCATACACCTTGATTTTCAGGCGAGAGTTCGAGGCTTTTTCCACGCGTTCGGCGAGGTTATCTGCGCCGACCCCCAGCCCCGGGAGCCGCGGCGGCCAGGATGTCACCATGTTCCATTTGAAGGTCTCGGTTGACCGGTCGGCCCCGGTGTCAATTGCCGCAGGCTGTTTGCCGCAGGCTGACGCACCGGCCGCCAGGGCCAGACCTCCTACGAATTCCCGTCTTTTCATGTTCTGCCCTGGGTGCTTCTGCAAAGTCACCTAGTGTAGTGGGCAATTCAACAGGAACCAATGAGAACGGATGAGCGTCGAATTACCACTATTTATCAGATTACGACCGAATTAGACATCGTATTAAGCACTAAAGGCGTGTTTTTTAAAATATGGGATAACATCGGCTTATTTATCACAATATGGGATGAATTGTGGGAAAATCAGACGACAGAAACCCCGGCCTTTCGGCCGGGGCCGTCCCATCCCTGGCCCGGGCAACGGGCAAAAGCCCCGAATCCGCCGTCCCTGGCGCCACCCGCGGCAAGAAACTCTTTGCTCACTTGAGAGATACTCCTTACTGCTCGCCCGGCCCGACCAGACTGCCATGGCTTGTGCAGCAGTGAAGCTCGCGTTATTGGATAGTAGACTGACATTTAATGTTTGAGAGCGATTCATGATCAGTTTACTGCAGCGAGTTGTTGAGGCCAGCGTGACTGTCGAGGGCAGAATCGTGGGCGAAATAGGTCCCGGGCTTCTCGTGTTCGTGGCCGTCCATCGCGACGATACACAGGCTGACATCTCGCGGCTGGCCGAGCGGGTGTTGACCTACCGGGTTTTTCCCGACAGCGAAGGGCGTATGAACCGCAGCCTCGTACATGAAGGGCTTGAGCTCCTGGCCGTACCCCAGTTCACGCTTGCCGCAGATACCAGGAAGGGCACCCGGGCGAGTTTTACGAAGGCCGCAGAGCCGTCCAAAGGCAGTGAATATTTCGACCGCTTTGTCGCCGCCTGTAATTCCCGGCTACCCGGTGTCCAGACCGGCAAGTTCGGCGCCAACATGAAGGTAGCGCTCGTCAATGACGGGCCGGTAACCTTCTGGCTTGAGAGTTAACCGGGGACAGGCCCACTGCTGTCCCATAAACCAAGGTTCCTGCGGCTGGAACGAAGTGATTGTATGGGGCTCTGCCGGAGTGTCTCGCTACGGACATGAATCGCAAGGCTTGCCTCAGAGACCGTGGCCCGCAGGGATGCGGGCCCCGAGCCTACATGGACGTACTTGCGGCGTGTCTCTGAGGCAAGCCTTGCGATTCATGTCCTTGATCGTGGTACCGGATTGTATGGGACAGCAGTAAGACAGACCACGTTCTCATGCTTCGCTGCGCCGGGTTGCAACATCGACGGAAAAACGTGGTTTGTCCCCGGTTTTATTGCGGCTTGAGAGGTATCATGAACAGTTCGTAAGGTGGAATAAGGGGCTTGACCCCAGGAGTGTGTAGAGATGTTATCCAACATCGGCCCGGTTCAACTGCTGATTGTTCTCGTTATCGTGCTTGCCATATTCGGCACGAAGCGACTTCGAACGCTTGGTTCGGACCTCGGCAGCGCTGTGAAAGGATTTCGATCAGCAATGAATGAAGCCGAAGCAGAGTCTGCCGAAAAGATCGGCGACCAGTCGAAAGACGCGGACTTCGATAACACGCCGGTCGATGAGCCCAGCAAAGAAAAACATACCTAAGCCGGTAATCAGCTATGTCCGGAATCGGCTTTTGGGAGCTGATAATTCTGTTTCTTATCGGGCTCATCGTCCTGGGCCCGGAACGTCTGCCGCGTGTCGCCAATCAACTCGGCAGCTGGCTGGGCCAGGCCCGGCGCATGACCCGCGTCATGAAGCGACAACTCGAAGATGAGCTGGATCTTGAAAAGCAATTACAGACTAAAACGCCGCCGCCCGTAAAACCACAAAGCCAGAAAGACGACACTTATTCACCTGCCCACGAAGCTGACAGCGTGGGCACTGGTGTTGGCGACGATGATAGGCACGACGATATTACCGACACGCCCGTTGCCGATGGGAGTACAGATGCTCCGGAAGATGTCGCAGCGCCGGGCGAACCCGGCAAGGCCGAGGCCGCAAAAGATACACCGTGAGCGAAGAGACTGAAGAAAGCACGGACGATCAAGAGGAAGCCCTGCAGGAGGCGACCTTGCTTTCCCATCTCGTAGAGCTTCGCAGCCGTTTATTGAAAATCGCTGCGGCAGTTGTCTTTGTATTCGTCCTGCTGCTGCCATGGTCGCGAAAAATATTCGCGATTGTGTCGGAACCATTGCGCGACGTGTTGCCCGGAAATACGATGATCGCGACGGCAGTCGCATCACCTTTATTGACGCCTTTCAAACTCACTTTCTTCGTCGCACTCTTTATTGCGATGCCGATTGTGCTTTATCAGGTGTGGGCGTTCGTTGCGCCTGGTCTTTATAAGAAGGAGAAGCGTTTCGCAATACCGCTCCTGGCATCAAGCATCGTCCTTTTCTATCTCGGCATCGCTTTCGCCTATTTTGTCGTCTTTCCACTGATGTTCAACTTTTTTACGGCGGTCGCCCCGGAGGGGGTCGAGGTACAGACCGATATATCCCAGTTTCTGGATTTCATTACCACCATTGTTTTTGCTTTCGGCATCGCATTCGAGGTACCGATTGCGACGGTGCTGATTACCTGGACCGGCCTGACGACACCCGAGAAACTGGGCAAGGCGAGGCCATATGTTTTTCTGGCGGCGTTCGTCGCCGGCATGTTTCTTACGCCGCCCGATATCATCAGCCAGACGCTTCTCGCTATACCCGTCTATCTGTTGTACGAACTGGGTATCCTGATGTCCAGGATGTTCTCGATCAGGGAAAAAGACACCGGGGCAGAGGCTGAGGCGGAGGAATAGCATCAGTTCGGCAGCAACGAGCTAAGCCCCTGTTAAATAACCCGGTTTTTGCGAATTAGGCCTGTTGCCCGGCCGCGGCACAAGACCCTGATAGTTGCGCCGCAAACAAAATAGTGTTTAATGCGGGGTCGAGTTACGGGGGAACGGGCCAGATCGGCGTTTGGCCTTTATTCACAGGCGCCACACCAGTTCTCAGGCGCATCCTGATCCGAGAGACTTGTCTATGACTGATACCGCCATAACCGGAGACGCTGAGGCCGGTGCACAATTATTCGGCCACCCACGAGGCCTGGTTACCCTTTTCTTCACGGAGATGTGGGAGCGCCTGAGCTACTACGGGATGCGTGCCCTGCTGGTTTTGTTCATGACAGATCAGGTCATGAATGGCGGCATGGCCATGACCGACAAGACGGCGACAGCCATTTACGGAATTTATACCGCCGCTGTATATCTTGTCGCGCTGCCGGGCGGCTGGATCGCCGACCGGCTGCTGGGCGCACAGCGTGCAGTATTTATCGGTGGCATCATCATAATGTCAGGCCACTTCGTTCTTGCGGTGCCGTCGGTTTACACATTCTTCCTCGGTCTCCTGCTCGTCGTGCTCGGTACTGGCCTGCTCAAGCCTAACGTCAGTGCTATCGTCGGTGAGCTTTACGGGGCCAGCGACGCCAGGCGTGATGCCGGTTTCACAATCTTTTACATGGGCATCAACCTCGGCGCTTTTCTTGGTCCCCTTATCTGCGGTTACCTCGGCCAGAGCCCGCAGTTCGGATGGCATTATGGATACGCCGCCGCCGGCGTCGGCATGTTGTTCGGTGTCGTGCAATTTTGGCTGACGCGACGATATCTCGGCGAGGCTGGCAGGCTTCCGGCCTCAACAGGTGACGCAACCCGCGACGCGCAAAGGCGCCGCAAGGGCTGGATCGCCGTTTCGCTCGCGATGCTTGCTGTCGTGATTACTGCCGGCCTCGGATTCAGTGGCGCACTCACGTTTGATCCGGTGCGCATCGCTCAGCAAACAACTACCCTGATCGTCGTCATGGCATTAGCGTACTTCGCGTATGTACTTCTGTTTGGCGGGCTTAACACCGTAGAGAAAAAGCGCGTCGTCGTCATCATCATTTTGTTTTTCGGCGCAGCGATGTTCTGGTCCGGCTTCGAGCAGGCCGGCAGCTCGCTGAATCTTTTCGCTGATCGTTACACGGTGCTCAGTGTCGGGTCATTCCCATTGTTATCCACCTGGTTTCAATCATTGAATCCCGCATTCATTATTATCTTCGCCCCGATGTATGCCTGGATGTGGGTTGCGCTGGCGAAACGGAATCTAAATCCCTCGACACCGGCAAAATTCGGTATCGGCCTGATAATTCTCGCGCTTGGCTTCCTCGTCATGGTCGGCGCGGCGAACGTCGTAGCCGCAGGAAACCAGACGTTTCCAACCTGGTTGTTCTTTACTTATCTTTTCCACACCCTCGGCGAACTTGCCCTGTCACCCGTCGGACTGTCAGCCACGACCAAACTTGCGCCGAAGAGATACGTCGGCCAGATGATGGGCATCTGGTTTCTCGGCGCGGCGCTGGGCAATGTCGTCGCCGGACTGCTTGCCGGTGAGTTCGATGCCGAAAACGTGGCTTCGATGCCCGCGCAGTACTTGCAGATCGTGCTGACAACCGGGGGCGCCGGCTTGATACTGCTTTTGTTCACGAAGCCCATAAAGAAACTCATGGGTGGTATAGAGTAGTTATTGATTATTGCCGCAGGCGCTATTATTGCCGCAGGCATTATTGCCCCAGGCACTTCCCCGCATAAGCCAGCTCCTGGCCGGCATTTTCCATGAGGCACACGTTGCTGTAGGTGTTGCCGTCACGCGCACACACCGGTTGATAGACGCGCGGGCAGTTTCTGCCCTGTGAGTTGCAAAGTCCTGCGTGGCGAATTCTGGCACCATTACGCTCTGCCTGGCAGGCGTTGCCATAGGTCAGCTCGTCAAAGCCACAAACCGGAACGTACAGGCGTGGACATGCTCTGACATTACACGCGCCTTCGGTAAAAGTAGTGACGCCGGCTGCCTCCGCCTCGCAGGCATTGGCAAACGTCGTCCCGTCTGCGTCACATACCGGCACATAAACTTTCGCGCAGTCAGCAACGTCACAGATTCCGGTTCGCTGCACTGGTACGCGGTCGACATCGGCCTCGCATTGACTGGAATATGTACGCGCGTTCATGCCACAAACCGGCTCGTAAATTTCCGGGCACCCGCTCACCGTGCAGGCACCCAGGCTGGCAAGTTCGATGCCGGCACTCAAAGCCAGGCACTCGTTGTTGTAGGTGATGCCATCGACGCCGCAAACCGGATCCACTTCCTCCGTACACGCTTCGGCGGGCTCGGGACATAGCCCCTGCGATACGACAGCGACACCGGCAGCCTCCGCAAAACACTCATTGCTGTAGCTGTTGCCATCCATGCCGCAGACCGGATCGAATTCTTCGCTGCACTCCGCAGCGTCCGCGCAGATACCCCTGGATGCGACAGCCACGCCTGCCGCCCGGGCAACGCAGTCGTTGCTGTAGGTCTTACCGTCTGCACCGCATACAGGGTCATACTGCATTGTGCATGCGATTTCCTCTGCCCCGAGCGTCGTCGACTCACTCATGCTTGTTTCTTCGGCCAGGCACAGGCTGCCTGCAGCGCAATACAGAGCGACGCCGGGCAAAAGAAGCTGTCTAATTGTTTTGTCTGTGCTGTATTTCATCGCAGCGGATTATTACAAAGTTCCGGACCCGGGTGGTCCAACAAGGTTATATTGATGGACCACCAGATCGATTTTCGTTTCGCGGGCTCATTTTGCCTTTCGAAACCGGCGATGCGAGCGATCAAGCCGACACCGCGCTGCCCCAGTAATTGTAAGAAAGAATTCGCAGGCCCGGGATATACATACGTTCATCGTTGACGATGTCAAATCCGCCGGCGGCGATCATCGCCGGAATGTCGCGGTTCATGTTGCAGCCGCCGGCAATTTTGCTCCAGCCGGAATTCAGCCTGTCTTGCCACCGCCTGACACCTTCATCTGGCGCAGCGCCGTGTTCACAGAACAGCAAACGACCGCCTGGCTTCAACACCCGTCGCATGCCCTGGAGCGCGCTTGCCGCGTCGGGGATCGTGCATAGTGTGAATGTCACAAGAACCGTGTCTACGCTGTTCGATTCAAGCGGGATTTCCTCGCCCGGCAGGTCGATGAACTCGAGGTCGAGGTCCAGGCTCAGGCCCTGGAGATTTTTTGCCGCGAGTTTTCTCATCCCCTCAGATGGCTCCAGGCCCCATAACTTCCTGACTTTGTGTTGGTCGTAATAAGGGAGATTCAAACCGCTGCCCATACCGATCTCGAGGACATCGCCCTCTGCAAGCGGGACGATCTTCTCCCGCTGTTTCCGGCATGGCTTTGTCGAACAGGCAAGATCGATCACGTGTGGAAGTATTCGTTGCTCGTACCAGCTCATCGCGTTTCCTTGCTCGCCCGGCTCACCGGACCTGTCGCGGGCACGGCATTTCCTGTCATCTGTTTGTGCTTTAGCAATACTAACTCGTTTATGCTGATGAGCTCGATACCATCATCGCGAAGTTTGGGGATTTCCCGTTCCAGCAAAGCGAGTGTCGCGGGATAGGGATGGCCTATGCCAACGGCCACGCCGCTTTTTTTCGCCAGTTCCTTTAAGCGCCTGAATTCCCGTGCAACGGTTTCCGGTGAACGATCGGGATCCAGGAACACATCTCTTTTCACTGCTGGTACACCAGCTTCTCTTGCAAGCTGCAGGGCGACGCTTTTGTGGGTGGTGTAGCTGTCTACGAAAACAAGATTGCCATGTGTACGTATTTCCTCCATCAGCCAGCCCATGTGCCCCGGGTGGCGGGTCAGCAGGCTGCCACGATGGCTGTTGACACCAATCGCATGCGGGACCGATTCGAGATTTGCGGAAAAGGTATTTGCAAGCTGATCCCTGCTCATCTCCAGCAGAATGGCGCCGGGCTCTGTGTGGCCGTCCTCTGACATCGCCTCGAGGGGCAGATGCAGCAGCACCTCCTTGCCGCTGGCGAAAGCAGCTTCTGCCAGGGCTGTCGCCCGGGGAGTGTCCGGCAGGATTGCACAGGCGACGGGGCCTGGCAGATTGATCGATCGCTGCCCGGCTTCGAGCTGGTAGCCAAGATCGTCAATGATGATTGCCATGCGCGGAACCGCGCTGTCTGGCGCTGCCGCGGCCATGCCCGAAAAGGCGAATGAAGCTCCGAGAACAAGCCAAAGACGGTCAATCATTCTGCTTTGCTTTGCATCACCCTCTTGGGTGTAAGCAACGATAGTGCTTCCTGTAGCTGCGCATCGTTCTGGCGATCAGCGCTCGCATGAAAGCTGATTTCCGCCGGCTTCCGCGTTTCTTCGACCACGACATCCGGGAATATGCCTTTTTCGTGTATGGAATCGCCGGACGGCGTGTAAAAACGGGATGTCGTCAATTTTATCGCCCGGCCTTTGGACAGCGGCATGACTGTCTGCACGAGCCCCTTGCCAAATGTCGAGGTGCCGACAAGCATCGCGCGATTATGGTCTTGCAACGCTCCGGCGACAATCTCGGACGCCGATGCGGAACCACTATTGACCAGCACGACCATGCCGGCCCCATCGAGCACATCCCCGCGGTGCGCCTTTCTCGTAAATCGAGACTCCGGCGTCCGGCCATCCGCCACCACGATAATGCCCTCGTCAAGGAAAAGATCAGATACGTCAATGGCTGAATCGAGAACGCCGCCCGGATTATTTCTCAGGTCGAGTATCAGGCCAACCAGCATGCCGTCTTTTCGATCCTGCATGTCGTCAATTGCCCGGCTCAGTTCCTTCGCGGTCGAATCATTAAACTGGCTGACACGAACATAACCGACTCCGGGCTGCAGGATTTCGTGGCTAACGCTCGCGACCCGAATGCTTTCCCGCTGCAGCTCGAAAACGATCGGACTCGCCTCATCCTCTCGGGTCACCGTGACCGTGACACGCGTTCCCGCACGACCACGCATTTTTGCGATCGTCTCGTGCAGATGATCCGAGTTAACGAGCTTGCCATCTACGGCGATAATCGTGTCGCCGCTAAGAATACCGGCGCGTTCAGCCGGCGTGTCGTCTATCGGTGCGACGACGATGACGGCCCCGTCCGCTGCGCTGACTTCGAGCCCGACACCGGAATAGCTGCCGCTGGTGCTGATACGTATATCCTGATACTGCTCAGCATCGAGATACTGCGAATGGTCGTCCAGATCGGAAACCATGCCCCGAATCGCGCTCTCCAGCAGCACGCTGTCATCGACCGGCTCGACATAATTCTGCTTGACGCGTTGCATCACTTCAGCGAACAGGCGGGCCTGTTCCCAGGAAAGCTCTCCGGACTCCAGTTTGTCACGTTTGGCCAGTACACCGCCGCCCAGCGACAGGCTGAGGCCCATTGCTGTACCGATGACCACCACCAGAATGCCTCTGGTTTTCAATGACATATGCTTCTCCTGCGGCACCGCCGGGCATCGGCTGGGTGCCTCCTGGCAGGCTGTTCGCCAGGGCCGATTGACGATAGCACAGGCCGGGAGACCGTGAAACGATGCGGCCGCCATGCGAGAAGTCTGCGTAGCAGAAATATCCGTCGTGAAAAAGTGCCACAGCGAGACCGGTTTTCCGTTCTCATGCCGCGCATGGTGGGACCACCAGACTTAGTCTAGCCCTCTTTGGGCCGCTTGGTAATCCACAGCCTCGGGTCGACCGGGCGCGTTCCCTGACGAATTTCGAAATACAGGCTTGCCTGCTGCTGCCCACCA
>Ga0209980_10000589_pt1 | contig 19921 bp, 19 predicted proteins | sample CR02metaG_FD_183611 | JGI IMG/M metagenome (GOLD analysis project Ga0209980, IMG submission 183611) | Deep subsurface microbial communities from Mariana Trench to uncover new lineages of life (NeLLi) - CR02 metaG (SPAdes) (version 2) | ecosystem: Environmental > Aquatic > Marine > Ocean trench...
GCAAGACCGTTGGTGGTGATTTCGATGAGCTCGCCCTGACCTTTTCCAGACCTACCGTTGGCAAAATGGCAGAGCGAGTCATCGATTCATCAGCCGGAGTCGACGATACCATCGATGTTCTGGTATTTGGTGGTGGTTATAATGGTGATGATGATGGAACGCACCTTGGTTGCGATCAGGGACCAGGGGGCAGTAACGATAGTGACTGTACCGATAGTAATGATGATGTCGTAACAGTAGTTGGCAAGGATGCGGCCCACGGACACGCCCCCGATGGCATTACCATGCCAACAATCGGTGAAGACGATGATGAAGGCAATGCCGTTTTTGTCGTCGAAGCAGATAATGGAAACCTGATATGGAAGGCCAGAGGTGGGTCTAGCACAGGCTTCAATTCCACCGATTCTGCCTATGATCACGTAAACATGGATGACAGCATTCCCTCCGAACTGGCCGTAGTAGATACGTTAGGTGATGGAAAACTGGATAGAATATACTTTGGTGACACAGGCGGCAGAGTCTGGCGGGTTGATATGCCACAGACAGATCAAGATGCAGACGGCGATATTATTGATGACTGGTTTGTTACAGAGATGTTAGACGTTGGGCGCCATGACGATAACAATACCAACACCTCTGCTGACATACGTTTCTTCAATCGGCCTGACGTAGTACAGGCTAAAGATGCTAGCCCATTTGATGCCGTCATCATTGGCTCAGGCGATCGCGCAAATCCCCTGGGACAGGTCAGGGAAGATACTTTCTTCATGATAAAGGACAGGAACATCACCAGCGGTGGTACATTAGATACAACTGGATGGCCCTATGATCGCCTTGACCTTGCAGATCTGACCTCTGATGATTGTGCGGTTAGTGTAACCACGGGTGCTTGTGCTGGCGTCGATATAGATAAGGGCTGGTTTATCGACCTGGGGCTGGGAACAACAGGGACTGGAGAAAAAAATCTGGCTGCTGCCTTGACGCTTGGCGGTACGATATTCTTCTCCACATTCTCACCCGTTGCGGCCACCAGTGCCTGCGGTTTGAGTGAAGGCACTGGCAAGATATTTGCCGTAAGCCTGTTGGATGCGACAGCGATCTTCAGTATCGATACCGATAATGACTCAGATCCTGATAATCCAACTCTTGAGCGTTATGCTGAACTCGATAGTGGCGGTATCCCGGTTGAAACTGTCCCCTTAGGTGGTGATGATATCCTGATTCTGGGCAGTGCTGATCCACTCAGAAAAACGGGGGCGACCACTTCCTGGAAGACCTTCTGGTACGAAAGAGACACAGATGATACGCCCTAAAAAAGGATGCCCCACATCAGTAAATATCTATACAATAGATATTTACTGATGCATAAGATGATTAATAATGCTTGAGGAAAAGTAATGCAAACTTATCTACATCGAAACAGGTCGTCTCAGGTGAAATCGTTCCGGGTCAAATCGTCCCGGGGTTTTACACTCATAGAGATAATGATAACAGTTGCTATTATCGGGATCCTCGCGGCAGTTGCATTACCGGCTTATCAAAATTACGTCCTCAGGGCCGGACGAACCGAAGGACAAGCGGCACTAATGGATATATCAGCTCGTCTGGAACAATATTATCTGGGGAACAAGACTTACACCACGGATATAGCAGGTGATCTTAATACGAATACAACGACCGAAAGCAACAGATATGACATTGATGTGGCAGGTTGTCCTATCGCTACCTGTTATCTAATCACAGCGACCGCTGTTAATGCGCAGGCTGCCGATGCCACGTGTACCACTCTAACGTTAAATTCTAGCGACGTAAAAGGTGCAACCGGCACTGACCCAGATGCATGTTGGTAAACTTTAATTTGGTAAACTTTAATCCGGGAAAAATCTAAACAACCAAAACTCTAAACAAGCCACACCTCTCAAAAAACGGAGCGAAACCAAAACAAGGTTTCAGACCCTTGAATACCCTGAATTAATTCTGGGCAAACCATTATTTAAATCTCTGCCCTTATGTTCCCGAGGCTGATTTTAACTTTTACCAAAAAAAGGTTTTTAGTTGTAACTCGCAAGTTCTTCTGTTTGATTTTTTCTTATCGCTTTATTTCTTACATTCCTTATCAATAAGTTCCTGCGCTTTTTTGATTTTTGCTTGTCTCTCTTCTTCGGTTAATCTCGATACATTGCCGTCCTTATCCACCTTCCGAATCCGGGGTATGTCCGTCAAACGTGTTAATTTATCTTTACCTAATTCACAGTTGGACTTTCTAATAGCTTCATTTGCTTCCTCAATTTGCTGTTTTTTCGCCTGTTTCCCCCGCTCTTCTTGAAGACCATCCAAATATTTTTGTTGCTCCTCCAGTTGATCTAATGCTTTATTTGTATCTATCTTGGGCGGAGGTTTAATAACATCTGCTTCAATACCACCTGTCGGAGGGCTTTGAGTATAGTGGGTATTACCATCAGCATCGACCCATTTGTAAAGCGCGGCTTGACTATTGCTTACAACTACACACAAGACAAATATCTGAATGACTGAATATATACTTAGGTTTAATCTATTCATTGTAAAAATCTCGTTGTTATTAAGCATATTTCTTTAATTTCGCTTCGACTCAGTATACAGAACTTCTGTATATATAGTGGCACAAACCAAACCTCATCGCTATACTGTACATAGACACTAATTTACTGAAAATGTTCGATTTTCCAACATATGGCAAAGGCAATATCATGAAATTTTTAACAAACAGTCTGGGTGTTTTAATATTGAGTTTATCAACATTTCATGTGCATGCTGTCACTATTCAGGAATGCGTAGACGATAATAATGGAGAAAAATCATTCCAGAAGAACTGTCCGCCAGGCACTACATCAATCAATACCATCAAACTGAAAACCGGTAAACCTACGAAATCCGTGGGACTGGGACCATCAAATATTAGTATCACCCTCTATACTATACCTGATTGCGATTCCTGCGATGTCACTCGCCGTGTGCTGAAAAATTACGGTTCAAACTTTACTGAGGTAAACCTTAAAGATAATGCTGAACTCCAGAATAAACTAAAGGAAGAAATTGGAGCCGAAGGTAGTTTACAGGTTCCCACGGTGATCTTTGGAGAAAAACAGATAGTTGGTTTTAACAAAGCAACACTGATCGATGAACTTGAAGCCGCTGGTTTTAGGGATAAAGAAAAAGAAGAAGCAGATGCTAATCAGAAAACTGTGGAGAAGACTGGCGAAGAAGAATAAAAACAGGTGAAATAAAATTCACAAAACATGATTACTAATAATTCATATATCAACTAAGCAAACCAGAAGTTTAGTTACTTCATAGCTGTGCATGTTTAATTTTAGAAAGTTCCTTTGGTAAGGAAAACACGACTTTCTCGATTATCCCATGAGATTCTTCAACTGAATCAGCACCCCATTCTATTAATTGATTGATTACCGCCTCGACTAATACTTCTGGCGCTGAAGCCCCTGCTGTCACACCGATACATTGCTTGTCATCCAACCATTCTTTTTTAATTTCGGAGGCATTATCGATTAAATAGGAGGGGACACCGACTTTTTCCGAAATTTCCATCAGCCGTGTTGAGTTGGAACTGTTGGGTGAACCAACCACCAAAATCAGATCACAATGTTCACTCAGATTTTTGACTGCGTCCTGTCTGTTCTGTGTCGCATAGCAAATATCTTCTTTCCTGGGTCCTGCAATATTCGGGAACCGCTCGCGTAAGGCATCGATCACTTCTGCTGTATCATCCATTGATAAAGTCGTCTGCGTGACAAAGGCCAGATAATCAGGGTTTTTGACATCCAGATCCCAGACATTTGCTACAGATTCAACCAAATACATTCCGCCTTCATTGTCTTTAGGTTGATATTGCCCCAATGTCCCTTCGACTTCCGGGTGCCCCTCGTGACCAATCAAGATACACTCCCTGCCCTCATCCTGATAGTGGCCTACTTCCATATGCACTTTTGTCACCAGAGGACAAATTGCATCATAGACACGTAATTTTCTACGTGCTGCCTCCTCACGCACCAGCTTGGCAACACCATGTGCACTAAAAATAACGGTTGCATCATCCGGGACTTCATCCAGTTCTTCGACAAAAACGGCACCTTTATTTCGCAGACTATCTACGACATATTTGTTATGCACGACTTCATGTCGAACATAAATGGGCGCACCAAATAACTCCAGTGCCCTTTCGACAATCTCAATCGCGCGGTCTACACCTGCACAAAAACCTCTGGGATTGGCCATGATTATTTTCATTGATATCTACCTGATATTTAATTCTGTAGTGATGGTCAGAGTAAGCTACGTTGCTTTGCAACATGTGTCAATCATTCAAAGAATTCTCTGAACCCGACTCACCCAGCCAGATCGCATCAATCACAAGCATGACGGCACCAATTGTGATGGCTGAGTCAGCGATATTGAATGCCGGCCACGGGTTAAATATTCTCCAGGGTAAAAATCCCAGTGTAATATCAATGAAATCAATAACATACCCTAGAGTGAGGCGATCCCAGAGATTGCCTATCGCGCCACCAAGCACCAGGGCCAAAGCGCATGCTAGCCATCGTTGATTGATTTTCAGACCATGAAGCCATATCAAAATAAACACACTCACTGCAATGGTCAGACAGACAAAGAACCACCGTTGCCAGCCCCCTGCTTCACGCAGGAAACTGAATGCAGCACCCGTATTATGCATCAGTGTGAGATTAAAACCCGGTGTGACAATCACAGGTTCTTGCATTTGCAAATACTGACTTGCCAGGCCTTTGGTCAACTGATCAAGAAAAACAATCAGGACAGTCATCCATAACCATTTTAATCCGGGGGAATAATTAATCATCTCAGGCGTAACGTCTTGATTCACCTTCACCATCGACATTCTCGACACAGCGCCCACATAACTCCGGATGTTTATCATGTTTGCCGACATCCTCTCTATGGTGCCAACAACGAATACATTTTGCATGTTTCGATGCATTCACGGTTATCCAAATATTTTCAATAGACGTTGCTACTGCATTTCCCGGTCTATCGATATCAAGATGAACACGGGCATAAGAGGTAATAAAAACAAATCGTAATTCATCTTCTAAACTATCCAGCAATTCCTTTATTTCATCGTTGCAGTATATATCTACTTCCGCGTCTAACGATGAACCAATTTGATTATCTGCTCTCAGCTTTTCCAGCTCTCTACTCACAGCACCACGCACATCATCACCTACATTACTGACCAACTTCCAGACAACATCATTACGGCAAGATACCTGTGGAAAACCCTGATACCAGTCTGCAAGAAACACCGATGCGCTTCTATCACCTGGCATATATTGCCAGATTTCATCGGCAGTAAAACTCAAAATGGGGGCCATCCAGCGCACCAAGCCTTCGGCAATATGATACATTACAGTCTGGGCTGAACGTCTCGCAAGACTGTTTTCTTGTGTGGTATAAATTCTGTCCTTAATGATATCAAGATAAAAACTGCTCAGCGTTACACCACAATAGTGATGCAAACACTGGTAGATCTGGTGGAAATCATAATTATTATAATCTTCAACAATCGTTTTTTGAAAATTCTTTGCTTCGGACAACATCCATCGATCCAGATCCAATAGCTGATCTTCCTGAACGCAATCTTTGACCGGGTCGAAACCTTCAAGATTGGCCAGAAGATAACGCGCAGTATTACGAAGTCGTCGATAGGCATCTGACATGCGTTTCAATATTTCATCTGAAACATTCATCTCTGTCCGATAGTCCGTTGCAGCCACCCACAAGCGTAAGATATCAGCGCCCAGAGAATTCATAATCTTTTGCGGTGAGACGACATTGCCTTTGGATTTGGACATCTTCTTGCCCTGTGCATCCACCGTAAAACCATGAGTAAGGACACTTTGATAAGGTGCAACTTCATTCATAGCTACCGATGTCAGTAAGGATGACTGAAACCAGCCACGATGCTGGTCGGATCCTTCAAGATACAAATCTGCTGGTAATGTTAATCGTTCATCCGCTTGCAACACACTGGCATGGGTGACACCGGAATCAAACCAGACATCCAGTGTGTCAGTAACCTTTTCGTAATCGTTTGCATCCTTACCAAGCAATTCTTTCTTATCCAGTTCAAACCAGACATCAATGCCCCCCTGCTCTACACGTATTGCGACTGCCTCGATCAAGTGCTGAGTTTCAGGATGCAACTCACCTGTTTGTTTATGCACAAATAGTGTAATAGGCACACCCCAGGTCCGTTGACGAGAAATACACCAGTCAGGACGATCACGCACCATGCCATCGATACGTTGCTGCCCCCAATCGGGCATCCATTCGACATTTTCAATTTCCTGCAATGCTTTTTGTCGTAGGCCATTGTCATCCATACTGATAAACCATTGTGGTGTTGCCCGAAAAATAATCGGCGTCTTATGGCGCCAGCAATGCGGGTAACTATGTTGCAACTGTTCATGGTGCAACAACATTTGTTTTTCGATTAAGACTTCGATGACATGTGCATTGGCCTTGAAGACATATTCACCGGCAAAGATTTCGGTCTCGGGTAGAAAACAACCATTGCCCCCGACGGGATTATCCACCAGCAAATCATATTGGCGACCGACAATATAATCGTCCTGTCCATGACCCGGTGCGGTATGCACGGCACCTGTACCAGCTTCTAATGTGACATGTTTGCCGAGAATCACAGGCACTTCACGATCATAGAATGGATGCCGTAGTTTGAGTCCTTCCAGTGATGCACCATTAAATGACGCAATGATTTGATATTCATCAACACCGCAACGCTGCAAAACAGACGCATGTAATTCCCTGGCTAACAATAAACGTTGCGGGCCATTTTCTGTCTGGCATTGGATAAGGTCATATTCAAAATCAGGATGCACACAAACAGCCTGATTGGCAGGTAAGGTCCACGGAGTAGTGGTCCAGATTACAGTGGATATATCACCCTGCCCCTTGTGGTGAATTGCTTCATCAGTGCATGACCAGATTGCCTCCTGGTCGACGAAAGTAAAACGCACGTCAATGGCAGGCGAAGTCTTGTCTTCATATTCGACTTCTGCTTCTGCCAGTGCCGAAGCACAATCAATGCACCAGTGCACAGGTTTGGAGCCTTTGTGTAAATGACCGGCATCAACAATCTTCCCAAAGGCACGAATAATATTGGCTTCGTTTTTAAAATCCATTGTCAGGTAAGGTTTGTGCCAGTCTCCCAATACTCCCAGGCGTTGAAAATCAACACGCTGTTTTTCAACCTGTTTAGCCGCATAATCACGACAGGCATTACGGAAGGTATGTGCATCGACTTTATGCCCGGCCTTGCCGATTTTTTTCTCCACCATCATCTCTATGGGTAATCCATGACAATCCCATCCCGGGACATAAGGCGCATCAAAACCACTCAAACCACGTGATTTGACAATGATATCTTTCAAGATTTTATTAACTGCGTGACCAATATGGATATCACCATTGGCATAGGGTGGGCCATCATGAAGAATGAACGTTTGCTTGCCCGACTGTTGCTTCCTGATCTGACCATAGAGATCCATCTCCTGCCATTTTTTCAGTATTTCAGGTTCGCGATTGGCCAGATTTCCTCTCATAGGAAAATCTGTTTTAGGTAGATTCAGTGTATCCTTGTATGCAGACATTTATTCAGCCATTTTTTTATTCGGTTTAACAGGTCTTGTGCCATGAAATATCGGCCGTAAATATCAGCCGTAAATATCAGCCACGGAAGTATAGAGATGTACGATTATTATTCAATCTGTGCCCAGATTATTTTCTGTAATAAGACTATTTTTAGCAAAATATAGCCGCGCATTTTCTATATCTGTTTCAATGGCTTTTATCAGATCATCAACATTTGAAAATTTTTCCTCTGGCCTCAATTTTTTCAGGAAGACAACTCGAATATGCTTTGTATATAAAGTCTCATCAAAATCCAGAATATGGGTCTCGAGGCGCATGCCTTCACCATCAAACATAGGTCGTGTCCCGATGCTGGTCACGGCAGGATAATTTGACTCGACTATTCCCTGACCTCCCCCATGGTCCAGTGTGACATGGACGCGCGTGACATAGATACCTGCTACCGGACTATGCAATCTGTGTAACTCCATGTTTGCAGTTGGAAACCCCAGAGACTTGCCCCGTTTATCTCCATGAACCACCCGTCCACTAATAGCGTATTCCCTTCCCAACAACTCTCTGGCTAGAATTAAATCGTCGTTTGCAAGTGCTTGCCTGATTCTTGTGCTGCTTATTCTTTCTCCCTCAAATGTACAGGTATTGGTATGTTCCAATTCGTAACCGAATTCATCGGCCATCTTCTCTAGGGTTGCATAGTCACCTTGTCGATTTTTGCCAAATCGAAAATCATCTCCCACCACGAGATGACGAATTTCCAATCCTTCAATTAATAGTCGCTCAACAAAATCTCTGGGCGAGAGACTCGCCAATTCGCTGTTAAACCTGAGGCAAATCAGACGATCGACATCCAGGCGTTCCAACTCCTCAATTTTTTCTCTCAGACGGGTTAATCTTGAAGGGGCATTTTCTGGAGAAAAGTATTCTTGTGGCTGTGGCTCGAAAATGATAATCGTTGTAGGCAGATCGTGTTCACTTGCAATTTCCTTGAGCTGCGAAATGATTGCTCGATGACCCAAATGAATACCATCGAAATTACCAATGGTTGCGACACATTTTCTATGATGTTGTCTGAGGTTGTGTAGACTGCGTATCAGTTCCATGACCAGGTATCAGCCCTCACCTTGAGCTTGTTCTACATTCAGTGCCATATCTTCTTGTCTTAGGCCGGTCAACCATAGTGCTGCAAAATAACTCATGCCACCTGCTGTAATCCAACTCCCTAATTGGAAGACACGCGTGTATAAGTCCCACTCACTCCACAATGGCAGAGCTGGCACCATAAAAACTAACAGAGCACTCATCACTATTGATGCAAAGATAATTCTGACTAAAAAGACAAGCCAACCACTTTCGGGCAAAAAGACTTGTTCTTTCCGTAGAAAGTAATAAAGCAATCCAGCATTAATAAAGGCGGCGAGAGAGGTTGCCAATGCCAAACCTGCGTGTGCGAGTGGGCCTATGAAGATAAAGTTCATGATGATGTTTGAGAACATTGCGACAACACCGACCTTGACGGGTGTTTTTGTATCCTGCCTGGAGAAATATCCGCTGGCCAACACCTTGATTAAAATAAAGCCGGGTAACCCAATCGCATAAGCCAGTAAACTCTTAGCTGACATCACGACATGATATGGTGTGAATTCACCATGTTGAAAAATTGTGGTTAATATTGGGCCTGCCAATAACATCAAACCAATCGCTGCGGGGATACTGATCAAAAACACCCACCTTAAAGCCCAATCCATCATGTGTATAAAATGACGGGTATTGCCCTGTGCATGTTTCTCCGACAGATTTGGCAGGATAACCGTCGCCAAAGCAACGCCGAATACACCCAATGGAAACTCCATCAGTCGATCGGAATAATATAACCACGAGATACTGCCAGTCACCAAAAAAGAAGCCATCATCATATCCACGATCAAATTGATTTGAGAAATGGACACGGCAAACAGGGTGGGTATCAGCAATTTCAGTATTTTACCTACACCCGTATGACCTTTTCTCAATCGGGGTCGTGGCATTCGCTTTAAACCCATCAGGAAAGGAATCTGGAAAAGTAATTGTATTATCCCGGCGATCAAAACACCCCATGCCAATGCGGTCACTGGTTCATCAAGATATGGTGCCAGCCAGATGGCGCATGAGATAAGCGATATATTCAGTAACACGGGTGTAAAAGCTGGTACGGCAAATCGTCCATACGCATTTAATATACCCCCTGCGAATGCCGTAAGTGATATAAACATAATGTATGGAAAGGTAATTCTGAGCATATAGGTGGAGAGCTCAAATTTGTCTCCATCGCCTATAAATCCAGCAGCAAAAATCATGATAAATAAGGGCGCTGCTATGACACCGACAAGCGTCACACAAAATAGCACCAGAGCAAGTTTACCGCTGACATGATCCAGTAAATCCTGTACGCCCTTCTCATCATGGAGGTTTTTGTATTCAGTTAATACGGGGACAAATGCCTGTGAGAATCCTCCTTCAGCAAATAACCGTCGCAGGTAGTTGGGGATTTTAAATGCCACGAAAAATGCGTCAGAACCCGTACCAGCAGCAAAATAATAGGCGATCACAACATCCCGCAATAATCCAAACACGCGCGAGATGGTTGTCATAAAACTGACAACGAATGTGGATTTAAGTAATTGTTTTGACAAGTTCGGAGTTGACCAAAGTTGAAATATTTAAGCTAATCTAGCGATAACCATGCTATCTATCTGTTTATTATGACATTTATGTTGTGATGCGCAGGATACCATATTCAAGGAGAAGGATTGACAAATAAGAGCAAGATAAGCATAGTTACGCGCCTCAAAAAGCATTTTTAGAAATTACCAGAAATAAATCGGGAGTTTAACATTGGCTAATATTGCCTCAGCAAAAAAACGTGCACGCCAGAGCGAAAAACGACGCCAGCACAACGTAGGTTTCCGTTCCATGCTAAGAACCTCTATCAAGAAGGTTAATGTAGCGATAGAAAGTAAAGATAAGGAAGCCGCTAGCAGTGCACTCAAAGCTGCCATCCCTGTCATCGACAGCATGGCGGGTAAAGGTATAATTCACAAGAAAAAGGCAGCTCGTCACAAGAGCCAATTGAACGCTCGCTTACGCGCGCTTTAATCGCTATTGTTTTCAATGGTTCAAAAAGAAGCCGGCAATTGCCGGCTTCTTTCTTTTTTCAAAGCAGAACCAGATCGTCACGATGAATCAACTCTGCTGAATCTACATAACCGAGTAGTTGTTCAAACTTATCGCTGTGCTGCCCTATAATTTTATGTGTCTCTGAGGCACCATAGTTCACCAGACCACGTGCGATCTCCTTCCCCTGGGGGTCAACACAGGCGACAATTTCACCTCGCTTAAAGTCACCATCAACCTCAACAACGCCTACAGCCAATAAGCTCTTCCCTTGTTGGGATAACATATCTGCTGCGCCCTGATCGATCTTTAATGTGCCGCTGATTTGAGACTGGCCCGCCAACCATTGTTTGCGTGCTGTTAATGCTTTCTGATTACTACACAATAAAGTACCGCACAGTTCACCATTCGCGATTTGCTCAAGTACATCGGGGACGAGGCCTGAAGCAATCACAGTATTGACACCAGACTTTGCAGCCATTGATGCTGCTTTCAGTTTTGTCAGCATACCCCCCCTACCCAACGCACCCCCTTCACCTGCATATTTTTCGAGGGTTTTATCTCCTGCAATTGCCTCGTCGATAAATTTTGCCTGCGGATGCCGGCGTGGGTCCGCTTCATATAGGCCTTCCTGATCAGTCAATAAAACCAGCAAATCTGCGTCAACCAGATGCGTCACCATGCCTGCGAGGGTATCGTTGTCACCAAACCGAAGCTCCTCGGTCGAAACAGTATCATTTTCATTGACGATTGGAACCACACCCAACTGTAATAAGGTTCTCAACGTGCTCCGCGCGTTAAGGTAGCGTTCGCGATTTGATATTACTTCATGGGTTAACAATATCTGCGCAGTATGGATATTATAATTCTGGAAACATGACTCCCATGCCTTGACCAGCCCCATCTGTCCCACTGCAGCTGCTGCCTGCAATTTGTGCACGGCATGAGGTCTGTTTCCCCAGCCAAGACGAGATATCCCTTCGGCAGTTGCACCTGAGGAAACGATAACGATTTCGTAACCTTTTTCTCTTAATGCGTGAATTTGTTTCACCCATGCATCCATGGAATCAACACGCAATCCACATCCTTCATTAGTCAGTAATGCACTGCCCAATTTAACCACCCAACGTCTTGTCTGTTTTAATTTTTCCCGTGATTCACTCATTATTAAAATTTTCCTGGGAGTTTTTCTCAACCCACTGATAAATGTCTTGTGCCAATGCCTTACAACCCGCCCCTGTGACGGCTGATATTGGATAAACAGGCCTGTCTGTTTCCAATTGTTTCTTTAATTCATTCGAGAACTTATCAGCCTCCTCAGCGAGCACCAGATCAATTTTATTCAAAAGAATCCATCTGGGCCTGTCTTCAAGCCCTCGACCAAAGGCGTGTAATTCCCGTTCAATAATCTTTATATCATTGGCAGCATTGTCTACGCCACCTTCGCAGCCAATATCCACAAGATGTAATAATAGATGTGTCCTGGATAGATGTTTTAAAAATTGTATACCAAGGCCCGTCCCTTCGGCAGCACCTTCGATCAAGCCGGGGATATCCGCAATAACAAAACTCTGCCCTGCTGAAATCTTAACCACACCTAGATTAGGATACAGGGTAGTAAAAGGATAATCCGCAACCTTGGGTTTCGCCTCAGAGACTGAACGTATAAAGGTTGATTTACCAGCGTTCGGTAGACCGAGTAAACCAACGTCTGCCAATACCTGCATCTCCAGAAGTAAGGTTCGCTTTTCTCCCGGCGTCCCTTCTGTTATCTTTCTGGGCGTCCTGTTTGTACTACTCTTGAAGCGGATGTTACCTAAACCATGCCAGCCCCCCTTCGCCACCAATAAGGTCTCACCTTCAGCAACCATATCACCAATGATTTCATCCGTATCTGCATCTTTAACCAATGTTCCTAAAGGAACCTTAATGGTTAAATCATTGCCCCCTTTTCCATGACATTCTCTGCCCATGCCGTGTTGACCCTTGCCAGCACGAAATAATCGTTTATGGCGAAAATCAACCAGGGTATTCAGGCCACCATCAACAACAAGATAAACACTGCCACCATCGCCACCATCTCCGCCATCTGGCCCTCCCCTGGGCACAAATTTCTCACGACGGAAACTCAGGCAACCATTGCCGCCATCTCCTGCTTCGACCTTGATTGATGCCTCATCTACAAATTTCATGTTTTATTGCCAATTATTGAAATAAAAAACCCCGCAGTAGCGGGGTTCTTTGAATAATCATTTTATTACCGCGTTATAGCGGGTATGGCACATTGTGTTGACTCTATCAGCCCGCAACCACACTCACAAAGGTACGATTTTTCGGCCCTTTCTGCTCGAACAAAACCTTTCCTTCAGCCTTGGCAAACAAGGTATGGTCATGGCCCAAACCAACATTTGTCCCTGCATGAAATTTTGTTCCACGTTGTCTGACCAATATATTGCCTGCCAGGACGGCTTCACCACCGTATTTCTTCACACCTAATCGTTTGGACTCGGAGTCACGACCGTTGCGGGTACTACCACCTGCTTTTTTATGTGCCATTTTCTATTAACTCCAAATAAATTCTACTGCTCTTTTTCTGATATTTTCAGAATGGATAATTCTGTATATGCCTGACGGTGTCCCATCTGCTTACGATGATGCTTACGACGATGGAATTTCACAATCTTGATTTTGGGTCCACGACCATGGGCATTCACTTTGACAGATACCGTCGCACCCTTTACATTTGGTGTTCCGACCGTCGTCTTCTCACCATCGACCACCATCAAAACATCTGAAATCTTGATAGTTTTACCTTCTTCGACATCCAGCTTTTCGACCTTGACCAAATCACCTACTTTTACCTTATACTGCTTACCACCGGTCTTAATTACCGCAAACATCACGCTTCTCCATCAATACCGGAGAACGTCCCCGGGGGAATAAGATCTAAAGGGCGCAGATTTTAAGGAATTCACCCTGACTATACAAGTCGAAAGAACTATTATCTTAGTTCAAATGTATAATCTTTAAGGTTTTCATGGCAATCTACCCTATGACTTGGCAAAATTAAGGAAAACGACTCAACTCATTATTTTCAAACCATTATTTGCAATTTTGTGATGCCACTAGAATCAACAGCAGCAAACCAGCCGGAGAACTCCCCAGAAAATTACATGGATACGCTGCGCAGCCTCATCTGTGAGGATTTGGGGCGTGTAGATAGCCTTATCCAGAAAAGTCTGCAATCTGATGTCATTCTAATCAACCAGGTAGGCCACCACATCGTTAACAGCGGTGGCAAGCGACTCAGGCCGGTCCTGTTACTCCTGGTTGCACGACATTTTGCTTATTCCGGCTCACAACACATTAATCTGGCGGCAATTATCGAATTTATTCACACAGCAACGCTATTACACGACGATGTTGTAGATGCCTCCCTATTGAGACGAGGGGTGGAAACAGCGAATCAGCGATGGGGAAATGAGACGAGTGTGCTGGTGGGTGATTTCCTCTACTCCAGAGCATTTCAAATGATGGTAGGCACTAACTCCATGCGCGTCATGGATGTCCTTTCAAAGGCAACCAATGCCATCGCAGAAGGGGAAGTCCAACAATTACTGAATAGCCACGATCCGGAAATCACCGAGATTAACTACATTGATGTCATTCAAAGTAAAACGGCAAAATTATTTGAAGCTGCAGGTCGATTAGGGGCAATTCTTTGTGAACGTAAGCTGGAAGACGAACAGGCAATGGCAAAATATGGTATGCATCTGGGGACAGCATTTCAGCTCATCGATGATGTGCTCGATTACAATGCCACAAATTCAATGCTTGGTAAAAATATTGGGGATGACCTGGCGGAGGGGAAACCCACCCTGCCCCTGCTTTATGCCATGTGGAACAGTGAGAAAAAAGAAGCGAATATAATACGTGAAGCGATTATCAATGGCGATTTGGAAAATATAGAGTTAGTACAGCAGATTATTAACAAGACTGGAGCGATAGAATACACTACCAAGCTTGCTCAAAATGAGGCTGACCTTGCTATTGAATCCCTGGATCGATTCTCGGACACTGATTGCCCAAGCACTGAATACCTGGATGCAATGGTTAAGCTGGCCAGATTTTCTGTAGCAAGAAAGTTTTAGTTTTCAGATGGAGTCACAGTTTAGACTTATTATTATATCGGTCGGCGTGTAGCGCAGCCTGGTAGCGCATTCGCTTCGGGGGTGAAAGGTCGGAGGTTCGAATCCTCTCACGCCGACCAATTTATTTTAATCAAAAGCGGTATGGCTTCAACTTAACACAGCAGGGCGGGAATAGTGTCTATCACTGCCGGGATGACTATCACGAATATTCTACTCGTGCAGTAAACTTGTACCCGGCACCACGAATAGTTTTAATCATGGATGGATTGTGTGGATCTCTCTCAATTTTCTTACGAAGCTTGCCCATTAACACATCAACACTTCTATCATTCGAGACCCAGTCACGACCAGTAATACTGACCATGATCTGATCCCTGCTCAGTACCCGATTAGCATTCTTCACCAGCGTTGCAAGTAACTGAAATTCAAAACTGGTCAAAATAATCTCTTCACCGGTCGTCGATTTCAGTTCATGTGCAGTAAAATCAAGTATCCAATCAGAAAATTTGACCACCGACTTGTCAGAAGTATCCGAAGAGGCTGTACTTGACATAACCCGGCGCAAGACACTACGAACTCGGGCCAATAATGCACGTTCTTCAACTGGTTTCGTTAGATAGTCATCAGCACCCCCTTCCAGACCGACTATCTCGTCCACTTTATCGCCCGTCCCTGTGACAATAATAATTCCAACATCAGAGTCCTGCCGAAGTTTTCTCGCAAGCTCAAGTCCATGCTCGCCCGGCATCTGTAGATCGAGGATTACAATATCTGGCTGCTGGACTTTTATACAGCGGCGCATCTCCTCACCATTAATTGATCCAGATCAATTACGATTGATATCTTTGTATATATAGTATCAATTGAAATTGATTTTTAATCCCCTCTCACCAGAACAGCTTGCACAATATATTCGGGAGCAAACTGGATACCAGACAGTCCAGCCACTGAATATTCATACCTCAAGACCTGTTTAACGCACCTTATATGGCGGCTTGACCCGGGTGTCGAAAAATATGTTTATACGTAGATCCACAAATAAGGGGTTGGTTTTAGTGTTTGATTTAGCAGATTTTTAAGTAATTCTACTTAATACACTTAGGACTACTACTAATTGTTAATAAAGATATCTTTATTAAAATCTGTATGTATAGATTAATGAGGAAAAAAAATGCACACTTTCATCAAGTTGCTTTTTAATGCTATTACATTGGCAGGCATCATGGTCTTGTCCCCGATGGCTATGGGGGAATCAGATCAGGATAATGCTTGTGCCGGTAGTTGTAGTGCTCAAGCACGGGTGGCTTTCACGATCAATGTCCCGGGTTTTCTCAGGTTTCAGGTCGGTTCGCTTGCTAGTATCGATGATGTGACCTTTAATGTTCCCGCCAATAATGTCGGGGATGCCTCAGTGGTCATGGCCAACATCGGCGGCGACGTCGCAGCTGGTATACTGACAGCGAAGATTGCGGGCAATGTAGGGCAGATTACTATTACTGAGACCAATAATGGTGGCGGTGAGGGCATACTGGGTACGGGTACGATGATGCAGGTCACCCAGAATGCAATCCCCTATACCGATATATCTTGTTCCAGCAATGATAGTGACCTGGTTGCACCTTCATTATCGGATAGCGGCGGTAATACTTCTACACCGACTTTGCAGGGTGGCAGCGGGGTGACTCAACGTAGTGCTGAATGGACCTATACTTATCTGAATACCACGGTTGTAGAACAGGATAAGTACTCTGGCCAGGTTACCTATACCGCCACTGACCCGTAAAAGTTTGCTATCCAATTAATCCCCCCGCACGATTGGGCGCTTGCCTCAACCGGGGAGGATTCTTATTATGTCAGGTAATGAAAGGCCGATATCAAATATTTCTTACTGCTGTTCTGCTATCCTGTTTCCTCCCAGCTCATGCCGTAACCATTGTTGTCAGTGGTCTTCCAAACGACCAACTCCGCATCAGGGTCGGCAGCACGGGAAGCGGGATTAATGTGGTTACCTTCAATGTCCCCGTGGGTCAGATCGGTAATGGTGTCCCAATTACCGGTACACCACAGATATTAGTCCGTGTTACTGCCCGGTCTGCCGTGGCGAATTCCAAAACAGCGACACTGACAGCAAATTCCTTGACACCTATGATGAGTGCCGGAGGCGATACCATACCCTTTACTACGATCAACTGGACTACTTCAGATGGTGACATCCCAGCAGGTGCATTTGACGGCAGTAATACCCAGTCGCTGCTCACTTTCCAGAATTCACGATCAATTGAAAACACCCACACCTTTCACTACAGCAATGTGAATGTTGTGCCGACAGGTACCTACACCGGTCGTGTCACCTATACTCTGTCCATGCCATGAAACTCACCTACTTGATCATCTTGGCATTGTTGTATTCGCATAATTTATCGGCTGCTGAACGATTAAATGATTCAGCATCACCAAGGCAACGCGTAATGGTTTCTCTTGACTGGGTTGAAAGGGACATTGCCACTATTGATCCAGGTGATAAGCTGCATGCCATGGTTACACATATATTGGGGCTCGAAATTCGTCTGGATACATCGGCTTTCATAGGTAAAACAGCAAGGATATTTTTGACATTACCTACGCATATCCGGGGAATTAACAATCCTAACGGTATGCGTATGACTTGGACAACACAGGGTGTCTTTGCAGATGGTTCGGTGATCCCCGGTAATCGCAGTCAGATATTTCAAGGTGAGATTAATGATCCTGTTTTGTTAGATATATTTAACATAACACTGTATATTAATGCGCGATATTTTACTTCCGGACTTGAATTTAATCCGATCTATGAAATTGAAGTTCAGTAAAACCTTTCACAACAGTAGCTTTTTGAATCTATATAAGATAATTGCTATCTGTATGCCTCTGTTGTTTTATGTTTCATTAAAACAAGTAATGGCAGATATAAGTTTTGCCGGTGTAGTTTCTCCACCGCGTTTTGAACTTCAGGGTAAACCTGGTGATGTTATACGTAACGTCGTCCTCATTGGTAATGATGCTCTGAAACCTGCCCATTATCACATAAGAACAGCTGATTGGGATTTGGATGAGCAATATGGCGTTGTGATTCATCCACCTGAGTTGCAACCGGACAGTTGCCGGCCATGGACACGCATTGAACGACGTGAACTCAAACTTGCTCCTCAGCAGAACCGCAAATTCCGCTTTGAGATCAAGATTCCGGAAGATGCAAAAACAGGAGAATGCCGGCTGGCAATACTAGTTGAGCAAACCACAGAATCTGCTGTAACCCTTTCAGTGGGTAACGATATTCAAATACCTCTTACGGGACGCCTGGGGGTAATCATCTACGTGAAAGTTGGAGATGCCCAACCTAAACTTGAATTTCAGGAAATCGGTTTATCAGATGTTAACGGCCGCATGTTACCGGTAGCAATGATCAGAAATACAGGCAATGCACATGGACGGCCGGTGGGTATTATTGAAGGAACAGACAACAATAAACAGTTCCTGGAGTTTATCGTGTCTCCGCGGGCGATCCTACCGGGTGAGACACGCGCCATTCCCCTAACTCCTGCTTCACCTGAAGATCCTCAAAAAACAGCTGAATTTACGCTCCCTTTAAAACTTAAGGGCCCTATAGAATGGGAACACGGCAAATTTGATCTTGATGTCATCCTTCAGTAACTTTTATAACTAATAATAAAAACCCTATCGATCCAATCGGATCAATGGAATATTTATAACCGTATCCTCACGCACATAGACCTGGACCTTTAGGGATGAATCATCCGCCATTCCCCAGGGAAGGGGAACATCCTCTATAGCCAGATATACCGCATGCTTACCGGTGAAAACCGGCCAGAATTCAAATCTGCCTTCGCTATCTGTTTGCCGGGTATTACGACCATCCAGGTAAACGGCAAGACCAGTTGCAACTTTTTCAATGGGCGACCAGATTCCATCACGATTCTCATCAAAGAATACCCTGCCTATAATTCTGCCTGTCCCTTTGTTTCCGGTCCTGGCACCATATTTTGTAGCTGGCACACCTTCTGAGATAATGCGCTGAATTGACAGGAATATACTACGATCTGTAACTGTTTCACCTGCAGCAAATTCTGGATCTGATTCATTTCTGCTCCAGATAGCAGATAGATTTATCAACCAATCACGATGAGGACGCCAAAATAAATTCAAATCTATATTAGTGTTATTATTTTCACCTGCCATTTCCTGGTCCGAATAGATTTGACTGATACTGCCAAATAAATTCACTTCAGGGGTAAACCTGTGTGAATAGGATGCACCGAAACTGTAACGTTTAGCATCTCCTGCTGCTGCATTTATATCTTCAATGCCAATTGAAGTATTGAATTGATCAAGGTAAGGAATATTCCATTGGTGGTCCCATATGAATTCTGTTGACTCAGAGGGATTCGCACCGCTATGTATTTCATTGCGTTCTACCTGAAACCGGGCATTGCCAAGCTGAAACCTGCGATTCAGAAAGCCTCTTACCGAATACTCATCACTTGAATTTGTCCCAAGACCTGAACCGGAGCGGGTTAATATAGTTTCCAGATTCCCGCCAACACTCGTATTTCTGGTCAAGCGCCAAAACACAGAACTGAAAGCCTTGGTCGTTTCTTGTCCCGCTATATTGGTATCATCTTCAACATTAGTCTCTTCAAACTCCAAGCCAAAACTCCAGTTGCGGCGGAATGAAATTCTGTCACCACGCCAATAAAATCCCTGCCGATCATTTGCAATTGAAACATCAGTCCAGAGCAAATCCGGCTGAAACCGAAAAAGCCCATAATGGTGCCGCCAGCGACCCAACACATTATAACCATCCAGCCACAGCCCCCATTCATCACTATCATTTACAAGTGAATGTAATTGAT
>Ga0209980_10000590_pt1 | contig 19909 bp, 20 predicted proteins | sample CR02metaG_FD_183611 | JGI IMG/M metagenome (GOLD analysis project Ga0209980, IMG submission 183611) | Deep subsurface microbial communities from Mariana Trench to uncover new lineages of life (NeLLi) - CR02 metaG (SPAdes) (version 2) | ecosystem: Environmental > Aquatic > Marine > Ocean trench...
AGTCGAACCCGCGTCCGCAAGCACTCTGCCTTCGGCTCTACATGTTTATTCTATCTATTAATTTAGCTCTACATTACCCGACAGACAGGGAAAACATAGGGCGAGTTCGGGTAAGTTTTAACGAATCCACACCGAACATGCTTCATCGCGATCTTATATGAGTCGACCCCGGTTATCTAAGCGTATAAGCACACTTCAGGCCGAGGGCACTACACTGGTTATTAAGCAGCTAGTGCGTAGTTGTCGTCGTTGGCAACTATAGTTTTGTAGTCGGATTTACGAGGAAACTACACCTCGACATGCACCTCAGGTTTTGCTACCTACGTCGAAGCCAATACGCCCCCGTGGTTGAAATCCAAAAACCATAAGATATGTTGAATTATACGGTATACGTGTATGAGATTGCTATGCCCTCTGGGTAAAACAGGAAGAATTAAGGGCACCTCTAGTTCAATGACGAATCTTCAGAAGTCTTTGTTTTTCCCGTTGCCAGTCTTTTTCTTTTTCAACCGCACGTTTGTCATGTGCTTTTTTGCCCTGAGCAAGACCAATCTCAAGTTTGACCAGTCCATGTTTCCAGTAAAGCGCGGTCGGGATCAAGGTAAAGCCTTTACGTTCTACTGCACCGATTAATCGACTTAATTCGGTTCGATGTAATAGACATTTTCTATTACGTGTTGGATCAGGGGTAATATGAGTCGAGGCAGTGGGTAGTGGTGCAATCGTTGCACCAAAGAGAAATGCTTCACCGTCTTTCAAAAGTATATAGCTCTCACTGATCTGAACTCTGCCCGCGCGAATACTTTTGACTTCCCAGCCTTTCAACGCGAGACCTGCCTCATATCGGTCTTCTATGAAGTAATCATGTTTGGCTTTCTTGTTGAGTGCAATGGTCTTACTCTTGGATTTTTGTTTTTTGGCCTTTGCCACAGTAAATTCCGTCCTGATTTTGCACGCGATTGTAACCCCAAACAACTTGGAAATGTCATGTCTTTTTGACGGTTTTTCTATCAACACTACCAAAAAAACCTGTCATATGCCCTGACAAACCTCAGGTTGAGAGAAAACACAATTTCACGCAGAATGAGGTTAATTGTTTGACGAAAAATTAGAATGACGACGAAACGACAATCCATACATGGTCAATGGTCTTCTCACTGGACTTTTATCATGGCGGCGACGGGTTCTGCTGTGGGTCTGGGTAATATATGGCGGTTCCCCTATCTCACCGGGGAATACGGTGGTGGTGCATTCGTTCTGATGTATATCGGCTGCGTTTTGCTTGTCGGGATACCGATTATGATGTCTGAGGTGTTGCTCGGTCGACGAGGACGTCAAAGCCCCATCAATACGATGAAATCGCTGGCCGAAGAGGAAGGACTGACTTCGGCATGGCGCTATCTTGGCTGGATGGGAGTGGTTGCTGGTTTTCTTATTCTTTCTTTTTATAGTGTGGTTGCTGGTTGGACGTTGGAATATATATTTCAGGCAGGCACTGGCAGTTTTATCACCGCGACGGATGGGGAAATTGGAGAGATCTTCGACAGTCTACTGAGAAACCCTGGTCAATTAATGGCCATGCATACCTTGTTTATGGCACTGACTGTCATCGTTGTGGCCATGGGTGTGCAAAGCGGTCTGGAGCGCGCTGTTAAGTTTTTGATGCCGGCGCTTTTCATCCTGTTATTGATTATGGTGGGCTATGCTATGTCCACTGATGGCTTTGAGGAAGGTGTTTATTATCTGTTTTACCCGGACTGGAGCAAGTTGTCTGCCGAAGGATTTCTTGCAGCACTGGGTCAGGCATTCTTCAGCCTAAGCTTGGGCATGGGTGCCATCATGGTTTATGGTTCCTATTTGCCCGATGATGCATCGATTGCGAATACATCTGTCACTATTGCTTTGGCAGATACCCTGGTTGCCATTATGGCCGGGCTGGCAATCTTTCCTCTGGTTTTTGCTTACGGTCTGGAAACAGGTTCCGGTCCCGGTTTGATTTTTGTGACCCTGCCAATTGCATTTGGCCAGATGCCCTATGGTCAGATATTTGGAACGGGTTTCTTTGTATTGTTGTTGTTTGCAGCATGGACTTCATCGATTTCCCTGCTTGAACCTGCCGTCGCATGGCTGGTCGAGAATCGCGGTATCACCAGAGCCAGATCTGCAGCGATTGCAGGATTGATCGCATGGGTATTGGGCATAGGATCGGTCCTGTCCTTTAATCTTTGGCGGGATTACAGGCTATTCGATAAGACCTATTTCAACATTATGGAATATGTGACTTCCAATATCATGTTACCTTTGGGAGGGTTGTTAATCGCTGTCTTCACGGCCTGGTTAATGTCAAGAAAAGCCGTGATCGAAGAACTTGGGTTAGGCGAAGGCTTACTCTTTGGAACATGGTTGTTTGTTGTACGCTATGTTACGCCTATCGGTGTTGTCATTATATTTCTTCACGCCATAGGAATTTTATGATCATTTTTATTGGAATCATTCAGACAAGGATCAATCAGGCATGACCGAAATTAGCAAAACAGCCGTTGTACCATACACCCCAAGTGAGATGTATACTCTGGTGAATGATATCGAATCGTATCCAGTCTTTTTGCCCTGGTGTACTACTGCAAAGATATTAAGTAAGCAAGAGGAAAGTCTGATTGCAACACTTACACTTGCCATGGGGAAAATCAAACAATCATTTACCACAGAAAATACCATGCGTGAAGGATCCCGAATTAATATGCAATTAATTGATGGGCCTTTCAAACATCTGAGTGGTTATTGGAAGTTTAATCCGGAAGGCGAGCAATCTTGTCACATTCAACTACACATGAATTATGAATTTAAAAACAAAATTATAAAATATGCACTTGGGAAAGTGTTTTATATTGTAATGAATACACTGGTTGAATCCTTTGTGCAAAGAGCACAACAGATTTATGGCAACAGATAATGCCATACCAATATCCTTCCCCATTGAGGTTGCCTATGCTTCATCTCAACAAAGCTGGTTGATTCCATTCAATGTTGAAGAAGGAACAACAATTCAACAGGCGATAGTGACTTCCGGAATTTTAGACCAATGTCCTGCGATTGATTTGAAAACAAATGAAGTGGGGATATTCAGTAAAATCGTTGCACTTGATACTTTGGTCAGGGCTGGTGATCGCATCGAAATCTATCGTCCTCTGATTCTTGATCCAAAGCAGGCACGACGGCTGCGTGCAAAAAAAGAGAAACGAAAAAAATGAAGGTTTTGCCCCAAATAATAGAGTTATGAATAAAAAGCCTGGAAGTATTTCTGCGGTTTTTGTTTCTAAACATATTGTTCTTTTTGCAGTTCTTACATTTTCTATCATTGGCATTTTTATTGCCTCTCTACTAATTGGCAGTGTTGATATCAGCGCAAAACAGCTACTTCATGCGCTGTGGGTTCAGGATGATTCTCTCGTATCAAATGTTGTACTCGAATTGCGATTACCTAGAACAGTTGTTGGCTTTATGGTTGGTGCCATGCTGGCATTGGCTGGTGCTCTGATGCAAGTGCTGTTACGCAATCCACTCGCAGAGCCTTACATATTAGGTATTTCAGGGGGTGCTTCAGTTGCGGTATTAACCACCATGTTATTGGGCCTGAGTGGCTTCTGGATTTCAGGAAGTGCCTTTATTGGTGCGATGATCTCCATGTTGCTGGTGTTCGGCCTGGCCCATGGGAAAGGGGACTGGAGCCCCGTGCGTTTGTTATTGACAGGCATTGTCATTGCCGCCGGATGGGGTGCACTGATCAGTTTGATTCTATCTATCACACAGGGTCCGCAACTTCGAAGTATGTTGTTCTGGTTGATGGGAGATTTAAGTTACGCAACTTACTCCAACTGGTCTTTGCTGACGCTGATTGGTTGCCTGTTAGTATCGCTCGTGATTGCGAGAAGTTTGAACGTTTTAGCCAGAGGGGAAATGCAGGCAGCAACATTGGGGGTTTCCCCAAAAAGAGTTCGCTACATTGTCTATTTTCTTTCGTCCATGCTTGCTGCATCGGCCGTCACCCTGGCTGGTAATGTGGGCTTTGTCGGGTTAATTGTTCCTCACATGATTCGTTTAATGATTGGCAGTGATCACAGGGTGCTTTTGCCGGCGTCATTTATGCTCGGTGGTGGTTTGGTCATGCTGGCGGATTGTCTGGCAAGAACAGTCATTGCCCCTCAGCAACTTCCTGTCGGTGTTTTAACAGCGATTATTGGCATCCCTGTTTTTCTTGTGTTACTGAGGAGGCAGTTATGAGTTTGCTGGAGGCCAAATCATTGACGATCTCTATTGCCGGCATACCCGTTTGCAATGGGCTGAATGTAAAAATACAGCGAGGCGAGTGTTGGGGCATATTGGGGAGTAATGGTGCAGGCAAAACAACACTATTACATACCTTTGCAGGTTTACGGCCTACTGATAAAGGTCAGATTTATTTTTCAGATAAATTGTTAGGCGAATGGCCGCGAAAATTGTTGTCGCAAAAATTAGGTCTATTGTTACAGGATAGTAACGATATATTTCCAAGCACGGTTCTGGATACCGTCATGATAGGACGTCATCCTCACCTGAAATTCTGGGAGGTAGAAAGTCAAGGTGATTTTGAACTTGGCAGAAAAGCCCTGGCTGATGTTTCCCTTGAAGATGCTCAGGATCGACAGGTCAATACATTATCAGGTGGGGAGCGCCGGCGTCTGGCAATCGCGACCTTGTTAGTACAAAATCCCGAACTGTTCTTGCTTGATGAGCCAACGAACCATCTGGACATGCGTTATCAAATTACGCTTCTGGAAATGTTGGTCAGAAGGGCGGATGTTCGAGATGGCGCACTTTGTATGGTCTTGCATGATGCCAATCTGGCCACAAGGTATTGCTCACATATCATGCTCATGATCAGCCCCGATGATATTGTGTCCGGGCGGGTTGATGAGGTATTGACTGATGAAAATCTTGCCAGACTCTACCAATTCCCCATCAAGGCAATAGAAACCAATGAAGGGCGTATTTTTTTACCGGGCTCTTTGTAATTGCTCACACAAAATTCTGGCACCCTGCAGAATTCTGAAAGTGTGTCTTTGAATCAGATCCGGTTCAATATAATCAAGATGATTATTCCTGACGGACGTGAGTGTCGGCCATTGAAGCCAGTCATCCAGCCAGGGCGGACGCCTCCTTCCATCACCACTAGCAATGATGACATCTGGATCTGCGGCGATCACGGATTCCTTACTGACTTCCGGAGACAGGATTGAAAGATCGGTGAAAATATTTTCACCACCACAAATCTGGATCACCTTACTAATAACGTGTTGTCCATTAATTGTAAACAGAGGTTGATGCCAGATTTCATAGAATACGGTCACCAGAGACCGTTTACTGTATTCATCAATAATACCTTTTAACGTATTTCTAAATTCCTGACTCCGCTGCTTCGCAACAGGATAAGTTCCAGCTAGCTTCCCCAGGTTTTCTACCGTTCGTGGAATATCATCCAGATTCACAGGCGACGAAATATAAACGGTTTGTTTCAGATGAATTAGTTTTCTAATGAAATGATCATGTGATTGCCCATTTCCCCAGGCGACAATCAAATCGGGTTGCAGCGATAAAATGGTTTCAATATCCAGGTGGTTTGCATCACCAATACGAGTGATCGATTTTGCCGCCTCCGGGTAATCGCTATAATCATCCGTTGCGGATATTTTTCCTCCGGCGCCGGCCGAAAATATTAACTCGGTAATATGAGGGGCAAGACTGATTATTTTTTTGGCTGGTTGCTCAAGAAATATTTTCCGGCCTGCATCATCGACAACATCTATTGCCGGAGATTCAACCACCCTGAATAAGAGCAATACGAATAGAAGTAATGCGAATGATGGTGGTGTTTTAGTATGACGAATAATTGGCAAGTGACTCTTACAAGTGGTTCTTAAAGAGACTCTTCGGTCTGTTCAAGTACTTCAAAATCACGTTCAATTTGTTCTGCATCACGTTCCGGTATAGGAAGTAGAGAGCCTTCAGACCGTTTTTTCACATCATCTGCCAGGGCTTCTAATTCTTTTTTGTTTTCTTCATCCCTGGTTTCATCGGCCTTCTTGATTTCATCCTCAGAACCAAACCATTTACTAAAGAACCCTTTTCTTTTCCTGCTCGTCGGAACAGTAATATTTATGTTCTCTCCGCTGTCAGCTTCAGCAGAGCGTCCGAAACCCGGGGTGATATCACCTTCAAGATGTGTCAATTTATCGTTTTTAAAAAATACTGCCACACGTCTTTGTACACGCTCACCATCACCTGGTTCAAGACTATAGATATAGTCCCAGCGGTCACTGTGGAAAGGATCCACCAATAAGGGTGTACCCATAACGAAACGTACTTTTGATTTACTCATCCCTGGTTCCAGTCTGCTAATCATGGACTGATCAATGATGTTGCCCTGTTGGATATCTACGCGGTAAACAAGCGGTATTTTAAGACTACCATCGCTACGTCTGGCACAACCAGTGGTAAGGCTGGTGATAAGGATAGAAAAAGCAATGAGTAATATGATCTTGTTCAACAGAAATTCCAGGTTTAAAAAGTCAGCGGTTAGTGGCTGTTGATGATTGTATCGTAATGTTAAGCAAAGGACACGTGTGTCTATACCCTAACTATCACGACATCGGAGACCGATTTCAGTATAATCGGGTTCGACCTTGCTGATCATTGGCCAGGCCGTTGGCTGTGCTGAGATCACGGCTTGACCAAAATCTAGGGAGTATTTTTCAGGGAATATTTTCCGGGAGTATTTTTTTGGAGACACAAGATTTAAAAAAAGCCGGGCTCAAGGCGACCTTACCGAGACTGCGTATTCTTCAGATCATGGAGGAATCCGATCAGAAACATTTAAGTGCTGAGGATGTTTACAAGGCTTTACTGGAGTTGCATGAAGATGTCGGTCTGGCAACCGTTTATCGTGTGTTAACCCAGTTTGAAGCAGCCGGGCTGGTTATTCGGCACCATTTTGACTCCGGTCATTCTGTATTTGAGATTAATACTGGCGGGCATCATGACCATATGGTCTGTCTAAAGACGGGCAAAGTGATGGAATTCAAGAATGAGGAAATTGAACGGATACAAAAAGAAATCGCTGAACAACATGGATATAAGCTGGAGGAACACAGCCTGGTGCTGTATGTCACACCTAAGGAGGAGTGATTTCGCCCTGATGGCGACCTTATCTTTAGCCTGTCCTCGAAATTATACCAATCTGTAAGTTTGTATTTCGCCTTTGAACGGCGAGGTACTTCTTTTTTGCTTGTCCAAAAAATGAAGTACCCAAGAAAAAAAGACACCCCTGAGATCGTGTCCTGCGGATACCCTCACAGTCGTATGATTTATTAAGGTCGCGGATACAAGACTCCTGTCTTGGTTCCGCTTATTTGAACGTCCTGTGCAAATAACCTTAAAATCATTCAATTGCTCGGCACGATATGAGGGGAATATTAAACGACCTTTATGGTTTTGATCTTATCCATTACGTCTGAACCAGATAGTTCCGGGCCTAGATGTATAATTACTTTAGGAGAACCGAAGGTAGCACCTAGTTCTCTTAAGACTTTTCCTTCAACTTGAGATAAGCCTCCTTCAATCATTTCCAATGGATGAAGCACTAAATTTGGTTTGAACGCAGTTATTCTATTTTTCCAAATTCGGACATAGATATTGCTAGATAAAAAATTGAACATCATCATTTAAAAATCATTGACTTAACATTTCCTTTGCGTGGGCCAGTGTTTGTTCTGTAATTTTTACCCCGCCGAGCATACGTGCAATTTCGTCTACACGCTCTTCTGGACTCAACTCGCTGACACGGGTCAGCGTTGTCCTCGCATGCGTCGCCTTGGCGACTTGCATATGATGATCCCCCTGTGATGCAATTTGCGGTAAATGCGTAACGCAAAATATTTGTCGCTTGTCAGATAGACGGTGTAAAAGCTTGCCCACAATTTCAGCTACACCCCCGCCAATGCCACTATCTACCTCATCAAATATGAGTGTCGGGATGCCTTTGTCTTTACTTCCCGTCACCTGTATTGCCAAACTGATTCGAGATAACTCGCCCCCAGAGGCAACTTTACTTAATGGTTGTAGCGGTTGACCGGGATTGAGCGAAACCAGATATCCAATTTTATCCATGCCATGTTGTAGCGGTGTGTTTTTTCCAATGTCGCTTATTTCTATCGAAAATTGTCCCCCTGGCATGCCCAGTTCGTATAACTTCTTCGTGATGTCATCACTGAGCCTATGGGCAGATTGTTGTCGACATTGATTTAGTCTGGCAGCAGCTTTTCGGTATTGTTCAATGGTTGTCTCCTGAAGTGTCAGTAATTCCCTGTATCGTGCTTCACTGTTTTCCAGTTTGTGTAATTCTTCCTGTAGCGTAAGGAGATGGTCGGTCAATTCTTCAGGCTGGATCTTGTGCTTACGCGCCATGTTATGGAGTGCCCCAAGCTTATCTTCAACCGCTTTGAGTTTCTCAGGGTCAAGTTCAAGTCTATCCAGATAGTGACGTAATTCGTCACTCGCCTCACTAACCTGGATTGTTGCGTTGATAAGAAGATCAATTACGGAAGATAGGGATTGATCAAATTTCTGAATATCTTGTAGCTCGTTTAAACGATGGCTGATTTGGCTCTGGGTAGAATGCTCGTCATCAGAAAGTTGTTGAAGTGTCTCCTGGCAAACTTCCAGTATGCGGTTTGCATTCGACAGACGGCCATATTCCTCTTCCACATCACTGAATTTTGATTCGCCCGGATTAAGTGCCTCCAGTTCCTGAATCTGATATTGAAGTAATGTCATCTGCGCATCGTGGTCGCGGTTATCACCACTCAGCGACTGTAATTCAAGCTCGGTTGCATGCCATAATTTCCAGGCATCCATTACCTCGTTTAATTGTTGTTGATGATTTCCGAATTCATCGAGCAGGTTTCTTTGAACGTCTGCTTTTAATAAGGATTGATGTGTATGCTGACCGTGAATATCAACCATGCGTTCACCTAGAGCGCGTAATAATTGTGCAGGCACAGAACTGCCGTTGACATAAGCGCGGGAGCGCCCATCTTTATTAATCACACGGCGCAGGATCAACTCGTCTTCACAGCTAATTTCCTGTTCCGCTAATATAGACTGGATGCCGTTTTCGTTTTCAATATCAAAAATCGCCGTGATTTCAGTCCGCTCACAACCGGTACGTACGATGCCACTATCTGATCGGTCACCCAGCACCAGTCCGAGCGCGCCCACCATGATCGACTTGCCGGCGCCTGTTTCACCCGTGAAGACAGTCAGCCCATCATTAAAGGCTATATCCACTTCTTCAATGACAGCAAAGTCTCTGATGTGGAGGTGTTTCAGCAAACTTCTGTGCCCCACTGCAATTTTGCCCGGAGGGTACTGAAATGATCATGATCCTTGGGATGGATCAGCCGAACCTTTTTATCTTTCTTCTGCACACGGATCCGATCTCCTGGTGCAAGTTCTGTTTCAATATCACCATCGCAAGTCAAACGGGCCTGATCGATCTCACGCGTACCAACGACGATTTCAACCAGACTATTTCCATCAATGACGATCGGCCGGTTAGTTAATGTATGCGGGCAAATAGGCACAAGCACCAGGGCATCCAGGGAGGGATGCAAGATCGGACCACCCCCAGAAAGTGCATAGGCTGTAGAGCCCGTTGGGGTGGATATGATCAGTCCGTCTGAACGTTGCCGATGAACAAAATTGTTATCCACGTAGGTTTCAAATTCTACCAATTTTGCGATATTCCATTTGTGCAGGATCACATCATTCAATGCACTGCTTTTAAAGATGGATTGCCCATCTCTCAGAACCTCAACATGTAACAGAAATCGTTCTTCTTCCACAAAGGTGCCAGCAAAAATAGGTTTTAGATATTCTTCTAACGCATCTGCCGGAATATCGGCTAAAAACCCCAGGCGACCCCTGTTAATGCCCAGCAGGGGAATATCGTGGAGACATGCTAGATGAGCTGCTTTCAGCATGGTTCCATCACCACCGATGGCAATGGCCAGATCACAGCTCGCATCAAAATTATCATCTTTCATGCCAGGTAGCCCTGCTTTATCGGCTCCAAGTTGTTCGATCAGGGCAGAACTACATTCATCCAGAATAAAATCGATTTTACAGGATTGTAGATACGCAATAAGCCTGTTGAGTGTTTCAGCAACCTTCTTGGCTTCTGAATTGGTTATCAGCGCGATGCGTTTAAACGCGTTACTATCTTTGGTTCCCACCATTATTTTATTGGCCATTGTGATAATGAATTGGGCAAACTTAGCATGATCGACACTCAGCCGCCAAACGAAGTTTTGCACTCTTTCCGTTAGAGTGCTAAATTTTACACATATGAAGCGAGTAATCACGGGATAGATATGCCCAAATCAAAAAAATCTCAAGAACTGCCTGAACGCAGCCTGTTTCTATTTAAATCATTAGTCGAGCATTTTATTAATGATGGCCAGCCAGTAGGTTCTCGTACCCTGGTACGTGATCTGGATCTGGACCTTAGCGCAGCAACGATACGCAATGTGATGGCAGATCTGGAAGATATGGGGTTTTTGCGCTCGCCTCATACCTCAGCCGGGCGAATCCCGACGGCCCGGGGTTATCGTCTGTTCGTAGATAGCTTACTCCGCGTAAATGATCTTGGAAGTGAAGAGATACATCGCATTGCCGAGGAGATGGATTCGGTTGATAGCATACAAAATCTACTGGAACGAACCTCTTCAATGCTGTCCGATATTACGCATCTCGCCAGTGTGGTGATGCTACCTCGACTCGAGCAAAGTACATTGAACCAGGTTGAATTCATGTCACTCTCTGATAATCGCATCCTGGTTATATTGGTTATGAGTGATAATGAAATCCAGAACAAAATTATTCATACAGCACGGACATTCAGTGCGTCAGAACTGGAACAAGCTACCAATTACCTCAATAAAATGTTTTCGGACAAAGATTTACCCGAGATCCGTAAGGAAATGCTGGCTGAGCTGGAAAGCATGAAAGATAACGTCAATCAGTTAATGCAAGCAGCCATAGAAATGGCACAGCAGGCCATTGATTCAGGTTCAAAGGATGACTATGTCCTTGCAGGCGAAACCAACCTGATGGGGGTGTCGGGGTGGGGAGATATAGATCGACTCAAGCGTTTATTCGATACATTTAATCGGAAGCGCGATATTTTGCACCTGCTTGAACAGTCAATCAATGCGAAAGGCGTTCAGATCTTTATTGGCGAAGAATCAGGCTATGAAGTGCTGGATGATTGCAGCGTTGTCACTTCACCCTACGAGTCTGAAGGCCAGATACTGGGTGTACTAGGTGTGATCGGGCCAACACGCATGGATTATGAGCGAGTGATACCGATTGTCGATTTAACAGCAAAAATGTTAGGTTCAGCCTTGAATTCCATGTGAGTACCCCCACTTACACCCAAACAACCAACAATAGACCAGAAATTTATCAGGGTGTCCTGCAATCTGAGGGTTCCTGTTGTTATTAATAAGTTAAACATCTTGAGGAAAGTTATGACAGCCAGGCAGAAAAAGAAAAAGAAAAAGAATATTAGCTCAGAAGAAATAGAGCAGGAAGAAAATATTATGAATGTTAAGGAGCAAACAGGTGATGCACAGGCGGATCCAGCTCAAGATGAAGTAAGTCAGGATGATGTGGCGCCAGAAGTATCAGAAGAGACTGCGACTGAGGCTGAAGAACCAACGATTGAATCGCTTTCAGAACAGATCGAAGTGTTAAAGACCGCGGCAACAGATAATCTGGATAGGGCGGTTCGCGCACAGGCAGAATTGGACAACGTACGAAAGCGTACCAATCGGGATATAGAGAACGCACATAAGTATGCGCTAGAGAAGTTTATTAATGAATTGCTTCCGGTATTAGACAGCCTGGAATTGGGAATAAATGCCTCAGAGAACATGGAAGATCCCAGCAGTTTACGTGAGGGCATGGAAATCACTATGAATATGCTTTGCTCGTCTCTTGAGAAATCCGGAGTTAAACCCGTGGAGCCCCAGAAGGGAGATAAATTTAATCCGAATCAACATGAGGCAGTGACCATGCAAGAAGTAGAAGATATCGAATCGGGCGCTGTCACCACGACTCTACAGAAGGGATATGAACTGAATGGGCGTCTACTCAGGCCGGCAAAGGTGATTGTGGCGAAATAATTTCTGTACTGCCCTTGAAAAGTAAGGCAACAGACGCATATATGTAGAAAGACTAAGAATGACTGACATTGATTAACTATTGAGCAGTTTTGGAGAACATCAAATGGGCAAAATAATCGGCATCGACCTTGGAACAACAAATTCCTGTGTCGCGATATTAGAAGGCGGTCAAGCCAAGGTGATTGAAAATAGCGAAGGTGGCAGAACGACACCTTCTATCGTTGCTTTTGTAGACGGTGATGAGGTTCTGGTTGGACAATCCGCCAAACGCCAGTCTGTTACAAACCCAGAGAACACCCTGTTTGCTGTTAAGCGTTTGATCGGCCGTCGTTTTGAGGATAATGAGGTACAGAAAGATATCCATATGGTGCCCTACAAGATTGTCAAGGCCGATAATGGTGATGCGTGGGTTGAAGTCAATGGCAAAAAAATGGCCTCACCTGAAATTTCTGCACGTGTGTTGATGAAGATGAAGCAGACTGCTGAAGATTATCTTGGTGAAGAAGTCACGGAAGCTGTGGTAACAGTTCCTGCTTACTTTAATGATTCACAGCGTCAGGCGACCAAGGATGCAGGCAGAATTGCAGGACTTGATGTAAAGCGCATCATTAATGAACCGACGGCTGCAGCATTAGCATTTGGTATGGATAAGAAAGAGGGCGATGCCAAAATTGCGGTTTACGACCTGGGTGGTGGTACTTTTGATGTGTCCATCATTGAAATTGCCGAGATTGATGGCGAACATCAGTTTGAGGTGTTGTCGACCAATGGTGATACTTTTCTTGGTGGCGAAGATTTTGATTTACGCATCATAGATTTCATTTGTGATGAATTCAAAAAAGAGCAGGGTGTTGATCTACATAATGATCCACTGGCTTTGCAACGACTCAAGGAAGCTGCAGAAAAGGCCAAAATTGAATTATCTTCAACTCAGCAGACTGATATTAATTTACCGTATATCACTGCAGACGCGGGTGGCCCTAAGCATCTTAATATCAAGATGACGCGTGCCAAACTGGAGTCATTGGTTGATGAACTGGTTGATCGGACCATTGAACCATGTCGTATTGCATTGAAAGATGCTGGTTTGACGTCTTCCGAAATTACAGATGTGATTTTGGTTGGTGGACAAACACGCATGCCGATGGTGCAGGAAAAGGTACAGGAGTTTTTCGGCAGGGAACCGCGTAAGGATATCAATCCTGATGAAGCTGTGGCTGTTGGTGCTGCGATTCAGGCAGGAGTTTTGGGTGGCGATGTCAAGGATGTTCTGTTGCTGGATGTAACGCCATTGTCCCTGGGTATCGAAACCATGGGTGGTGTCATGACCAAGTTAATCGACAAGAATACAACCATCCCGACCAATGCCAGTCAGGTTTTCTCTACTGCTGAAGACAACCAAACAGCAGTGACCGTGCATGTTTTGCAGGGTGAACGCGAAATGATAACAGGGAATAAATCTCTGGGTCGATTCGATCTGGCAAATATTCCACCGGCATCGCGTGGCGTTCCTCAAATTGAAGTCAACTTTGACATTGATGCAAACGGCATACTGAACGTTTCCGCCAAAGATAAGGCAACGGGCAAGGTACAGTCCATTGTGATCAAGGCATCAAGTGGCCTCTCGGATGAAGAGATTGACAATATGGTCAAGGATGCTGAAGCACATGCCGAGGAAGATCGTCTGGCCAAGGAAATGGTTGAGACTCGCAATTTGGCAGATAATATGATTCATGCTTCCAAGAAGTCTGTTGACGAATTGGGCGACAAGGTTGAAGAACAGGAAAAGAAAGATATTGAAGCCGCGATTGCAGATGTTGAAGAAGCGTTGAAGGGTGATAGCAAGGAAGTAATTGATGAAAAAACCACGAAACTGACTGAAATCGCCGGTAAATTAGCCGAGCGTGTCTATCAACAAAGTGCTGAAGAAGGACAGGCTGAAGCTGGAGCGGCTGAAGACAGTGCTGAGCCACAGGATGACGTGGTTGATGCCGAGTTCGAGGAAGTCAAAGACGATAACTAAACAAGCTGAATTAAATCCTGCATGATGATGTCGGGTTTAATTTAAAGATGTAAATGACATAGCCCGAAAGAGATGAAGATTTCTTTCGGGCTTGTTTGCGTGATGAAGATTCAATCGTTTGATAAAATGCGACAGAATTCAGGATTAAGAACGTAAAGTAGACATGGCAAAACGAGATTATTACGAGGTACTTGGCGTATCAAAGAATGCGACAGATGCTGAATTGAAAAAGGCATACCGGCGTTTGGCAATGAAATATCACCCAGATCGGAATGAAGGTGATGCATCAGCGGAAGTGAAATTTAAAGAAGCAAAGGAAGCCCATGATATTTTGTCCGATGAGCGCAAACGCGCTGCCTATGATCAGTTTGGACATGCAGGTGTTGATAATAGTGCTGGCCCAGGTCCTGTTGGTGCTGGCGTCGGTGATATATTTGACAGTGTTTTTGGCGACATATTCGGTGGAGGCGTTCGCGGTGGCAGACAACGTGTCTATCGTGGCGCAGATTTGCGTTATGACCTGGAATTAAGCCTGGAAGATGCTGTTGCCGGGACGACAATTAAGATCAGGGTACCAAAACTTGTCGAATGTGACGGATGCGGGGGTTCAGGGGCAAAGAAAGGCAGTATACCTGCAACTTGTCCTACCTGTTCCGGTCAGGGACAGGTACGTATGCAGCAGGGTTTTTTCTCCTTGCAGCAGACTTGTCCGCAATGTCGTGGACAGGGCAAGATTATCAAAGATCCATGTAGCCAATGTCGTGGACAAGGCAGGGTTAAAGATACCAAGACAATCTCAGTGAAGGTTCCCCCCGGTGTAGATAACGGAGATCGTATTCGACTATCCAATGAAGGCGAAGCAGGAGAGAATGGCGGACCACCAGGAGATATGTATGTCCATGTTAATGTAAAGGAACATCGGATCTTCACCAGAGATGACACCAATCTCTATTGTGATGTGCCGATTAGTTATACCATGGCAGCGTTGGGTGGTGAACTGGAAGTGCCAACATTGCGGGGCCGTGTAAAACTGAAGATCCCTGCTGCAACCCAGAGTGGGAAATTGTTTCGCCTACGAGGCAAGGGTGTAAAATCAGTACGTTCTTCTTCGAAAGGAGACTTATTATGTCGTGCGCTCGTGGAGACACCGATTAATCTCACAAAAGAGCAAAAGAACTTACTCAAAGAACTGGAACGTACCATGGGAGAAGGAGGAAAAAAACATAGTCCTCATGCTTCATCATGGTTACATGGGGTTAAGAAGTTTTTTGACGAAATGACAAGTTGAGACCTTTGTACGATTCATCTTTTCCGCCATAGCGGCGTTAAAAAATGGTCTAAAAATACTCATTTACTATGTGTAAACTCCGTTTTTTAGACCATTTTCGCCTTGCTCTGACGAAAAATAGATTTCGTGCAAAGGTCTCAAGTTAAAATATTCGAGAATTTAAAAAAACAGAGAAATATTCATGGCAATTAAAATTGGTGTCTGTGGCGCAGCGGGCAGAATGGGGAAAACTATTCTGGAAGTATGTAATGAGATAGATAATGTCAAGGTAGCCGCTGCAATTGAATATAAAGGTTCTTCCATGATCGGTATCGATGCCGGGGAACAAGCGGGCATTGGTAAAATTGGTGTTGCGATTACGGATGATATTGCCAAAGTTGCAGATCAGTTTGATGTGCTAATTGATTTCACCATTGCATCCTCACTCACAGAAAATATCGAAAAATGCCATGCTGCCGGTAAGCGCATGGTGATCGGCACGACAGGTCTCGATGATGAGCAAAAGGAGCTTATCAACAAAGTGGCAGAGGATATTGCCATTGTCTTTGCACCAAACATGAGTATCGGTGTCAATCTTTGTTTAAAGCTCCTGGAGATGGCAGCGCAAGTTATTGGCGAAGAGTCGGATATAGAAATAATTGAGGCGCACCATAGACATAAAAAAGATGCACCGTCAGGGACGGCATTGCGCATGGGTGAAGTTATTGCAGATACACTCGGACGTAACTTAAAAGAATGTGCGGTTTATGGTCGTGAAGGGGTCACGAGTGAACGCGATAAAAACACCATTGGCTTTGAAACGATCCGGGCGGGAGACATTGTGGGTGAACATACAGTCATGTTTGCATCGGCGGGTGAACGTGTTGAGATTACACACAAAGCCACCTCCAGAAAAACCTTTGCCTCCGGTGCCGTAAGAGCTGCACAATGGTTAGCGGATAAAGATAAAGGTTTGTTTGATATGCAGGATGTTTTAGGAATCTAAATAGGATTTAGAATCCCGACGCTATCCTCGACTAATAATCCAATCTTTGGCTTGTTCCAGTTCTTGATAAGAAAATAATTTAATTTCTGCTGATAAAAATAAGGCGCAGAGTTTAATTAAAAAACTCAGTGACAGTTTTAATATCAAGGCATAACAAGGTGCTCGTTCGGACGTTCTCTACGCTGCGCTTCGTTCATGCCGCACAGCTTGGTCGTTAGGCAGAAAAAATAAAATAGAAGATTACCATAAATAAATTCAGGAAAAGCTTTATGAAAAAATTATTTTTGTTTTTGTCATTTTTATTAATTGTAATTATTTCTTCTTTATCAGCTGCAGATGATTTTTTTAATGGTCAATGGATTGATTTGACACATGAATTTTCAGAGAAAACTATTTACTGGCCAACTGCTGAATCATTTAAGAAGACCACAGTTTTTAGAGGCCATACGGATGCTGGTTTTTATTACACAGCATATAATTTTAGTGCAGCGGAACATGGGGGAACACACGTAGATGCACCGATTCACTTTTCTGAGAACCGCAATACTGTGGATCAGATACCTATAGAACAATTAATTGGTTCAGGTGTGGTTATTCGAATTACAGAAAAAGTGAAAGAGAATCGCAATTATCAGTTTTCTGTTAAGGATATTTTAGATTGGGAAAAGAAACATGGAATTATTGCTAAAAATAGTATATTGCTTATTGATACTGGCTCAAATAAATTTTGGCCAAATAAGAAAGAATACATGGGAACAGATGAACGAGGTCAGGAAGCTGTAAAAAAGCTAAAATTTCCCGGAATCCACCCTGATGCAGCAAAATTCTTGGCAACAAAAAGAAAGATCAAGGCTGTGGGATTAGATACTCCTGGTATTGATTTCGGTGGGTCTAAGCTATTTGAAACCCATCAGATTTTGTTTGAAAAGAATATCCCGGGTTTTGAAAATGTTGCTAATCTTGATAAATTACCAACGAAAGGGTTCATAATTATTGCTTTGCCGATGAAAATCAAAGGAGGCAGCGGAGGCCCTTTACGTATTGTTGCTTTTATACAGGCTAAATGATTTTTTGTTATGACTAATGCTTAACAAATCGCTGAACTGGACGTCCAAAAGTAGGCTTCCAAAAAACGAAAACCCTTTTTTTGACGCGAATTAGCTCAAGTCGTTATGTTTAAAAAATGAAGAATGCGAAGGAAGGATTCCCACCCATTTCCGATGAATGGGCAACGATTTTAATCTTGGGCACAATACCCGGTGAGGAGTCGTTGAGGAAAAATGAATACTACGCAAATTCACGAAACACTTTCTGGAAAATAATTGCAAGATTGTTAGAGTTTGATCATGACACAAGCTACGAAGAAAGAAAAAGAGCATTAACGAAAAATAAAATTGCGTTGTGGGATGTCATGCAGGCTTGTAAAAGGCAAGGAAGTCTTGATTCGGCAATAGATGATAGAACGATTGTAGAAAATGACTTTGTGTCATTTTATCATAATCATCCAAACATAAGACATGTGTATTTTAATGGGGCAAAGGCAGAAAACGAGTATTTCAAGAGAGTTCTTCCAAGGTTAACTGCTGAGGCAAAAAAGATCGAGTATTCAAGGTTCCCCTCAACAAGTCCAGCCATGGCTAAATTGTCGTTCGATGAAAAATTGTTGGAATGGACAAGAATTAAGAGAAAAACATAAGCAATCACTCAATTCGACGCGCAAAAAGCGCGCGCGCCTTAGCCGAGCTGTTATATGAATTTATAGTCATCAATCATTATGATACAAAAAACTTTATTATTAATTTCAATATTGACTCTATCTAGCTTTGCACACTCCCAAGACTGGTATGCTATGGCAAGGCATGGAGAATGCCATGACTTAGCTGAATTTTCAAAAAATAGCCACCTTATCATTGGTGCAAAGACACCTAAAGGCATAGAAATAAAGTTCAATAAAGCTGGTGTTAAATATACTTTGAAGCGAATGATAGAAGATCAAGACGGAATGCTGAACTTAACAGTTCCTAGTGAAGGTTGGGCAATGATGCTTGTGAAGAAAAAGTATTGTCAAGAGTTTGCAGAAAAGCCCGGATAATCCGGGCTTTTTTGTTTTTGCTAACACAGCTTCAGAACAAACCAGAGATATTTCCATCATCATCAATGTCGATGCGTTCTGCTGCAGGAACCTTGGGTAAACCGGGCATGGTCATCATGTTGCCGGCAATCGCAACAATAAAGCCGGCGCCATTGGCTAAACGCACTTCAGTGATATGCACGTTGTGATCGGTAGGTGCACCAATGACCGTTGGATCGGTTGAGAATGACATTTGCGTCTTAGCGATACAGATCGGGTATGAACCATATTCTTCATTCCAGTCATCCAGTTGTTTTTTGACTTTTGGATCTGCAGAAATACTTGCTGCACCGTAGACCTTAGTGGAAATTTTTTCGATTTTTTCCCATAAAGAGTCGTTGTCTTCATAGGTGAATTGATGTGTGCCCGGATTATTGTCGACAATATCAACAACTAACGTGGCTAGTTCTTCAGCGCCGGCACCACCTTCTGCCCAATGTTTTGAAACCACGGCCTTGACACCGAGAGACTCACAGCGTTTTATCAGCATATCGACCTCAGCATCGGTGTCTAAGGTGAAATGATTCAGACAGACAATACAGGGCAGGCCATATACATCGGTAATATTTTTGATATGGCGCTCCATATTAACCATGCCTTTGTCCAGGGCTTCAAGATTTTCATTAGTCAGCTCATCTTTTGCCACACCGCCATGAAATTTAATCGCACGAATGGTGGCGACCAGAACAATTGCTGCCGGCTTGAGTCCTGCCATACGTGATTTAATATTAATGAATTTTTCAGCGCCCAAATCAGCACCAAAACCGCTTTCAGTAATGACGTAATCGGCCAGTTTCAAACCGGTCTTGGTTGCCGTGACTGTGTTACAACCGTGTGCGATGTTGGCAAATGGGCCACCATGGATAATCGCAATATTATTTTCCAGGGTTTGTACCAGGTTCGGATTGATGGCATCTTTCAATAACGCTGCCATCGCACCCTGTGCATTCAGATCCCTTGCATAAACAGGTGTTTTATTATCACACTTATAGCCAATCACAATACGCCCCAGACGTTCTTTCAGATCAGCACGATCCGTTGCCAGGCAGAGAATCGCCATGATTTCTGAGGCGACAACGATATCGTAACCATCTTCACGTAAGTAACCATTGATGGGCCCACCCATGCCGACGGTGATCTTGCGTAGTGCACGGTCGTTCATATCAACGACACGCTTCCATTGTATACGGCGTGGATCGAT
>Ga0209980_10000593_pt1 | contig 19893 bp, 16 predicted proteins | sample CR02metaG_FD_183611 | JGI IMG/M metagenome (GOLD analysis project Ga0209980, IMG submission 183611) | Deep subsurface microbial communities from Mariana Trench to uncover new lineages of life (NeLLi) - CR02 metaG (SPAdes) (version 2) | ecosystem: Environmental > Aquatic > Marine > Ocean trench...
AGGAAGGTCAGCGTCAACATCATCTTCCGCCAGTCGGGCTCGTCCATGCCGAGCCACTCCAGGAACGAGTCCTGTTTATCCGGCCCGTAACCGAGAATCCAGTCGTTCCATTTGGCGTTCAAAGCATCCCAGGTCAGTCCCATGCGATGTACGAACGCGATCGGCGCGGCAAGCCCCCAGCTTGCGGCTATGCCGGATAACATTGCCCCCGTTATGCCAGACTCGATACGCTCGGGCGCGACAGCTGCCGTTGGGTCAACCCGGTGCCAGCCGCGATTCGGCAGCCAGATCTCCGTCCATGCGTGCGCATCGGCTTGCCTGACAATCAGGTAGTGGCCCATCGGATTCATTTCGCCGCCCTGGTAGCCCAATACGATACGAGAGGGGATACCGACTGCGCGCATCATTACGGCAAATGCGGAAGCATAGTGTTCGCAAAAACCGCGGCGCGTATCAAACATGAAGCGATCGACAGGATTGCTGCCGAGTGCGGGCGGCCGGAGAGTGTAGAAATATTCTTCTTCGTGAAACCTTTGTAAAACAGCTTTGGCGAATGATTCGTCGTCTTCGCTGGCGTGCCGCATGCTTTGTGCAAGTTCCACTGTACGCGGGTTGCTCTTGGCTGGCAGTCTCGTGTACCGGGTCCGGGAATACGACGTCATTTTCGGAGTAATTTGATATCGGGTGTACGAAGTGGCCTGGTAAGCCATACGTTGGTCTATCGGCTGTTCCTTCGCAAGCTGGTGTTGTGGTCCCATGAAAATCTCGCTCCTGGACCACTCAAAAGGTATGTCCAATGCGAATACCCACTGCTGCCGTGTCGGCTCCATTGTTACCTGATAACGTACAGGTTCGCCCGCGACAAGAATTTCTTCCCTCGCGCTTCGAGCCATGATCGGTTCCCACCCGGACCAGGTCCGGCCATTGAACCGATACAGGACAAGTCCTCTCCAGTACCGGTCAATCGGATCAGGTGCGTCGCCATCGAACTTGACCCTGAAAGCAACCGCGTCCGAGAGCGAGAGCGAGCTGATATCGCCGGGGCTCATGCGGTCACTCAGTCCCGATGTGGCACTACTGGTATCGACAGGAATAGCCCAGAATGGTGTTGCGATTCTTGGAAACAGAATCCACATGGCGAGCATCAGCGGAGTTGCATACAGCATCAGACGGCCAGCGGTTTTGAAGCTCTGCTTGACACTGGTTTCGCCGCCGTCGTCGGCCAGGGACATCCTTAGCCAGGCCGTCATCGTCAAAACGACTGCGAGAATCAGATAAGGCAATGACCAGAGATACTGCTCACGGAGCAACGAGGCCATGACCAGAAAAATCGATATGAACAGAAGTACGAACTGATCGCGCCGCTTGCGAGTCTCGAGCAATTTCAATGCGGCCATAATTGCCAACAGCGCGGAGCCCGGGCCGACGCCGCTTACCGACTCGTATGAAGCAAGCACGCCGAGGAAACATACCAGGGCCAGTACAACACGGAGCCAGGGGCGCGGCAGAGCTCGGCGGTGGCGCTCGATGTCCCATCGCCAGCCGGCACAGGCCAGAAACGCGACTGTTATCCAAACCGGCAGAAATTGCACATGCGGCGCCAGCGAAAACGCCAGTGCTGCCAGGGTCCAGGGCAAACTGGCCAGCAGCGATCCGTCAGTACCGGTTCGCTTAACCATTCACGTGGCCCCCATTGAATACGGCGAGCGCCTCCAGGCAGGCGTGGCGATGAGACTCGCCGTGCGCCGGCGGGAACTCGGAGCCCGGTATGCGCACGCCGTAGTCACGGTGTGTCCTGTCTGCGTTGATTATCCAACGCGTCATCACTGACAGTCGTTGTTCGAGATCCTCTGTATCGACGTGATCAAAATCGAACCACTGGCTGCTCGTGTCCGCGCCTGCAAACTGTTTCGAGAAGAGCTCGCCGCTACGTGCGTAGGCTTTCCACGCGACGTGACGTGGCGAGTCGCCGTCTTGAAATTTCCTCAGTCCTGCAAAATCTTCCTCTCCCCGCGCATCATGTTGCCGGTGGCCGTGTGCAGATTGCGTCGGTGGAGGCTCCGGCGCTTCGTCCGCGGGCCTTGGGTAGACGAGACCCTGCAGGTCCATGTGTAACCAGGCCCAGGAGCGAAACAATTCGAAAGGGAAAAGGGTTCTGATGCCGAAGCGCTCGAGCGTGATATGACCGCGTTTTTCAGTCGGTAGTGGCAGTCGAAAAACCCGACTGTCTCCCGGTCCGAGGTCTTGCACCTCGCTTGACACCGTTCCAGCATACAACTGGATATGGTATCGGCTGTTCTTGGAACGATTGGTAATCGCGATTCTGAACTTGGCTGACTGCCCGGCGAATACCGGATCGACACCGGCAAAACGCAACTCGAGGCCGACCAGGTTGCGTTGGCACTGGTGCATCGACACCAGCCCAAGCCCTGCCAGCAAGAACGTCAGAACGAACGATAGATTATTGTTGTAGTTCATCGAGCCCAGCAGCATCGCGAAGCTCATGAGCGCGAACACGAGACCGACGCCCGTCGGCAGGATATAGATTCGCTTCGAATGCAGCCGTGTCTGGTGCCGGTCGGTACCCTGACGTTTGCGCGCCCAGCGCAGGACGCGTTCGCCAACGGCCCTGCGGAGGGACGGTAACCCTGGGAAGCTAGGGAATTGCCACGGAATCGAGGACATGTCGGCTTAGTTCGCCCGGACTCCGATAGCTGGAGCCGCTTGCCGGCTTCAATCTGTGTCCGGCGACGGCAGCAAAAACGGCTTGCACATCGTCCGGAAAGACGCCCGAATGGTGCAGGATGAAGGCGTGCGCTTTCGCGGCTGCCACCAAAGCAAGGGAGCCGCGCGGCGAGAGACCGGTTTCGATATCCGGTGATTCCCGTGTGAACCGAACCAGCGCCTGAACGTAATCAACGAGCGGTCCGCTCATGTGTACTTTTTCGACGGCCTCCTGAAGCTCGGTCACGAGTTCGGGGCTGAGGGTCGCCTCTATTTCTTCCAGCATCTGCCGCCGGTCTCGACCTGTGATCAGAGCACGTTCACTTTCTTCGTTCGGATAGCCGAGTTCGAGACGCATCAGAAAACGGTCGAGCTGGGATTCGGGTAGCGGAAATGTCCCGATCTGGTCGGAAGGGTTCTGGGTCGCGACGACAAAAAACGGCTCCGGCAGTGCATGCGTCTGCCCGTCCACCGAAACCTGCTGCTCCTCCATCGCCTCGAGCAAAGCACTTTGCGCCTTCGGGGTCGCACGATTGACCTCATCGGCAAGCACCAGCTGAGCAAAAACCGGTCCCGGTTGAAACTTAAATTCGCTATCGCTTTGCCGGAATATGGACACACCCACGATGTCTGCGGGCAGAAGGTCACTGGTGAACTGGATTCGCTGATAACTCAGTCCGAGCACGCGGGCGAGCGCCTGCGCAAGCATCGTTTTGCCGAGCCCTGGCAGGTCTTCGATCAACAAATGGCCCCGCGCCAGCAGGCAGGCCATGCTTAAGGATATCTTTTCGTCTTTGCCGAGAATGATTGTGCCCAGGGATTTGCGCGCATTGTCGATTGCAATGCGTTGGCCGTCCGCGCCCAGGGGCAATTGTTCCAGCGTACTTCCGCGCTGCATCGGCTACTCCTTAAACACGATTGATTGGGCTGACGATCATTAGTCGCCAATAGTCGCTAATAGGCGGCTTCATTGCACATCCCCTGGCCCAGATTGTGATCCAGTGCTCAGAATATGCTCTTTCAATCTAAATTCTCAAGTTTTTCAAGCTGTTCCTGGAGTTTAGAAATCTGGCCCTCAAGTTCGCGCGCGCGTTCCTTCTCCTTTGTGACCACTTCTGCCGGTGCATTGTTCACAAAATCGGGCTTATCGAGTTTGCCGCGGCTTTTGCCGAGATCGGTCCTGAGACCGGTCTGTTTTTTGGTGAGCCTGGCACGTTCTGCCTTGATGTCGATGATGCCTTCGAGCGGCACGAGCACGCGCATTTCGCCAAGCAAGGCAGTCGCCGAGGGCGGCGGCTCCTGATCGGCGGAGAGCAAACGAACCGACTCAGTGCGGCCGACCTTTGCGAGCAACTCTTCGTGTCGAACAGCAAGGTCGCGATCATTGTCACTGGCGTTTTGCAACAATACGGGAAGTGGCTTGCGTGGAGATATGTCCATTTCACCGCGAATCTGCCGAATTCCCAGAATGAACTGCATGACCCAGTTCATTTCCGACTCCGCTTTGTCGTCCCGCCATGCCTCCATTGATTGCGGGAAAGGCTGCAACATAATGGTCTCGCCATCGACCATCGCGCGCGGCGCAAGCTCACGCCAGATTTCTTCGGTGATAAACGGTATCAGCGGGTGTAGCAAGCGCAGCAAGGTCTCGAGCACTTCGATCAGTGTTTTGCGCGTGCCGCGTTTTTCGGCATCCGAGGTTTGCTCTGACTGCAGTACCGGTTTCGATAGCTCGAGGTACCAATCGCAAAACTCGTGCCAGGTGAACTCATGCATTGCCTGTGCCGCCAGGTCGAGGCGATATGCTGCAAAGTGTTGATGCACTGATTCGATAGTACGATTGAGGCGAGCGCGTATCCAACGATCGGCTGCACTGAATTGCGTGTCGCCATCATCAAGACACGCAGTGTGGTCGACTTCGCCGACATCCTCCGTGTTCATCAGCACATATCTGGATGCATTCCAAAGTTTGTTGCAGAAGTTCTTGTAGCCTTCGATACGCCCGAGGTCGAAACGAATGTCCCGGCCGGTCGTCGCCAACGATGCAAACGTGAATCGCAGGGCGTCCGCACCGTATGCACGTATGCCGTCCGGAAACTGCTGCCGGGTCGAGGCTTCTATTTTTGGTTTCAGGTGATCCTGCATAAGACCGCTAAGGCGTTTCTCGAGCAAGGTGTCGAGATCGACCCCGTCGATGAGATCCAGGGGATCAAGTACGTTGCCCTTGGACTTCGACATCTTTTGTCCATGCTGATCACGAATCAGCCCGTGGATAAAGACTTCATGGAACGGCACGTCGTCCATGAATTTCAGGCCCATCATGATCATCCGCGCAACCCAGAAAAAAATGATGTCGAAGCCGGTAACCAGGACGTTGCCCGGATAGAAGGACTTGAGTGAAGCGGTTTGCTTCGGCCAGCCCTGTGTGCTGAACGGCCAGAGCGCCGAAGAGAACCAGGTATCCAGGACATCATCGTCCCGACGCAATTCCAGAGCGGCAGGCAACTCATGTTTTTGGCGGATCTCGTCCTCGTTACGGCCGACATAGATATTGTTGTCGCTGTCGTACCAGGCGGGAATGCGATGCCCCCACCAAAGCTGTCGGCTGATGCACCAGTCCTGAATGTTGTACATCCACTCGTAGTAGGTCTTGGACCAGTTTTCCGGCACGAATTTGATTTTGCCGGACTCGACCGCTTCGATTGCCGCCCTGGCCAGCGGTTTGATATCCACATACCACTGATTGGTCAGGTACGGCTCGAGGACCGCAGTACTTCGGTCACCCCTTGGTATTTTGGTTTCGTAGTCTTCGATCTTGTCCAGCAGGCCGAGCGCGTCGAGGTCCTCGACGACTTTCTTTCGAGCGACAAAGCGGTCAAGCCCGCGATAGGGTTGCGGGACCGTGTCATTGATCGCGGCGTTATCATCAAAAATATTGTATTGCGGCAAATCGTGACGCTTGCCGATTTCATAATCATTGAAATCGTGTGCCGGCGTGATCTTGACGCAACCAGTGCCGAACTCGGGATCGACATATTCGTCGGCGATGATCGGCATCTTTCTTTCGACCAGCGGCAACAGGACCTCTTCGCCAATCAGGTCCTTGTATCGCTGGTCTTCGGGATGAACCGCAACCGCGCTGTCGCCCAACATTGTTTCGGGCCGGGTGGTCGCCACGACCAGGTGGCCATTTCCTGATACGAGTGGATAGCGGAAGTACCAGAGTTTGCCGGGCTCTTCCGTCGACAGAACTTCGAGGTCGGACAGGGCGGTGTGCAAGACCGGGTCCCAGTTAACCAGGCGCTTTCCCCGGTATATGAGGCCTTCTTCATGGAGTTTTACGAAGACTTCGGTAACTGCCGCCGACAAGTCGTCGTCCATCGTGAATCGCTCACGGCTCCAATCAACTGATGAGCCCATGCGGCGCAGCTGTTGACAGATCAATCCGCCGGATTCATTTTTCCACTTCCAGACGCGCTTGACGAATTTTTCCCGGCCGAGTTCCTTCCGCGACAGGCCCTCGGCGTTCAACTGACGCTCGACCACCATTTGCGTGGCGATGCCCGCATGATCCATACCGGGCTGCCACAGAGTATTCCGCCCCTGCATCCTGTGGTAACGAATCAAGGCATCCATGATCGTGTCCTGGAAGGCATGACCCATGTGGAGTGTGCCGGTGACGTTTGGCGGCGGGATCACGATGCAATAGGGTTCACCGTTGCCGCTGGGCTTGAAGTAACCGTTTTCCTCCCAGCGCCGGTATTGCCGCTGCTCTATATTGTTCGGATCGTAGGACTTATCCATGTCGGCGCTTCGCGTCCACCAGAAATACTCGACGGGAGTTATTCTTCGCCGTCAAAATGATCCTGCAAAACGCGCGTAACCAAGGCTGGTAACTCGCTGCGAAGTTTGCTCATGACGCGTTCGACGATCATATCCTCGATGTCACGACAAGCCTCGTGCAGCAGTTGGTCGGCAAGAGTCAGGCTCTGTGCGCACAGCTTTGATTCCAGCTTGACGAGTTCGTCTGCCGACGGTCTGGCAGGCAAAGCGCCTGGCTGCTCCACCGCTTCGGTCAAAACCGGCAGCTCGTTGTCTTGGTCGGCTTTCGCGTTGATACCTCAATCCTCCTTATATGTTGTGCGTTTCGAGCTCTGCCCCAAGTTCCCGGTAATGCACAAATCGCTTCCGACTTTGTTGCCGGCTCGGCTCATCGGAGGTTACAAGCTCTGCGACTCTGGGGAAAGAGCCTGCCATTTCGGGAACCTCGTCGGTGAGATTGATCAACAGGTCCTGGCCACCGATACCCGTTTTATCAAAGCCAATCGTTACCGGAGCACTGGTGTGTCGACCGGCTACGCCGAGCAATTCGTGCGGGACAAAGCTGCCGTCACGAAACGTCCACAGTAGTTCGTCAAGCAATTCGGCCTGTTGCCGGTTGGCTGTGTGAATATGAACGGTGTGCTTGAGCCGGTAGGCTTTCTCGGCAAGCCGGCAGGCGAATTTGTGCCGTGATGGCTCACCCGTGCCCGCGAGAATATAGAAATCCACGCGTGACATGGCAAGTACTTAGGGAAGGGCGCCAGCGCGCTGTAGCAAGAGTTCGGTCAGCATCGGGACCGGGCGGGCCGTGCTGCCTTTCTTTCGCCCCGAACGCCAGGCCGTACCAGCGATATCGAGATGCGCCCACTCGGTGCCTTTGGTGAACTTGCTCAAGAAACAGGCGGCCGTAATCGCGCCACCCTCGCGGCCACCGACATTCGCAAAGTCGGCGAAATTGCTCTTGAGCTGGTGTTCGTACTCTTGTGCCAGAGGCATGCGCCAACCACGATCGTCTGCAGCAATGCCGGCATCGATTATGCTGTCAGCCAGTTTGTCGTTGTTACTCATCACTGCGGTCCGGTGATGTCCCAGCGCAATCACGCAGGCGCCCGTTAATGTGGCGACATCGATCAGTGCAGCCGGCTTGAATCGTTTTGCGTAGGTCAGGGCGTCGCAAAGAATCAGGCGACCTTCCGCGTCCGTGTTCAGGATCTCGATGGTCTGGCCTGACATACTCTTGACGATATCGCCGGGGCGGGTTGCGGTGCCACTTGGCAAGTTTTCGCAGGTCGGCACGACAACGATGACATTAATCGGCAGCTTCAGTTTCGCAACGACGGTGATGGTGGCAATTACAGAGGCCGCACCGCACATATCGAACTTCATTTCGTCCATCCCGGGACCGGGTTTTAATGAAATGCCGCCGGCATCAAAGGTGACGCCTTTGCCGACGAGGACGACCGGGGCCTGCGTCGTCGCGCCCTTGTACCGCATCACGATCAGTTTTGCAGGCAGCACGGTGCCCGCCGTGACGGATAGCAGCGAGTGCATCCCCAGGCGTTTCATTTCAGTCTCACCGATTACGCGCGTTTGAAGATTTTTGTTTTCACGTGCAAGGCGTTGAGCCGTTCGGGCCAGGTAACTCGGGGTACAGATGTTGGGAGGCAGATTGCCAAGGTCTTTTGCCAGGGTCATGCCGGCGATGATGGCATCGGCATGTTCTGCACCTCGCATTACTTTGGATGCATCGCCTTTTTTTCGCAGCGCCAGGCCGATTCGCTTCAAGGCGATCGGCGGGTCGCGGTGACCGCTTTTCATTTCAGTAAAACGGTACAGGCTGTCACCAACTGTCTGAACGCAGTAGCGTGCCAGATAATATGGACTCACTCCTTCGACGTCTTCGAGCGTCAGGTAATTGGCAACATCGGCGACTTTGCCCGACTTCAACGCACTAATTGCAGCGTCGGTCGCCTTCCTGAACTGATTGATGCCGAATGAACTTACTTTGCCAAGTCCGACAACGAGTACTCTTTGTGCTTTGACGCCGTCAACCGACGTCAGCAAGCGGGTGCTTCCCAGCTGTCCAGTCAGATCCCCGCGTTTGATGTGATGGCGAATCAGACCCTTGCTGGCTTTATCGATGTCGGTTGCAGCTTCACCGAGTCTGCCACGCTCGTAAATCCCGACAATAACGCAGCTACCGGCGCGGCGAGATGCAGCGCTCGTAGTGGTGAAATATTTCATAGATCAAGAATGCCTTATCACTCAACAGATTCGGACCTAAATCTCCGGATTCCGGCTTCACGTCGCCGTCATCGCTGTCCCCCTGCGAACCCGATGTGATGTGTTGTTATCTGGATGTTTTGTTATCTATTTGTGTCGTTCTGCCGCAATGCGACGAAGGGACTGTCGCAGGCAAAGTAAAAGCGGTAGTCTAACCGATCCGGTCGAATTTAGTTAAGAAAATCACAGATATATCGATGTTTCGTATTCTGGATCGTTACATATTTCGCGAAGTTGCACAGACCTGGCTGGCTGTGACCGGGGTATTGTTGGCCATTCTGTTGACGAATCAATTTGCCCACGTCCTGGGCGAAGTCGCCAAGGGCAGTTTGCCGAAAGATGCCGTATTCAAGCTGATCGCATTGACCGGCCTGCAGTACCTGACACTCGTGGTTCCGATCGGCCTGTTCCTGGCCATAATGCTCGCACTTGGCCGGCTGTATCAGGACAGTGAAATGCCAGCGATGATGGCTTGCAGGGTCGGACCTCGCGGAATCTACCGGCCACTCTTGTGGCTTATCCTTCCCCTGGCACTCGGGGTCGGCTGGCTCGCAATGGATATAGGCCCGAAAGCGCTGACGGCGGTCGATCGAATTGGCGCAGCCGCACAACGTCAGGCGAACCTGGCGAGCATCGAACCCGGCAGGTTCACGGCCGGTTCGGATGGTACCGTCATCTATGCCGAACGGGTTATCGGCCCGGGAGCAGTCGAAAACGTATTTTTACAACGGCAAACGGAATCTGGAGGAGTCGAAGTCGTTATCGCCGAGCGCGGCGAACAGGTGGAATCCGAAGACGCCGATACCCGTTTCTTCGTACTTTACAACGGTCGGCGATACGAAGGTCTGCCTGGAACAACCGACTTTCGGGTTATGGAGTTTGCCGAGCACGGTATTCCCTACCGCCTGCCGGACATCTCCGAACCGGACGAGCGAACGCGTGCAATGAGTACGCGGGATCTGATGAAGTCCAGGTCCAGCGACAAAGTTGCCGAGCTGCAGTGGCGAATCAGCGTGCCACTAACGACCGTGATACTCGGCATCCTCGCCGTACCATTAAGCCGCAGTCAGCCACGGCAAGGCCGTTATGCACGCCTGGCGGTGGGGCTACTTGTCTTCATTATTTATTTTAATTTACTGAGTGCCGGCAAGGCCTGGGTCGAGCAGGAAACGGTGCCGACGGCTGTCGGACTGTGGTGGGTCCACGGGCTCATGCTGGGTCTGGCACTGGTGCTGCTCGCGTATCAAAATGGCATACATCGGCGAATTTTTTCGTTCAGGCGTTCATGATGAGCATTCTGAGCAGCTACCTCATGCGTACGATTCTGGTCAGCACATTGCTGGTGCTGATGGTGCTGCTCGCACTTGCGACTTTGTTCGAGTTTATTAGCGAACTCGATAACAAAATGGGTGACTACGGCGTCCCCCAGGCACTCCTGTACTCCGTATTGCGTCTTCCCCAGGTAGCATTCGAAATGCTGCCAATGGCGACATTGATTGGTGCGTTGCTTGGGCTGGGTGCGCTTGCCAGCCACAGCGAGATCGTCGTCATGCGGGTGGCGGGACTGTCCGTTGGAAAACTGGCCGGCATGGTGGCAATGACCGGTGTCGTTCTGATGGTCATAACAGCGCTCGTTGGTGAGTACATTGGTCCGCCGCTCGACTATTTCGCGCGCAGCATGCGCAACAAAGCGCGGTTCCAGCAGGAGGAGCGATACTCTGGCAACGCGGCCTGGGTTAAAGACGGTCCGGTCATTTTGTATTTGGAACGCGTCAACAGCGAATTTGAATTTGGCGGCATCTATCTGTTTCGCTTCAATGACGACAACTCGCTACGATCGATTGCCATCGCTGAAAATGCGGGCATCGATGACTCGGACAAGTGGATTCTGGAAAATTTTCGTGAGACCCGGTTCCTGGATGACAGCATACAGGTAGTTGAGTCTGCGCTGGCTGTGGAATCGTTTGACGTTAGCGGCGATTTACTGGGTATCACCCTCGTTAAGCCGATCAGTCTGTCTGCGAAGGGCTTGTTGAGTTACATCCGTTATCTAAAGAAAAACAATCTTTCTGCCGGGCAATACGAAACTGAGATCTGGTCGAGGGTTTCGACAACAGTCACTGTAGTCATTATGCCGGTGCTGGCGCTGTCGTTCGTGTTTGGGTCGCTCCGTGCGGCGGGCTCCGGCGGTCGCCTCATGATCGGCGTACTGATCGGGCTCGGCTACTATCTCGCCAGCGAAATGATTGCCAATTCAGGCCAGGTATATGATCTCAACCCGGCGTTCGTGACCTGGCTGCCGTCTTTGGCCTTGCTTGCCGTTACCGCGATTGCCCTGGGTCGGGTCCGATAACGCATTCTTGGTGCCTGGCGCCATTTCTCAGTCCTTCGGATAGAATCTGAGCCGGGTACCGGACAAGCGATCGTGCCAGCACAGATTGCCTCTGTCCCATAGTTGCCACCAGAATCCCAGTCCGAGCGGCAACCAGGACAGCAGCGCCGAAAAAAACCGCAGGCTCGCGCGCGCGAGGCCCGGCTTCTGCCCATCCATCGTTTCCAATCGAAGATCCCAGGACTGCATGCCCAATGTGCGGCCCGCTCGCGACCAGAACCCGACATAGAACGCGTAAGCCACAAGCAATAATGTGAGTTGGTGAACCGTGTTGCCACTGGTGACCGGTTCGCCGCCACGCATGGTGACAAAAGGCAGCGTAGCGAAGAACATCAACGCGAGCAGAAGCATGCTGTCATAAATAATGGCGCCAATGCGCCTCACCAGGCTTGCGTTTGTCATCATCAGGCTCGCTCGGGAATCTTTCGACCGCCAATATCACAGGGAAGCAAAGTAGTTGGCCATTCGTTGTCGGGTCTTGTCGTCCGGCAACGATCCGAAGCCCGCGCCGAGGTTATCCGCCATGTGATGGATCTTGCTGGTCGCCGGAATGACGCAGGTGACGGCAGGATGGCTGATTATGAATTTCAGGAAAAACTGACCCCAGCTCTCGGCGAACTCACGGGCCCAGTCCGGCACGGGGCGGTCTCGAACGGCGCGAAACAGACGGCCTTCTACGAATGGCCGGTTGATCAGCACTGCGATGCCAAGGTCTTTGGCGAGCGGCAGGATGCGCTGGTCCGATTCACGTTCCGTAAGGGAGTAATTGATCTGAATGAACTCAGGCTTATGTTGTCTCATCGCCGCCTCCAGGTCATCCAACGCGCCTGCCCGGTAATGCGTAACGCCGTTGTATCGGATCCGTCCCTCGGCCTGCCAGTCTCTGATGGTAGCAAGATGTTCGTCTGTGTCTCGCAAATTGTGGACCTGCATCAGATCCATCACGCCTGCATTCATCCGCTCGCTGGACGCACGCATCTGTCGTTCCCCGGCCGCTTTTCCATTCGTCCAGACTTTCGTCGCAAGAAACAGCTTGTCACGATTCCTGCTTGTTTTAATAATGTCCCCAACGACATTTTCGGCGCGGTTATACATTGGCGATGAATCGATAAGGCTTGCGCCTTTCTCGATCATCGACTTTACAATCGCCTGTCGCGCATCGATATTTGCAGGCGTACTCTCGACGTCGAAAACAATGTAGGTACCGAGACCGATTACGGGCAACTCTTCACCGGATGCGGGGATCGGGCGTGTCAGCATCTTTTTGTCCTTTGAGAACGACAGCGCCGGGGCGACCGCCAGTGCAGCGCCAAGCTGCAGCGCGCTCCGTCTGGTCCAGCAAGATCGAGTTTCACACATTCCGTCCCTCGGATATTGCCTTGTCGCGTCGTTTATAGTCCTTGCCAAGCCACAGCGCGATGACAGTCCAGATTGCAGCAATCGGTATGCAGACCAGTGATATGCCACTCAGTCCCAGCCCCGCCATCACTCTGACCGCCCAGGCGCCAACAAGGTCCCCGCCGCGGTATAACGCAGTCTCAATGAAATTCTTGGCTTTGTATTTTTCTTCGGGCGAGACGACGGTGTAGAGCATGTCGCTGGTCGGTTTTGCCAGCCCGAAGGTCAGGGAGCGACGCGCGACCTGCAATGCCGCAATGACGATAAACACCGGGTTGGCCGCCAGGAGCGCGAATCCGATAATGGAAACGATCGGCAGAACCGCAAGAGACACGCCGACGCCGAATCTTTGCACGACCTGCTTGACGATGATCAGTTGACCGACAAGGGCCAGGGCATTCGTCAGCGCATCGAGCAGCGCGAATACTTGCGTTTGCTGATCCGTGGTCGAGAAAGTCTCACTGACCAACTGCGCCATATAAATATAGAGGGCCGTGCCCATCAGGCTCGCAAATGCACCGCCAGTTGCAATGGCCGCGAGATACGGAGACGTCATAACCTGACGTACGCCGGCGAGCGCGCCGCCGCCGATCGGCCGCGAACTATCCAGAGAATCTTCCCGGTCTTCCGCCGGCTGTTGTTCGGACCAACGACGCAGTTGCGCAACGCAGTAGACGGAGAACATCAGCAGAAATGCCGACAGCGGCAACAAATTTTGAAAACCAAGCGGCACGACAAGCACACTGGTCAGCAACGGGCCAAGCAGGGCGCCAGTGCTGCCGCCGGCCGAAATGACGCCGAATAGCCGACGTCCCTGTGCCTTCGAATAAATATCGGCCATGAAACTCCAGAAGACCGATACGACGAACAGATTAAAAACGCTCAACCAGACAAAAAACGACCGCGCTATCCAGACCGTTTCCAGGTCATTTCTTTGTGCGTAGGTAAACGCGACGAAAAAAATCAGAATATTGAATATGAAAAAGTAATAGACCCAGGGCAAAAACTGCTTGCGCGGAAATCTGGATGCGACCCAGCCGAATAATGGCGTCGCCAGTATCATTACGACGAAAGTTCCCGTGAACAGCCAGGGAATATTCTGTGTTCCGCCGACGATCGCCATCGCTTCGCGAACGGAGCGCAGCATGTAATAAGCGGAGAGCAGCGAAAAGAAGTAGACGAACGACCACGCGACGGCAACGAATTCGACCGGTTTGAGTCCCAGAAGGCGTGTGATAACGCTGATGGCCGAGTTGCGGTTAGCAGAATGTTGCATGAAAAAGATCCGGCTGGGCTGTCACGATGCCAAACTGTTAGGAGTCCCGGTCCGCCTGCCAATATTAGCAGTCCTGTTGCGTTTGCTGCGGACTGATATTTATTGACTTATTCCGCTTGAAATGCAACGAAATCAGACGGGCGAGATTTTTAGCGCCTGACGTAACTCGCCAGCACAATCAGCACGATCATCAAACCACCAAATTCCCTGGTCGATTCAACGTAGGGTTTCGACGCGGTCATGTCTCCGAACAACTCCTTAAAGCTGCCGAAGTCAACAAAATTCAAGACGCCCGGAAGCGCGTAAATCAGGCCAGCCAGGGCGCCGCCGATGGTAACGGCTGTCCAGAACTCGCTGTATCTGCCCAAGGCCTTGCTCAATGCAAGCAGTGCCGCGCCTCCGTAGACTGCGACCCAGTAAACAGGATCCGGATCATTGAATTGTAGCCCGGCCATTACCAGGAACATTGCCGCGAATATGTAATTAAGGAGACGCATTCTGGTTCCCCGGGCATCAAACGTGCTGCAAGGCTACCGCCTGCCCGATGATCCTGCAATGGAGCCCGTATTTCGGGTCAATGCTGTAATATCACATCCACATTGCTTGAACCCCTGTCGCATATCAGGGCCTCGAAAGACAATAAATAATAAGGAGAGAATTGTGGAACTCATGGAACCCATAGCAATTGTTACTGTGCTCGCATTGCTTCAGCTATTCATATTCGCCTTCCAGGTGGGCAAGCAACGTGCAAAGCACGGAATAAAAGCACCCGCTATTTCAGGTGATGCAGAGTTCGAGCGTATGTTTCGTGTGCATCAGAATACATTGGAGCAACTCGTTGTTTTTATTCCCGCACTGTGGCTCTTCGGCTACTACGTTCACGCGCTGATCGGTGCCGGCATCGGCTTGGTCTTCATCATCGCGCGTTTCGTGTATCGCGGTTCCTATCTGACCGATCCGTCGACACGAACAGCGGGCTTCGGCATCGGCGCGCTGGCGATGATGGTCTTGCTGCTGGGGGGGCTTATTGGTGCAGTAGTGTCGTGGCTGTAAAAGGATCCAGCCGATGGGGAAAGGCTTAACTGAAGGGTAGGAGAATCTGTCCTTAAAACAGGCCCTTTATTTGTCCGGCCGGGAGCCGTTAAGCCTTCTTCGCAAACGCACGCTTCGGTCTGCGGCGTTCGGCGCAGGATATGACTTCCCTGTTATTCAGCCAGTCCAGCAGTCCATCGGATGACACGGGCTTGCTCAGAAAGTAACCCTGTGCCTCCTCGCAACCCATGTCGCTTATCTGTCGCAGCGTCTGTTCGTCTTCGACGCCCTCTGCGACAACCTGGAGGTTCATGTTGTGTGCAAGCTCGATTGTCGTACGCACGATTGCCCTGTTCTGTTCATCGCTCATCAAAGTCATGACGAATGATTTATCGATCTTCAGCTCATGCAGCGGCATGTTCTTGATTTGTGCGAGCGATGAATGACCTGTGCCGAAATCATCCATTGAAATCCGGACACCGATGTCGCGCAGACACTCGAGCACCGAAATCGCATGATGAATGTCCTGCATGACAGTGTTCTCTGTGATCTCGAGCGTCAATCGCTGCGCCGCAATGTCATGTTCTTTCAGCAATTCCAGGACGTAGTAGGGCAGGTACTCGTCCCGGAGGTCGCGGGAGGACAGGTTTATCGAAACCCGCAGCGAATGTCCGGCATCCTGCCATTCACGACACCGTTTGATTGCGGTGGCCAGAACGAACCTCGTGAGATGTACAATGGTGCCGGATTGCTCTGCCGCGGGGATGAAATCGTCCGGGCTTAGCCAGCCGAGTTCCGCATGCTCCCAGCGCACGAGGGCCTCTGCCCCGCAAACTTCGCCATCCGGGAGCGAAACCTTCGGCTGGAAATGAACGTGAATTTCATCGCGTTGCAGGGCGGCGCGAAGGTCGTTGACGATTCGAAGCTGTCGTATGTAATGGTCCTCGCGGCCGGCCTCATAAATCATCACGCGCTCCTGGCGAAGCCGGGCCTCGCTTCTTGCTATCGAGGCATAACGCAAAAGGTCTGCAGCGTTGTTGCCGTGATCCGGGAATCCGGAGATACCGATCTCTGTCTGCAGCGTAATATTTACGCGACCAAGCGTAACGCCGGCGCCAAGAATGATTTCGATCCGGTCCGCGCAGGTCATTGCATTGTCGATATCGCTGTCAGGCAGGATGAGAACAAACTCGTTGGTTCCCACGTGGCCGAGGATGTCTCCCGGGTCAAGGTTTACTTGCAGGTGTTTTGCGGCGAGTGCAATAACTTCGTCGCTGGCTCGGTGTCCCAGTGTCGATGAGATTTCATTCATGCGTGACAGCCTGATCGCGAGCACCGTGATATTGGCGTTGGCGCTCCGCGCATGCTCGATTGCGCCGGTCAGGCTTTGCAGCACTTTTGTCCGGTTGGGCAGGTCGGTCAACGGGTCATGCAGCGCCTGGTGGGATATGCGTTTTTCGCGCTCCGCGATTGCCGTGCGCATTGCGTTAAAGCTCGTTGCCAGCTCGCCGAACTCATCATCTGTGTAAACATCGACCTTGATATCGTAATTACCCGAGATCATTCTCTGCGCTGCGTCGGTGAGTACCCGCAACGGTCTGGCAACAGTTCCGGAAAACCAGGCGGCCGCGGCTGCGACGACGACCAGCAGGATGACGGCAAAGACCAACAGGCCCCCGCGGGCCTCGGCGTACGGGGCCATCGCTTCCTGCAGGGAACGCTGGAGTACGACGAGCACATCGTTACTGGTCTCGACGAATGGCGTGCTTAGCGTCAGGCTGGCAAGGCCCGCTTCGTCGACCATATAAATAGAATTCAACGGTGTGGCCGGTCCAACAGGTGCCAATAAGGATTCTGTTGCCATGCCTGTGTAACTGGTCGTCGCAATTGTTCTGGCTTCGTCGCCGGACGTTGTTACGAGTGACACTTCAAGGCCGGTGAGTCCGCCCAGGCGTTGTGCGAGTTGTGTATCGATCCGAAATCCGAGCACAACCCAGGCGATGGCAACAGGTGCCCGAATAGGTATGGTAAACGTGTGGTAGGTGTCCCCGTCGAGTGTTGCGGTCGATTGCGCGGAGGATTTTTCACGCACGCTTGCTATGAGCCGCAGAAAGTCAGCCCGACTACCCAGCGGAGTGCCAGTGGAACTCGCGATACCGGTACCGTCGAGATCCAGCAATAAAGCAATGTCTGCCCCAACACGCTGACTGTGATTGCTAAGGACCGATTGAATGGTGTCCGCGTCTCCGGTCGCTGCAGCTTCTTTGAGACCGAAGTCGGCGGCCAAGACCTCGACACTCGCCGCTAGCTGCTCGCCCCGACCTGTCAGGAATTCATTGACAACCGCGCCGCCGATGATGAGCGACTTACGGGCGCGGCGGTCGACGTCTTCTTCCACGGTCCGCATCACGGCGAAAAGGGTCACGATCTGGGCCACCGCCAGGGGCAGGATCGTGAGGAGCAACAATTTTCCGCGGAAGCTGGTACGAAATTTCATTCAGCGCGTGTCCCGTATTCTCGTAACGAGCGAAAGGGTATCCATCGCAGGCACCGTAGCGATGGGGCCTCTCCGCGGCCCCGTTACCCTGGGTATTCGTCAATTGTCAATCGCTTAGAAATATTAGGTGTATCTCGTCAAATGGAATGTGCGGTGGGTCACGGTTAGCTTTCCCGGCTCGGCCGTACACTAGTCAATGGGCAGAAATCGCTTGGGACGGGCATGAGGTTTTCGCGACTTTCAGCACTGCGGTTAGAGGATCAAATTAGCCGAATCGCAGCGCGAATTATCGGGCTATTCGTTTGGATGTTTATCGTGACATCCGCATTCGGCAGCGACGTCGACGTATTCGTTGTTGACAAGGATGGGCAGCCTGTCGCCGATGTGGCGGTGTATGCAATGAGACCGGGCGAACAAAATGATCTGTCAGCCCCGACTGCGAGCGCCGTCATGGACCAGATCGACAAGCAGTTCGTGCCGCACCTGCTTGTAGTACAGACCGGGACACCTGTGGAATTCCCGAACAGCGACACAGTCGCTCATCACGTCTACTCTTTCTCACATCCCAATAAATTCTTGTTGCCGATGTACAAAGGCGAGCAACATCCGCCGGTGACGTTCGAGCACAGCGGGGTTGTTTCGATCGGATGCAATATTCACGACCACATGCTCGGATACATATTGGTCGTGGACAGCACGACGTACACCAAGACTGACGAGAACGGCAAGGCATCACTATCGTTGGAAAATGCGGAAGATTACGAAATCAGTATCTGGAGCCCCCGCATTCGCGACGTCGATGAGCTTTTGTCGAAAACAGTGGTCATGTCGGGTAACCCGGGATCCGAAGTCAAATTTCACTTATCGAAGAAACTCAGTCCGCCGCATGGCGGACAATCAGGTAGCATGTCATGGTCAGAGTACTGATACTGATTGCGGCGATCTTTTTGGCTTTCGCCGTGCGCGCAGCTAGTGCCGCGGAGGCACCGGACCGGTACAAATTGCGTACGGGCATAGACGTCAGTTATATCGCTTCATCCGGTTATACGTCTTGGACGGAGGGACTCGTCGGCAAGCTGCGCTACGACGATAATAACGAAGGCCTGATGATCAGCCGGGCGTTTGCCGATTACGAATTTCAGCTTGTGGACACGCTCAAGGTACACGCTGCCGTCGAAGCCTATGATGATGATATAGGGTCAACAGTCGACTTTACGCAGGCCTATGTCGAATGGCGGCCGGTACCTCGGTCCGAAAACCGGTATCGCCTGAAACTCGGTGCATTTTATCCCCGTATATCGCTCGAGAATGTTTCGGCCGGATGGAGCAGCCCCTACTCGATGAGTTCTTCGACAATTAACACCTGGGTTGCAGAGGAACTTCGCACCGTCGGGGCAGAATTGTCCGTATCACGCCGGCCGGCGATGTTTGGCGGCGCCCACAGCATTAGCCTGCAAGGAGCGGTTTTCTTCGGCAACGATCCAACGGGCTCGTTGCTGGCATGGAAAGGCTGGTCGGTGCACGACCGACAAAGCCGCTTTGGCGATGAGCTGCCGCTGCCGCCATTGCCACTGATTCAGCCCGGCATGTTGTTCGATGACCAGGATCCATACGTTGCGCCGTTTCGCGAAATCGACGGCCAGGCCGGCTATTACGTCAGTGGAGAATGGCGTTTCAACCAGCAACTCCTGATTCGCGTAATGCATTACGACAATCGCGCCGATCCCACGGCGGATGAAGATGGACAATACGCATGGACGACGAAGTTTGAACATATTGGTGCCCATGCTGCTTTGCCGGGCGACTGGGATTTGTTGTTTCAGTGGATGACAGGCTCAACCGTAATGGGTTCCGTTGTGAATGGTGCCCGCGATCTCGATACCGAATTCGATAGCATGTACCTGATGTTAACCCGGGTCTACGACCGGCATCGCTTATCAGTACGGTACGACCGGTTTGAAGTCACGGAGAACGATCAAACGCCGCAAGACGATAATGCCGAGGACGGCAATGCCTGGACGCTTGCTTACTTCTATGATTTCTCCGACAAGGTGTCCTTTGGCGCCGAGTCATTGAGCATCAAAACTGACCGTTTCAGCTGGCAATATTATGGCCTCGATCCGACCCGCACCGAAAAGCAGTTTCAGCTGAGCTTAAGGTTGCGCTTCGGCAACTGATACTCCTTCGGACGCGACGTGGGTTGATGCTGAGCGAAGCAAGGCCAAAATCTATGCCCAACCGCGGCCGCGTCAATCTGGTGCCGACGCCGAAGAAGAAAACCCACGCGTGACGATCGATCATCCTTTTTGTAGGAGGGATGTCCTCGTCGGGATTTATATGGTTCCCTGACTTGATCGTGCGACGGAATCCCGCCAGACTCGGCTTACCTTTACCGGGAGAGCGACAATCGTGAAAATAATGACAATGACGGCCGCAGCCGCCCTGATCTGTTTCATCGCGTCTGCGGCG
>Ga0209980_10000594_pt1 | contig 19861 bp, 18 predicted proteins | sample CR02metaG_FD_183611 | JGI IMG/M metagenome (GOLD analysis project Ga0209980, IMG submission 183611) | Deep subsurface microbial communities from Mariana Trench to uncover new lineages of life (NeLLi) - CR02 metaG (SPAdes) (version 2) | ecosystem: Environmental > Aquatic > Marine > Ocean trench...
CTCGACGAAATCCTTCGCCATCGGATGCAGCGGGCGATCCGTCATCATGTGCTTGGTCATCGTTTTCTCCCTGTTGTAGTCCACGTTTGTTGCGGATTGTTGCTTTGGTCGACGCGCATGTTACACGCGTATTGGCGATACCGTGGCACGGTTTCACCCGGCCTTTCCAGAAATATCGCCCTATCCTTTCATGTCCGGTCACGAGTGCCGGCAGCGAGGCACGCCATGGCGCCGGCGATATTTCATGGGCGCAGCGGCCATGGCGTCCGATAGTAGGTCAGCCGCTCGGACATCACGCCATCGTCGGATGTCTTGACAACCGCAGAACCTTCAACGTCGGTGCCAACGAGCCTCCACCAGTACCATTCCAGCAAGACGCCATCCTTATCCTGCACAACTTTGTCGATCATGTCGAACTCGAACGCCGCCCCCAACGCCTCGGCTTTCTTCGGCCACACCGGCATGTATTCCACGATCGTCGCCTTCGTGACCGGTTCGGGCTCTGCCGGGTCGTCGAACACGAAACCGTCGGTGACCGAAGCCAGGATCATCGCGGCGTCCATGGAGTTCCATCCGTCGATGTATCGCGCCCTGTGTTGCGCGCGCTTCGACATCGTTGCTGGTCTCAACACCTCCGTTGGCTCAGGCTGCGCGACCGTAGAAGCCGATCCGCTCCTCGTCGGAGAACCGGACGCCCGGCGTTTCGTAGTAGGAAAAGACCGCGATGATGCGGTCGACCGGGCCCACCACCGGCGTCACCCGGTGGGCGGTGTTCTTGCCGCGGAAGACGTTGAGCGTGCCGGCCGCCGCGATCATGCTCTGCACCTCGCTGTCCTCGCCCCTCAGCATCCGGGCCACGCCGTCGTAGTTGGGGTCGTCGTCACTCCGCAGCCCGGTGCGGTATTCGAATGCGCCGCCGTCGCGCGGCGCCTGCAGCAACAGCGTCGTGGTGAACTCGGAGCGGTCGAAATGCCAGTTCAGCGCCTCGCCTTCGGTGTAACGCATGACATTGGCGCAGGCGATCGGGTCGTCCATGACGTGAAGCGCCGGCTTCTCCATCGCCGCGGCCAGGAAACCGGCCAGGTTCGGCCATTGGTAGAGCCGCACCAGCAGGCTGTCCGGGATCTGGTCGGCGCAGATGGTCTGGTTCGAGGTCTCGAACAGCTTCAGCGCCGGGTGATCGGGGGCGAGGCCCGGAATCTCCTTCCGGAAATAGACGTTGTGCGAGCGCTTGTGGGTGAAGGCGCTGGCGTCGAGGACCGGGGTCACCTCGTGGACCGACTGGCTCACCGCCCCGGGCCGCATCAGGCCCTCGAGGTTGAACATGCCGTCGCGGGCAAGGCCCGCCTTGCAGCGATCCACCAAGGCGATCCATCCGGGCGAGCCGGGCTGGTCGAGGGGGTAGCGGTCGAGATCGAGGATATTCTGCATGGCGTTCTCCGGTTCCCGTCGAGTATGGCCAAGAAAACACCTCGTGCAACGGATCAAATTCTGCGATAGGATCAGAAAATCTAATCCAGGAGGCGCCGTGAAACTCCCCCCTCTCAATGCGCTCAGGGCTTTCGAGGCGGCGGCGCGCACCGGCGGTTATGCGGCGGCGGCGGCGGAGCTTGGCGTCTCGCGGGCAGCCGTCAGCCAGCAGGTCCGCAATCTCGAGGGGTTCTTCGGCAAGCGCCTGTTCGAGCGCTACAACAACCGCGTCGTCCTGACCGACGCCGGGCGCGAGATCCATGCCGAAGCCGCCGAGGGGCTGCGGCGCATCGCCGAGATGAGCGCGCATGTGCTGGCGGGCACGCGCCGAGCGCGCCTGGCGGTCAGCGCACCGCCGTCTCTTGTCGAGCGCTGGCTGGCGCCGCGCCTGGAGATCTTCGCCGGGACGCACCCGGGCGTCAGCATCGACATCCGGCTCGGGGACGATCCGGTGGACTTCGCGGCCGAAGGTCTTGATCTGAGGATATGTTACGGTGCGCGTCTGTATCCGGACCTGGACGTGAGACCGCTGTTCCAGGACCAGGTGGCGCCGTTGGCCAGCCCCGCATTCATGGTGCGGCACGAGCTGGAGCCGGGTGGCGATCTATCCGCGCTAGATGACACCTGCTTCATCCTGACCAACTGGGGGCCGAGCTTCGCCTCCCATCCGGGCTGGAGCAACTGGTTCCGCCGCAAGGGCGCGTCGCGCGCCCGGGAGCCAGTGCCGGGCCTCAGCGCCGGGTCATCGAGCCTTGCGCTGGAACTGGCGCGGCTGGGCCTCGGCGTCGCACTGGGGCAGCTGGAGCTGGCCCGTGCGGACCTCGCCTCCGGCGCACTGGTCCAGCTCGACCCGGACGCCATCGCCATCGGGCACCCTTATTGCGCCGTCACCCAGCCGGGCCAGCGCCGCCGCGCCAATCTTGGCGCGCTGCTGAAAGTGTTGTGTGGAGAGGGTACCTAGCTGTGACGGGAATTAGGAAGTTGGCGGGTCAAGGTGGTTGCATCAATCTAGTATCTCAGAGTTGAGCAGGCGTAAAATTATGTTGACAAACGAGTTTTCTTCGTGTCAGGGGTTATCGCACTAATCAGTGATCGCACATTTCGGCGAACGGAGGGCTTCAATGAGCATGGCGCGCGATAGCCTCGTCGACGGCATCAGAGCCGAGCTTTCGGAAATCGCCGGTCTGGATGCGGCCAGCGCACGCACCATGCCGTCAGCCTTCTACACCTCGCCGGAATTCCTCAAACTCGAGGAGGAACACCTGCTGCGGCGTCAGTGGCTCTGCGTCGGCCATATCGGCGAGATCCCGCAGCTCGGCGATTTTTTCACCACCGAGCTACTGGGCGAACAGCTTCTGGTCGTGCGCGATCTGGCGGGCGAGGTCCGGGTTCTGTCGAATGTCTGCCGCCATCGCGGGAACCTGGTCGCGGAAGGCAAGGGCAACACCAAGCGGTTCATATGCCAGTACCACGCCTGGACCTACCGGACGGACGGTTCGCTGCTGCGCGCGCCTTTCATGGAAGACGCGAAGACCTTCGACCCGAAGGGCTGCGCCCTGCCGCGTCTGGCCGCCGAGATCTGGAACGGCTTCGTCTTCGTCAATCTCGACGGCACCGCGGAGCCTCTGGCGCCACAGCTTGAAGGGCTGTCGGCGATCATTCGCAACTATCACCCTGAGCTGCGCAATCTGCTCTACACGGGCGAGGATGTGTGGGGGGCGAACTGGAAAAACCTGACCGAGAACTTCATCGAGGGCTATCACCTCAGCGCGACGCACAGGCATACTCTCCACCCAACGACGCCCACCAAACTCTGCCGGAAACTGCCCGGCGAGGCGCAATACACCGGCTACCGCTCCTATTACGACCCGAGCGTCCCGGACCGTGGCCCCTATCACGAGGACCTGACCGAGGACGAGAAACGCAACTCGGTCATGGGCTGCATTTTCCCGTGTTTCCTGTTCGGCTTCGCCACGCACTACACGCTCTACATGACCCTGCGTCCGGCCGGGGTCGATAAGGTGGCACTGAAATGGGGCGTGGCGGGATTCCTGGACGACCCGGACCACCCGGAGGTCCGGAAATTCGTCGATCTCTGCCACGCGTTCAACGCCGAGGACCGGGAAAAACTCGAGACGCAGCGGCGGGGGCTGCAGACGCGGTTCTACAGCCCCGGGCCGCTGGCGCCGGCGGATTTCGAAGGCACGATCTGGGATTTCCTGCAATATGTCGCCGGCAAGCTGGGGGCCCATGTCGATCTCGGCGAGGGGGCGTCCGCATGACCCGGGGGCCATCGACCAAGCTGAAGGCGACCCGCGCGTCCGACAACGAGGTGACGCTCGGCGACCAGATCTACCAGGCGTTGCGCTGGTCCCTGATTGTCGGGGACCTGAAGCCCGGGGACACCGTCTCGACCCGGGCCGTCGCCGCCGAGCATGGCGTCAGCGTGATGCCGGTGCGCGAGGCGCTCAAGCGGCTGGAGGCGGAAAAGGCCCTGACCGGAGCGGCGAAGCGCGCCTACCGAGTTGCGGACATGACTCCGGCCCGCGCCGCTGATCTATTCCAGATCCAGTCCGTGCTGGAGGGAGCGGCCGCCGAGGCCGCGGCGACGCGGCTGCCCGAGCGGCAAATCGAGCGGCTGCGTGATCTGACCCGCCAGATGAACGCGGCGATAAAGCGCGAGGATGCACGCAGCTACCTGGCCGACAACTTCTCGTTCCACTTCATGATCTATTCCGGCTCCGGCAATGCCGATCTGGCCGCAATCGTCGAGGCTCTCTACGCCAGGACCGGCCCCTGGCTGTCGCGCGCGATCAGGCGTTTCGCACGCATAGACGACTGGGAGAACCAACATATGCGGATTATCGAAGCCATCGCCGCCCGTGACGCCGGCGAGGCCCGCCGACTGATGGAGGCGGACATCCTGTGGAATGTCGTCCTCTATCGCCGCGTGATGACGTAAACCAGGGAACCATTCGCACCTGCGGCAACACAGTCTGTTTTCGCCCCACCAATCACCGAAGGATCAGGGCCTAAATGTCGAATACCCTCAATTATTGGACGCGCCGATCACCCTTCTTCGAAGGTGCGCGTCGCGCCGGATGCAAGGGATGGTCGGTTGCGAACCACATGTATCAGCCTCATTCGTACGATGATCCGATCGCCGAGTATTGGCGCCTGATCAACGGCGTAACCCTGTGGGACGTCGGAACCGAGCGACAGGTGGAGATTTGCGGGCCAGACGCCGCCGCATTCGTCGATCGCCTGACGCCGCGCGACGTCACTAAGGTCGCGCCGGGGAAATGTCGCTACATCATCGTCACCTCGGAGGAAGGCGGGATCGTTAACGATCCGGTCATGCTGCGCCTCGCCGCGGATCGGTACTGGCTCTCTTGTTCCGACAGCGATCTGCTGCTGTGGGCCAAGGGTGTTGCCGTCAACGCCGGCATGGACGTGCGGATCCACGAGCCCGACGTCAGCCCGGTCCAGATCCAGGGCCCGAAATCGAGAGCGGTCATCGAAAATTTATTCGGGGAGGACATTGCCGGCCTCGCCTATTACACGCTGGCGGAAACCGCCCTGGATCATATCCCGGTGGTGGTGACGCGCACCGGCTGGAGCGGCGAGTTCGGCTACGAGGTTTTTCTGCGCGACAGCCGGTATGGCGCCGAACTCTGGGACCGCATCCTGACTGCCGGGAGGCCACAGGGCATTGCCGTTACCGGGCCATCCGATATTCGCCGGGTCGAGGCCGGCATTCTCGGTTACCGGAGTGACATCGACCTCGACATCAACCCGTTCGAGGCTGGCATGGAACGGCTGCTCGACCTCGATAGCGGGCGCGAATTCAACGGTAGGGACGCCCTGCTGAGAATTCGGGACTCCGGCGTGAAGCGCCGGATTGTTGGTGTCGAGCTGGCCGGGGAGCCGCTGGAGCAAGGTCTGTTCACCGAGCGCTGGCCGGTCATTAAGGATGGGCAGATCGGCGACGTCCTCGTCGCGCTACATTCGCCGCGACTCGAAAAAAACATCGGCTACGCCATGATCGCTATCGAACATTCGAGCCTCGGCTCGTCCATGACCGTCGATTCGCCGGTTGGCGCGTTGGCGGCAAGAGTGGTCGAGATGCCCTTCGTCAAGAAGGTCACGGCATGAGAATGCGTCATCTCAAGGCAGGGCGGAATTCCGCCTTGGGCTGTCTATGTCGATGTGGCGGCCAGGGGACGGCGTCGAGAGGATTGCCGCGTGAGGCTTTCGCTCGATGATGCCGATCGGGGTGGCGCACAGGTAATTTCCGCCGCACTGTCGCCGGCGCGGAACGTTGCTCACGTGAGCGAGAATGACCAGAACTCTTGATGAACGGACAGGACGATAATGGGAATCCTCGACGATAAAGTCGCGTTGGTCACCGGCGCCAGCCGGGGGATCGGACGCGGTGTAGCCATCGGGTTGGCGCGCGAAGGCGCCCGGGTCTCGATTACAGCTCGAACGATGACACCGGGCGATGCTCCCGCTCTGGACTCACATGGCCGCCGGGTACCCGGCAGCCTCACCGAGACGTTGGAAGCTCTCGATGAAATCGGCGCGGGCGCGATTGCGCTGCCAGCCGATCTGGCGAATGTGGACAGCGTCAGCGATCTGATCAGTCAAACCGTGGCGAAGTTCGGCCGCATCGACATCATCGTAAACTGCGCCATGGGCTTCGCCGACGACTACGAGGGAACGTCGTTCTGGAAAAGTCCGGTGACCGATTGGGATGCACAGAACACGGTGGGTGTCCGGTCCCACTATCTGACCAGCTATTTCGCCGCCCCACACATGTCTGATCAGGGCAGCGGCTTGATCGTCAACATATCGTCGGCGGGCGCGATCGGAGAGTACTACAACGTCGGATTTCGCGTCGCCCATGCCGCGAACAACCGCCTTGCCAAGGCCATGGCTTTCGACCTGAAGGATTACGGCGTCGCCGCTCTGGCGCTTTGGCCGCGCTGGGTGCTCACGGAGCGGGTGAAGCTGGCCGCGGAGAATGATCATCCCGGTTTCCACGTCGAGAAGTCCGAGTTGGAAGATGCCGACACGCCGGAATTGATCGGCGCTGCGATCGCCCGGCTCGCCGTCGATCCCAAGCTGATGGAGAAAAGCGGCCACGTTCAGCTCATCGCCGAGTTGGCTGATGAATACGATCTGGTCGACGCGAACGGACGAAAACCCAGGATCGACGACTTCACACGCGAATTGCGCGATAAGATCGACCGCATTGAGGCGGCATTGGGCTGGTAGCCGGGAGGGCTGGCTCGACACCGTCGCGAGAGCAATCCGCGAAAATCTGGATGTTTGCTATGTCCGCTTTGGGTCTTGGCTGTGTGAAAACGTCGGATCAACGCGAGAACCGCTCTTTTGGTTGAAGGGCTGAAATTTCGACGCCAATGAACTAAACCACTACCGGCTGACGCCGGTATGGGTAAGGAAAATGATGCGGTGAGAGACATAGAGGTTCAGCCAGAGAAAGGCATTCTCGAATTAACGCCTGTACTGTATGGCATTATGAGGGATTAAAATGTCTCTCATTGTCTGCGTCTGGATTAACGGTCACTGGTTACGAACCGGTGACGGTTACGGGAAAGTCAGCCGATTTTTCAGCGGAAGACCAATCTGAAGAAGGCCGAGGCCAGCCAGCCGGCGGTCAACGCGACCAGGATCGACAGGATCCCGTAAAGCGCGCTCTGTTCCTGCGCCATGGTGTAGATCCAGCGCTCCAGCCCGACCTTCCGGACCTCGATGACGGCTTCGAAGACATCCAGCACGGTCTTGTCGCGCAGCAGGAATATCCGGGCCCGGTAGTCGCCCTCGACCAAATTCGCCGGCAGCTGGATGCGGGTCTCGAACAGGGTCTCTTCGGTGACCTTCACCGCACCGATCAGCTCGAAATATATCCCTTTGGCCTTGCGGATCCGAACCAACGCCTCGGGGTAGCCCTCCTTGAACTCCTCGTCATCGGTCTCGCCGATAAAGTGCACGAGGTTCTCGATCCCGACCTTGTAGCGGAAATCGTCGGTGAACGAGATGATATCGCGGAATGGGCCGGTGGTGGCAACGGCATACAGGCTCGGCGCCTCATCCACCTTCACCCCCGCGTCGTTGACCCAGATACCGAACTTGCGCTCCTTCTTGCGCACGATCACCGGCTCCAGCGGCCCGGTGACGGCGACGATCACATCCAGCGGCCAGTCTTTCGGCACCGGAGCATCACGCTTGATGGCGCCGTAGATGAAAATCTCCGAACCGCTGAAATCGGTGGTGATCGAGACATGGGTCTGGCTCAGCCCGGCGATCACCGTCTCCTCCACCGCCTGCCCCGCCGCCGGGGTGGCCGACGCCCAGATCAGCGCCACCAGAATCGAACCCGCTCTGGTCAATCGCCGGGTCAATGTCCGCCCCCCCAGCCCGTGGTGAAGAGCTCGTCCGGGGTGCGCACCAGATCGTAGCCCATCTTGGCGCCCACGATCAGCACCAGCAGCGCCAGCAGCACCCGCAACTGTTCGGCCTTCAGCTTCGGTCCGATCCTGACCCCGATCTGCGCCCCGATCACCCCGCCCACCAGCAGCAGCACCGCCAGGATGCCGTCGACCGTGTGGTTCAGCATCGCGTGCATCAAGGTGGTGGCGCCGGTCACGAACATGATCTGGAACAGCGAGGTGCCGACGACCACCGTCGTCGCCATGCCCAGCAGATAGATCATCGCCGGCACCATGATGAAGCCGCCGCCGACCCCCATGATCGCCGCCAGCACACCCACCAGCGCGCCGACCATGAAGGGCGGGATGGCGCTGATGTAGAGGTTCGAGGCCCGGAAGCGCATCTTGAAGGGCAGGCCGTGCGACCAGTGGTGCCGACGCCGCGGAGCCGTCCGGCCGCCCGCGGTGCGCCGCCATGCCCGGATGCTCTCGATGAACATCAGGGCGCCGACGATGCCGAGGAAGACGACATAGCAAAGCGAGACCAGCAACTCGACCTGACCAAGCTCGCGCAGATACGCGAAGATCTGAACCCCGATCGCCGACCCGACAAGGCCGCCGGCCAGCAGCACCAGCCCCATCTTGAAGTCGACCGTGCGACGCCGCCAATGGGCCAGCACGCCCGAGAACGACGAAGCCACGATCTGGTTCGCCTCGGTCGCCACCGCGACGGCGGGCGGGATTCCGATGAAGATCAGCAGTGGCGTCATCAGAAATCCGCCGCCGACCCCGAACACGCCGGACAGAATGCCGACACCCCCGCCCAGCCCAAGCAGAAGGAAGGCGTTTACAGAAAGTTCGGCGATCGGCAGGTAGATATTCATTGAGGCCCCGACACGGCGCGGAACACCCTTTAACGCGAAAGATTCCGGGATGCCAGCGCCACCTCGACCAGCCCCATGGTGCCAGATTGCGGAACCTTGTCACCGCGATGGAGCCAACGGACGCAATCCGGGCCGCGAGTCCCCGCCAAAGCGAAGCCAGGCTTCTGATCACGGGGCGGGTCACGGGGCTCGGCCCGATATCACGATAAACACTTCACCCGGGTCGCGGATCAGGCCGAGGCCGATCTCGAAGCAGACGACAAGGACCAGAAGCGCCAGCGCCACCCGCATCTGCTCGGCCTTCATGCGCGGTGCGAAATGGGCGCCAACCTGCGCGCCGATCACGCCCCCCAGCAGCAGCATCACCGCCAGGATCGCGTCGACCGTCTGGCTGGTGATCGAGTGCATCAGCGTCGTCGCCGAGGTCACGAAAAGGATCTGAAACAGCGAGGTGCCGATGACGACATTGGTCGCCATCCCCAGCAGATAGATCATCGCCGGTATCATGATGAAGCCGCCGCCGACCCCCATGATCGCCGACAGCACCCCGACCGCCGCGCCGATCAGCAGGGGCGGGATCGCAGAGATGTAGAGGTTCGAGGCGCGAAACCGCATCTTGAACGGCAGGCCATGCACCCAGCCATGACGCCGGCGCCGTTTCACCACGCCCGTCCTCGACCGGCGGAGCGCCTGCACCCCCTCGACCAGCATCAGCGCCCCGATGGTGCCGAGCATGATCACGTAGCAAAGCGACACCACCAGATCGACCTGACCGAGTTCGCGCAGAACCGCGAAGACCTGCACCCCGACGGCCGAGCCCGCCAGCCCGCCGGCCACCAGCACCAGCCCCATCTTGAAATCGACCGACCGGCGCCGCCAATGCACCAGCACCCCCGAAAACGAGGCCCCCGCGACCTGGTTCGCCCCGGTCGCCACCGCAACCGCCGGGGGGATGCCGATCAGGATCAGCAATGGCGTGATCAGGAACCCGCCGCCGACCCCGAACAGGCCCGACACGACCCCGACGCCGCCGCCGAGGGCGATCAGCAGGTAGAGGTCGACCGAAACCTCGGCGATGGGGAGGTAGATTTGCATGAGAGTCCCGCCCGGGTGCAGACCACCGCTTAACGCGTGCCCGGGTCGGATACCAGCGCCATGTCACCACGGCTCATGGTGCCAGCGCGGTCCGGTTCAGCTTCGGGCCGCCATCTCAGCGGTCGTCCATCGGCCCGCCGGTGCCGGTCTTGCGGGTCTGCTCCGCCTCGACCACGTCCAGCATGGTGCGCGCCGCCGCGCCCACCGCGCGTTGCTCCTCCTCGCTCAACTCGCGGCCCTTCGGCAGGTCGGGGATGCGCACGGTGACCTCGCGAGAGGCAAATTTGATCCCCTCGCGCTCGAACAGCGTGCGGATCTCGGCGTAGACCCGCTTGCGCACCACCCACTGGTCGCCGGGCCTGGTCATGAACTTGACCCGCGCGATCATCGCCGAGTCCTCCATCTGGATCACGCCCTGGCTCTTCAGCGGCTGCAGGAACTTGTCGCCGATCACGGGATCCTCCAGCAGTTCGGCGCCCAGTTTCTTGACCAGCTTGCGCACCCGCTCGATATCGGTGTCGTAGGTCAGGCGAAACTTCAGCTTCATCATCACCCAGTCGCGCGAAAAATTGGTCACCTGCTGGATCTCGCCAAAGGGGATGGTGTGCAGCATGCCCAGATGGTGGCGCAACTGGAACGAGCGCAGCGAGATCTTCTCGACCGTGCCCTTGACGTTGCCGACATCGATGTACTCGCCCTTGCGGAAGGCGTCGTCCATCAGGAAGAAGACGCCCGACAGGATATCGCGCACCAGCGCCTGGCTGCCGAAGCCGATGGCCAGGCCGACGATGCCGGCGCCGGCGAACAGCGGCGCCACATTGGCCCCGAGTTGCATCGCCAGGATCAGCGTGACGGTGGTCAGGATCACGATCAGGATGAAGTTGCGCACCAGCGGCAGCAGCGTCGCCAGCCGGCTGGCCCCGGCGGTGCCGCCCTCCTCGCCCGGGAGCGACTCGATATCGCCGCCCTCGTCCTCGATCTTGCCGTCGAGCCAGATGCGCGTGGCGTGGAAGACGATATAGCCGGCGAACATGACCTCGGCGACATCCCCGACGGTCTCGAGGATCGCGTTGCCGACAAAGAATTCCGAACCCGCCCAGAACAGAATCAGCACATAAAGTACCACGCCCAGCGCGAACAGCGAGGCGACCCGGCGCGCCAGATCCTCCATCGTGCGCATGCCCGTCGATCGCACCGGGGGAGCGTCGCCCGCCCCCAGCGGCACCCGTTCCCCGGCGCCGCCCTCGTCGTCGCCCGGGTCGCCGATTTCCGGCGTCTCCGGGACCGTGTCATCGCCCGGGGGAGCCGCCTCGGCGTTGATCGCGCGCACCCGGCGCTGACGCTCGAACACCCGCTCGATCAGGTAGATCGTACCGGCATAGACGACCAGCCCGGCGATCAGGGTGACATAGGGCGCCAGCGACCGCACCGGGCCGCCCTCGATCCCCATGATCAGCCGAAAGCTCAGATCGACCCATGTGAAGATCAGATACAGCGACCCCAGCGGCGCCCACAACGCAGCACCCGCGCGCGCCATCCAGGTTGCCTCGGCGCGCGGCCGGCCGGACAGGATCATCCCGCGGATCGTCGCATAGTTGGCCCGGATCAGCATCAGGAACAGCACCACCGTGACCAGCATCAACAGCACAGTGATCAGCACATACACCTCGCGCGGCAGGCCGAGCCCCAGGACCCAGTAGGAGAACGCGGAGGTGATGATGCCGAAGCCGGTGGCGAGTGTCAGCCACCGGTAGAGCCGGCGCGCATCGCCGTCGCCGATCTCCGGCAGGCGGCAGCCCGGCAGGAACGGCGCCAGCACCATGCGCCAGATGGTATCGGCCAGAATCACCGCGGCCCAGGTGGCGAAGACGGTGATCACGGTCAGTTGCGTCGCCTGATGGTCCTCATAGAAGAACAGCCCCACCGCAGCGGCGATCAATACCGTCAGCCCCAGACCCGCCGCGGTCAACAGCACCCGGTAGACAAGAACCGGCAGCTTGTCGACATAGCCATGCAATCCGTCGGCCCGCATCCGGAGGAACACCGGCCGGGCCAGGAATTGGATATAGAACGCCGTCACCGCCTTACCGACCACCAGCAGCAGTGCCGCGAAAATGGCGACGCCGAGGAAATAAATGCCCCGGCCGGTCGGGCTGGCGGCGGCCAGTGTCGTGCCGATAGCGTCAAAGGCGCCCGGGCTGCGCCGCAGCGTCCCGACCAGCCGTTCCCGGAACAGTCTGATCGCCTTCTGGGCCGCACCCAGCATCGGTTCGGGCGCGGCGGCGGCGACGCGGGCATAATCCGCGGCACTCAGGCCCGCGCCGGCGCCAGGGATGGAGCCGGTGACCGGAAGCGACTGTTGCGGCTGGCTCGCCGCCGGTTCCGACCCTGGCATCCCGAACAGCTTGCCATAGTCCAGAACCTGCGCCGAAGCCGGCGCAACCAGCACGGCCGCAACCAGCAGCGACACCAGGGCAAGCAACGCGGTGCCATGGCGGAGCACTTTCCCGAATTTTCTCATATATTCCATCTGTTCCCCTGAACGGGTATGTTCAAGCCAGAATATGCGATCCTGCCCCTGCTTGACCACCGGTCGATATAATTTGGCCGGATGTGAGGCCGGGCGGCGCATCTTTCCCAATCGGGCGGTTGGGAAATTGATCAGGGCTTGCCGCTTGGCGCAAGATCATGCACTTGTTGGAACAGGTTCTGCGGGGCAAAAAAAAGGGGGAGAAGATGACGGGTCCGATGCCGGCCTCCGGCTGTCCCCAAGACAAACGAACCCTGCTCTACAGCCACGACACATTCGGGCTGGGCCATCTGCGCCGCTCGCGCACCATCGCGACGGCGCTGGTCGAGGCCGATTGCGACTGCTCGGCGCTGATCGTCACGGGCTCGCCAATCGCCGGGCGCTTCGACTTCCCGGAGCGGGTCGACCATGTCCGCCTGCCCGGCGTGGTCAAGCTGGCCGATGGCAGCTATACCTCGTCGAGCCTGCGCATGGATATCGACAAGATGGTCAGCCTGCGCGGCGCGATCATCGCCACGGCCGAGCGCGAGTTCCAGCCCGATCTGCTGATCGTCGACAAGGAACCCTGGGGGTTCCGCCACGAGATGGCCGAGACCCTGAAGGCCGCCCGCGACCGTGGCGCGCGCATCGTGCTCGGCATCCGCGACGTGCTGGATGACGAGGACGCCCTGGTTCGCGAGTGGGAACGCAAGGGCTCCATCGACGCGATCGAACGCTTCTACGACGAAATCTGGATCTACGGCATTCCCCAGATCTGCCGCCCGCTGACCGGGCTGGGCCTGTCGGCGCGGATGGAGAGCCAAGTGATCTACACCGGGTATCTGCGCCGCGACACCGCCGACTGGCCGGCCGAGCCCGGCTCCGACCTGCCCGAGGGCGCTTATATCCTGGTCACCACCGGCGGCGGCGGCGACGGCGCTACGCTCGTCGACTGGGTGCTCAGGGCCTACGAAGCCGACCCCGCGCTCTCGCCCCATGCGCTGATCGTCTACGGCCCGTTCATGAATGCGCCCGACCGGCAGGATTTCGATGCCCGGGTCGCGGCGCTGGCGGGCCGGGTCTCCGCGCTTGGCTTCCACGCCAGGCTGGAGCGTCTGCTCGAGAAGGCCTCCGGCGTCGTCGCCATGGGCGGCTACAACACCTTCTGCGAGATCCTGTCGATGGACAAACCGGCGATCATCGCGCCCCGCACCCAACCCCGGCGCGAACAGATCATCCGCGCGGCCGCGGCCGAGGATCTGGGCCTGGTGCGCATGCTCTCGCCCGAGCGCGACGGCAACAGCGCCCGGGTGATGGTCGAGGCGATCCGCGCGCTTGCCCACCAGTCCCGACCCTCCGAGGTGCACATTCCGGGGCTGCTGTCGGGCCTGTCGACCATCGCCGCGCGGGTGACCGCGACCACCGCTATTTTCGCCGCCGCGGGAGAGTAGGCCATGACGGGTTCGCTCGCGGTGGTGCTCAAGGGCTACCCGCGCCTGTCGGAGACCTTCATCGCCCAGGAGCTTCGGGCGCTGGAGGCGCTCGGCCACCGGTTCGACATCTGGTCGCTGCGCCACCCCTACGACGACCGCATCCACCCGATCCACGAGCAGATCACCGCCGCCAGGCATTATCTGCCGGAGTATCTGTACCAAGAGCCCCTGCGGGTGCTGCGCTCCTTGTTCCGGGTGGCGCGGTCGCGCCGGTTCTGGCGCGCCGCAAGGGTCTGGTTCGGCGATCTCCTGCGCGACCGCACCCTGAACCGCATCCGCCGCTTCGGCCAGGCGGCGGTGCTGGCGGCGGAACTGCCCGCCGAGACCCGCTTTCTCTACGCCCATTTCCTCCACACCCCGGCCTCGGTCGCCCGCTACACGGCGCTGATCCGCGACATCGGCTGGGGCTTCTCGGCCCATGCCAAGGACATCTGGACCATCCCGGACTGGGAGAAGCGCGAGAAAATCGCCGAATGCCGGTTCGGCGTCACCTGCACCGGCACCGGGGCCGAGCATCTGCGCGGCCTCGACCCCAGCGGCGCCAAGATCTCGCTGGTCTATCACGGGCTCGACCTGTCGCGCTTCCCGGCGCCACCCGACATCCGCCCGGCGGGCAACCGCTTCACCCTGCTCTCGGTCGGGCGGCTGGTGGCCAAGAAGGGCTATGGCGACCTGCTGGAGGCGTTGAGCCGGCTGCCGGACGAGTTCGACTGGCGTTTCATCCATATCGGCGGCGGCGAGTTGAAACGCGGCATCGAGGCCCGCGCCAGACGCCTCGGCCTCGCAGAGCGGATCGAGTGGCAGGGCAAGCGCGCCCAGGGCGACGTGATCGCCGCGATGCGTTCGGCCGACCTGTTCGTGCTGCCCTCGAAGATCGCCGATGACGGCGACCGCGACGGGCTGCCCAACGTGCTGATGGAGGCGGCCAGCCAGAAACTGCCGATCCTGACCACCGACCTCTCGGCGATCCCCGAATTCATCACCGATGGCGTCCACGGCACCCTGGTTGCGCCCGGCGACTCCAGGGCGCTGGCCGACGCCATCGTCGCGCTGGCCGCCGACCCGGCGCGGCGCGGCGTCATGGCCGAGGCCGCCTACCAGCGGCTGACCGCCAGCTTCGGCATCGAAGCCGGGATCGAGATCGTCGACACGCGGTTGCGGGCCGCCCTCGCCCAGGCATGACCGATCGTCTCCGAATAGCCTTCTATGCACCGATGAAGGCCCCGGACCACCCCAATCCCTCCGGCGACCGACATATCGCCCGGTTGACGCTTCAGGCGCTGGCCCGGGCCGGGTATGACGCGACCTGCGTCTCGCGGCTTCGAGTCCTCGACATGGCGGGCGACCGGTCGGCCCAGGCCGGGCTCCGGGACCAGGCGGCGGCCGAGGCGGCCCGGCTGACCCGCGCGCTGGCGGCCACCCCCCCGGCGCTCTGGTTCACCTATCATTGCCATTACAAGGCGCCCGACCTCATTGGCCCGGCGGTCGCCGAAGCGCTCGCCATCCCCTATGTCATCTCGGAGGCCTCGATCTCGCCGAAGCGCCGCGACGGCCCCTGGGCGGATTTCGCCGCCCTCTCCGACGCTGCCATCACCCGCGCCGCCGGACTGTTCTGGACCACCGCCCGCGACCACCCGGCGCTGGAGGCCGCGGGCCATGGCGCGAAGATGATCCACCTCGCCGCCTTCCTCGACCCCGGCCCACCCCCCGAATCCTGGCTCGTCGAACCCCGGCCCGCGGGCCACCCGCTCCGGCTGCTGACCGTCGCGATGATGCGCCCGGGCGACAAGCTGGAGAGCTACCGCCGCCTCGCCGCCGCGCTGGCCCATCTGCCGGGCGACTGGCGGCTGACGGTGGTCGGCCACGGCGCTGCCCGCGAGACGGTGCTCGCCCTGCTCGCCCCCTTCGCGGCAAGGTTAATCCATCTGGACGATATCGATGACTCGAGCCTCGTCCGGCCTCATTACGAGGCCGCCGACCTGCTGGTCTGGCCCGGCGTCAACGAGGGCGTCGGCATGGTCTGGCTCGAAGCCCAGGCCGCCGGTCTGCCGGTGGTGGCCGAGGACGGCCCGGCCGCCCACGCCCTGATCGGCGGCGGAAAGCTGGCGCCGCCGGACAATCCGCGCGCCTTCGCCGAGGCGATCACGGCCGCCGCCGCCGGCCGCCCGGCGCTCTCCCGTGCCGCCCGCGCCCATGTCGAGGCGCACCACAGCCTCGACACCGCCGCGGTAACCCTCAAATCCACCCTAGCGGGGCTTCTGCCATGACCCGCATCGCGCTCCTGCGCCATTTCCCGACCAGTTGGAACCGCGAGCACCGCCTGCAAGGCCAGACCGACATCCCCTTGACCGACGAGGCCCGACAGGAACTGCACGGCCTCGCGATCCCGGCGCCCTGGGACACCGCCCGGATCATCGCCTCGCCGCTGCTGCGCGCCGCTGAGACCGCCCGCATCCTCGCCCGCGGACGCCCCGTCGCAAACGACCCCCGGCTGGTCGAGATCAACTACGGCGAATGGGAAGGCCAACACGGCGCCGACCTGCTGGCCGACCCCAATTCGGGTTATGTGAATGTCGAGGACGGCGGCTGGCACCGCCGCCCGCCCGGCGGTGAAAGCCCCTGGGACGTGTGGCAGCGGGTGCGCCCGGCGCTGGCCGAGATCGCCGCCGGGGCCGCGCCCGCGCTGCTGATCGTCCACCGCGCCCTGATGCGGGTGATCCTGGCCCGCGCCTGGGACTGGGACTATGACCGGCCCGAGCCCTTCCGGATCAAGCGCGGGCGGCTCTACCCGCTGACCCTGCTGCCCGACGGCACCCCGACCGCGCCCGAGGAGCCCGCCCGGCTGGAACCGCTCACATGACTCGTGTCGCTTTCCTCTGCTGCCACCTCTCGGGCACCGGCCACCTGGTCCGCACCCTGGCGCTGGCCCGGGCCACGGCGGCGGCTGGGGCGGAGGTTCTGGTCATCGGCGGCGGACGCCCGCTCGACCATATCGACCTGAAGGATATCGATTTTCTGCAACTCCCCCCGGTCCAGGTTCCCGATTTCGACTTCTCGACCCTGCGCACCCCGGACGGCACGGTGGCCGACGACGCCTATCTCGCCCAACGCCGCTCGGCATTGCACGAGGCCCTAACCGGCTTTCGCGCGGGCGCCCTGGTGACCGAGCTTTTCCCCCTCGGCCGCCGCATCTTGGCCGCCGAGTTCGAAGCCGCCATCGCCGCCACCCGCGCCGCCAACCCGAAGGCTGCGATCATCGCCTCGGTTCGCGACATCCCCGAGCCGCCCTCCAGCCCTGCGCGCCTGGAACAGACGGCCGAGCGCCTGCGCCGCCACTACGATGCGCTGCTGGTCCATGGCGACGCCGGTTTCCTGCCGCTCGCCGCCACCTGGCCGCTGCCGGCGGACCTGGCGCGCATGATCCACCACACCGGCTACGTCGCCGGTGACCCGCCGCCGCCCTGCGATGCCCCCGGCGCGACGGTCCTCGTCGCCGTCGGCGGCGGTGTGCTGGGCCGCCGCCTGCTGGCGCTGGCGGCGCAAGCCGCCGCCCTCTCGCCCCGCCCCTGGCACCTGCTGACCGGCGGCCCGGACGCCGCCGATCTGGCCCGCGACCTCACCGCGCAATACGGCCGCGCCAACCTGCCCACCACCAACCTGCGCGTCGAGCCGGCCCGGCCCGACTACAAGGCGCTGCTGGCCGGGGCGGCCTGCTCGGTCAGCCTCGCCGGTTACAACACGGTGCTCGACCTCGCCGGCAGCAGCACCCCCGCGCTCATCGTGCCGTTCGACGAACACGGCGAGGTCGAGCAGGTGATCCGGGCCGAACGCCTGGCCCGGCTCGACGGCTTCACCGTGCTGCGCGTCGATGACCTGACCCCAGCGACGCTGGCGCGCGCCGCCGAGACCGCCGCCACCGGCCCCCGCCGCACGCCCTTGGCGCTGGCCCGCGACGGCGCCGCCCGCGCAAGCGCGAAGATCCTGGAGCTCGCCGCCAGATGACCGGGAAGACGCACATCCACGATGTCGAGGGCCTCAACGCGCGCTTGCAGGAGATCACCCGGCGCGCCCGGATCGATCTGCGGTATCTCCACGACGACCGCAGCCGCCAGCATATCGTCGAGGCGACCCTTGAGTGCACCCGCATCCTCGATATCGGCGCCGGCATGCGCGACCATCTGGGCGCGCTCGGCGATCGGGTCGAGACCCTCGACCTCAACGATTTCGGCGACGCGGAAATCCCCGGGCCGGACATTCTCGGCGACGTCTGCTCGCCCTTCCCGGACTGGATGGAGGCCCGCTACGACGCGGTGATCGCGCTGGCGATCCTCGAGCATGTCTACGACCCCGCCGCCGCGGTGGCGAATTTCCGCCGCGCCCTCAAACCCGGCGGCAAGCTGTTCCTCTACGTCCCCTGGATGTGGCGCTACCACGCACCCAGAGACCTGATGTTCCAGGACTATCAACGCCTTAGCCGCGACGGCATGGCCTATCTGCTGCGCGATTTCGATTCCGTCACCCTCTACCCGCTGCGCGGTAAATACTCCGCCATCCTCAACATGCTGAAGTTCTGGAAGGCCCATGTCGAGCGCCGCTTCGGCACCCGCCTCAACCGGCTGGCCGACGCCCGCGCCAGCGACTGGCGCAACACCATCCAGACCTCGGGCTTCTTCGCCGAGGCGGTCCGGCCCGGCGCTGCCCACGGTGCGGAATTCGAAGACCGCGCCGATTGACCTCGATTCGCGGCCGGAGCATGGTCCGGCTGCTCCCTGGCCACGCTGACGGAGGTCCCATGTCGCGCCATCACGAACTGCCTGCCCTCCCGCCGAACATCCACTGGGGATACCACGACGCCGCCCTGGCGCCGGTGCTGCGGGTCGCCTCCGGCGACACTGTGCATCTGACGAGCTGGGCCGCGGCGGATGCCAGCGCCCTGCCGCCCGACCGGTCGCTGGTGCAACCCGGCCATCTCGAAGCCCTGCGCATGTGCGAGCCGGGCCCGGCCACCCACATGCTGACCGGGCCGGTCCATGTCGAGGGCGCCGAGCCCGGCGACGTGCTGCAGATCGACCTCCTCGACATCGCCCTGAACGAGCGCTGGGGCTACACCGCGATCCGGCCCTTGCGCGGCACCCTTCCCGAAGAGTTCGACCGCCGCGCCATCATCCATCCGGAAATCGACATCCAGCGCCGCACGGCCCGGCTGCCCTGGGGGACGGAGATCGCGCTGGCGCCGTTCTTCGGCATCATCGCGGTCGCGCCGCCGCCGCACTGGGGCCGCGTCCCCAGCATCCAGCCGCGCAAGTTCGGCGGCAACATGGACAACAAGGAACTGCAGGCGGGGACGACGCTCTACCTGCCCGTCTTCACGCCAGGCGCCCTGTTCTCGGCCGGCGACGGCCACGCCGTGCAGGGCGACGGCGAGGTTTGCATCACCGCGCTCGAGACCGGGCTGACCGGCACCTTCCGGCTCACCGTGCGCAAGGATCTCGGCTACGCCTATCCCTTCGCCGAAAGCCCGACGCACCTGATCAGCATCGGCCTTGATGGCGACCTCGACGAGGCGGCGCGGATCGCCGTGCGCGAGATGATCGACCACATCTGCCGGCGCACCAGCCTCGACCGCGAGCAGGCCTACATGCTGTGCTCGCTGGCCGGAGACGTGCGGGTTACCCAGCTGGTCGATGGCGAAAAGGGCTGCCACATGATGCTGGCGAAGGCGCTGCTTTGAACGCGCCGACGCCGGTCGCAGAACAGCAAGCGTAGCCATATGTGTTCTCGTCAACCCGTTTTCGGTACCCATAATCTGTTTTGCGCGACCAAGGCGTTGGCCAGCACGATGAGTTTTCGCAGGACGGCGGTGGTGATGACGGCGCCGGGTTTGCCCCTAGCTTTCATCCGTTGACGGAACGCCTTCAGGTCCGGGTTGGCGCGGGCGGCGGCTATGGCGGGCAT
>Ga0209980_10000595_pt1 | contig 19847 bp, 22 predicted proteins | sample CR02metaG_FD_183611 | JGI IMG/M metagenome (GOLD analysis project Ga0209980, IMG submission 183611) | Deep subsurface microbial communities from Mariana Trench to uncover new lineages of life (NeLLi) - CR02 metaG (SPAdes) (version 2) | ecosystem: Environmental > Aquatic > Marine > Ocean trench...
AGAAGTAGATGAAATTCGCTCCAAACGCAAACAAAGCCGCCGAGGCGAGAAGGTATATGACTCCTCCTGCGATGAGGATTGGGTTCACCGCTGTCCCTTCACCACAACAGGTTGTACGGAGAGTCTCCGCGAGTGCGTGCTAGCCACGCATCCACACCGAGCCTTCTACCTCCGTAGCCCACGAACACCGCGATGGCCGTTACGACCAGGAGCACATAGGTCCAGATCCATTCCTGGCCCCCAAAGTACCCGAGGAAGAGGTTGAAGAAAAAGAGCACGGCGATGAGGCTGAAGAGCCGGGTCAGACCTCCAACGAGCAAACCCACCCCCATCAGCAGCTCGACGACGAGCTGAAAGCCGCCGTAAACCCCGGCAACCGGTATCACAGCTGCATCAAGAAAGGACTTGTACGCAGTCAGACTGCTGCCGTTCCCATTCTCTGAGTCGAAGAGCGAGTCGAGGAATGAAGTGAGTCCCTCCGCTGTATACAGACCCTTGTCGAGATTCTCCAACCACGTCACGAGGATGATCACGCCGAGCGTGATTCTGAGGATTGTCGCGCCAGTCGAGCCGCGTGTGCCGGAGTCGATTGTGAGCCCTCCTTCCATTGCCGAGTATGACGTTAGAGGGGCGCTCCTGTCACGTGAGCCGGCGTTGCCACGAGGACGCGGCATCCCTCGATCGAAGCCATCCGTCCACCCCCCACACTCGTCCGGCGGCCCCAGTCAGGAAAATGGTGTGCCACATCGCGAGCATCAGGTATGACCAAACCCACTCTCCGGGGACTTCGAGCAGCCCGATGCCGAGGTTGATCGACATCAATAACCCGACGAGTGCGCCGAGTCTCGTCCAGGTCCCGGTTAGCAGCGACAGCCCGACCGATAGCTCTGTGACAAACAGCAACCAGGCGAACAACGTGAAGTTCGGGATCACCAACGACGAGATGAGGTCTCCGTAAAGCTCGAATGCGGCGTGTTCGACTTCGAGATCGAGCCACTCGCGGAGCCCACGCCCGGAGTTCGGACGGAAGTCGGGCGGCAACTTCCAGCGCAGGGACGTCAACCAGAGGACGCCGATCAGTATTCGGCTGACAGCGATCGCTCGCAGCAGGACGCGGTCATGCGGTTCCGGCCGGTCGGACGTGTTGGAGTCGGTGCCGTTGAGCATGCCGATGTCAGTGCCTACCTCTCACCGCGCTCGTCACCGGGAATCAGGTTGGAACCGGCGAAAAATCGAGCGACGTCGGCGTCAGCGGGTCGCTCGAAGAATTCCAATGGCGAGCCGACCTGGCGGATCCGACCGTCGATCATCAACGCAATACGATCTGCCATTGCGACGGCTTCGAGCTGGTCGTGGGTCACCAGCACGGTCGTAATCCCTATTTCGCGCTGGAGATGGGTGATGGTGTCTCTCATCTCGGCCCGGAGCGCAGGTTCCAGGCTGCTGAGGGGCTCGTCGAGCAGCAGCAGCTCGGGGCGGACGACGAGAGCGCGAGCCAACGCCACCCGCTGCTTTTGCCCGCCACTCAACTCGTCGGGCCATCGATCCTCGAAGCCGGAGAGCTGCACGGCAGCGAGTGCATCGCCGACCCGTGTTCGCCGATCCTGTCGATCTGTCTTTCGCATACGGAGCCCGAACTCAATGTTCTCGCCTACCGTTCGGAAAGGGAAAAGAGTGTTCTGCTGGAACACCATGACGACTCCTCGCCGCTCCGGGGGGACGTCCAGCATCGTCTGGCCGTCGAACAGAACATCTCCGGCGGCCGGGCGAATGAGGCCGGCGATGAGGCGCAGGGTGGTGGTCTTTCCGCTGCCTGAAGGACCGAGCAGCACCATCAGCTCGCCGTGGGCGACGGTGAGATCGAGACCGGCCACGGCGCGAACGCCGTTCCCGTAGGTCATCTCGAGGTTTTCCAGGGCCAGCGTCGTCATTGGAGACGCATGCGGCGTCGCTTGGATCTGTCGGCCGGTTTGCGTGGGCAAACCCATGTCCCACTGTTACCACCGGCTAGACGCTGCGTTGGAATCATGGCCAAATCTCCATCTCTCCACCGAGCGGCAGGTCGATGATCCGGTCAGGCCCGGTAAACCAGCGGTCGTAGATCATGGCATATGTACCGTCTTGCCAAAGCTCCTGGAGAGCGAAATTGACCTGGTCCCGCCACGACGAATCGTCGGCCGGCAGCCCGATCCCGAACTGCACACGATTGTGACCACCGGGAAGAAGTGCCAGACCAGGGTCCCCGGCGGCCAGGGAGAGCAACGTGATGTTGTCCTCTGAATAACCCTCGACAGCGCCGTCGCGAAGGGCCTGCATGGCGGCGAGCTTGTCGTCGAACTCAACAATCTCAGGAGCTTCTCCTCCGCGTTCGGCGACATATGCCCGCCACGAGGGAATCGCCGAGCTACCGGCGTTGGCTGCCACAGTCTGACCGATCAGCTCATCTATGGATCGGTAGGTGCCTGTCCTGATCAGGAAAGACTGGTTGTCCCAAAAGTAGGTGATGCTGAAGTCGATCGCCTCGTCCCGAGACCGGGTGTGATTCATGCTCGCAATCGACATGTCAACCCGTCGTGCCTGGAGAAAGCTGATCCTCGTCGTGCTGTCAACAACGACGAGCTTCAGCTCGAAGCCGAGAAGGTCAGCGATTGCCCTCGACAGATCAACGTCGAATCCCACCCACTCTCCGCGATCGTCGAGGAAACTCATCGGCGGGTTGTCGTTCCTGACACCAATCCGCACCACGCCGGACTGTTCCACACCGGTAAGCGTCGAGTCGGCTTCATCGGTCCCGCTCGAGCAAGCACTCGCGACAATGCTTGCCGCAGTCAAGACGAGGACGAACCCACGAATTTTCATACGCGTAACCCGGGATTTACACACATTCGAAACAGCCGGATATCGGGGAGTAGTCGATTCACAGCCGACTGCCGGTCTTGGCTGTCGGGATGGCAAGAGAGCGAACCAGGTTGCCCGCCTGGTACCGACGCTCACCTCTCAGGGCGAGCCGCGACACGGCGAACGCCACGACGAAGTACAACAGCCCGACGGTCAGATATGTCGCCACCCAAAACGGGGTATTGCCGACGTCGCTGCCCAGCACGATCCGTGCTGTGGTTGTCAGCTCGGCCACACCGATGATGACCACTACCGAAGTGTCTTTGAACAGGGTGATTCCTTGACCGGATAGTGCGGGCTGCATCACTCGCAGGCTGTATGGCAGCTTGACGAGGCGATAGACCTGCCATCGGGAACCGCCGATCACTCGAGCCCATTCGACCATGCCCACCGGCACGGAGCGCAGCCCGGTGCGGATGATGTCGGCCTGGTAGGCGCTGCTGTAGAGGACGAGCGCGATGACGGCGGACCGGAGCGGAGTGTTATTGAGGCCGAGGATCGGACCACTGGCTACCAGCTGATGGATGATCAGAACGAGGAGGATCAGCGGGATTCCGCGAAACAGGTGCACGTAGCTGTCGGCAAGCCGCCGGAGCGACCGGGATCGGGCATCTTGGGCGGCGGCCACCACCACGGCCACGGCAAGGCCAACGCCCAAGCCGGCCACTGCCAGCAACACGCTCATCACCAGGCCACCCGGCCGCTGCCCGGGAAAACCGAATAGCAGGTGCGGGAGGCTGTCGAGCAGAAAGTCAATCTGGTCTGACATGCATCCTCCCCCGATTCAGCCTGATGTCGACGCGCCGAAGTAGCCCCGCCATGACGGTGGAAAGCAGCAAGTAGACCACCGCAGCAATCGTCAAGAACTCGACCGCGCGGAAGGACTGCGTGATCGAGGCCTGCACGGTCTGGAAGAACTCGGGAACGGCGACGAACGAGGCCAGGGCCGTGTTCTTCATGTTGTGGATGAGTCGCGTTGTGATGGCTGGGAATGCGGCACGGACCCCTCCAGGGAGGAGGACCCACCAGAACAAGGCAAGGGTGCCTGCCCCGAGCAGTCGCGCCGTTTCGATCCGCTCACGTGGGAGTGTGCCTACACCAGCCCGGAACAGCTCGGCCATGTGGGCGCCGGTGTTCAGTGTGAGACCAAAGCAAGCTGCGAGTGCGTAGTAGGGAAGGCTGAGGCCGGTCGCCGTCGTCAACCAGGTCATGACAGAGTTGTCGAAGAAGAGGAACATCCTGGTGTCGGCAGGGAAGAGGCTGGGGAAAGCGAAGGCCCAGAAAATGATCTGGATCAGCGCCGGGATGTTGCGGAACACTTCGACGAATGTCCCGGCGGCACTCCGAATGAGCCGGTTGGCGGAAAGGCGAAGGGTGCCCACCCCGATTCCCACCACGAATGACGTGATGGAAGTAACCACGGTCAGCGCGATAGTCAGGGTAAGTCCGGCGAGCAGCAAGCTCACGGTTTCGGGGGTGAGCGATTCCCTCACCCTCTCTCCACCATCATTCCTGGGCCACCGGCCTGCGGTGGGTCATCCGGACCGCCGGGTGTGGCCCGCGCTCAGCGCGCCTCGATTCGATCGGCTCTGTTCTGTGGGGGTGCGTGCAGGTCCTCACTCACGGTGGGAAAGAATATGTTTCGCTTGCTTCACAAGCTGTCCCGCACGTCAAGTAGAGGGATGTCCTGCCGAGACAGTTCGTTTAGCCCTTCGAAGGGGATGGCGGCGCCGATTGCCTCGGAGGCCTCCGCCCATGCTTCGAGCCAGCCCCGATCGATAGCGTCGACGTCGTCCACCATTCGCAGGCGGGTGACGTCCCAAGTGTCCTTGATCGTCTTCATCTCCTCGGCGACGCTTTCCGGAGAGCGCTGCCGGAACCCGTTGCCGTGGACAGCGTCGCGACACCACTCACAGCCGTACGGGCAGCCACGAGATGTGGCGATGGTCATCGACGAGTACCCACTTTCGTCCTCCCAAACATCGAGGTAGCGGTCCATGTCGATGAGGTCGCGTGCAGGCAGCGGCAATTCGTCGAGGTTCTCGATGGGACGGCGAGGTTCGTTGATTCTTGGCTGACCGTCCTTCCTAAAGGCGACTCCGGGCTCAGACTCCAACGCCGTCGTATCGAGTTCGCCGGCTGCGAAGAGCTCGACGAGGGCGACCACGGTCTGCTCACCCTCGTGATGGACCACGACGTCGACGCTCGGCGAGGCGAGATAAGCCTCGGGCGACACGGTTGGGTCAGGTCCACCCAGGATGACCACTGCGCCATAGTCGCTCGCCATCCTCGCCAGCAGGAGAGCGTCACTCCTCGTGGGCATGACCGCCGAAATGCCTACCAGGTCGGGCGTTTCAGCTTGGAGAGCTTCAGCAAACGCCGACACATCATCGGCGAACGTACCGTCAAAGACCGCGACATCGTGCCCCGCCTCCCGCACATAGGCGGCGAGGTACAACAGACCGAGCGGAAAGTACGGGCTCGCCGCTGCGGTCTCCGCCTTGTTGCTGCTCAGGAACAGCGGGTGTGCTAACAAGATCTTTGCCATGGGCACCTCTAGGCGTAACGCCGCTCCGGCACGAGATAGTCCGGCGCAGGACTGTCGACCCATGCGCATGCCTCGGTCTCGTGTGCTTTCGACTGTAGTTGGAGCTGGCTTTTGTCTCGAAGACAGCAGTTTGGGCGGTCAGCTCGCCTCGGCGCTTTGTGCGATGAGCATCCGTCCCGCCAGTCCTTGCGGGGCCGGGTCGCGTTTCCTGACGTCCCGGTCACGCAGGTAGCGGGTCACTCCGGCCAAGGCCAGCAAAATGAGCGTGGGGTACCACTCGACTTTCCTCACCCATTCGATCTCGCCGTGGTTCAGGGGGTCCAAGTAAGTGAGGTAGGAAAGGAATACTGCCGCGCTGAGATAGAGCCAAGGTGCCACCTGCAACCAACTCCAGGACCAATTGTACGAGCCAAGGAAAGGGAGAAAGGCAACCACGATCACCAGGTACCACGGATGGAATGTCGGTGTGAGAAGCGCATACGCCATCAACGCCAGCGCCATGAGTCGAAGTGTGTCACGCGGGCTCCCCCGTTGTCGCGCAAGAGCCCACACTGCAACCAGCACCGACACCATCAGGGTCGCCACGATGAAACGCGCCACCCCGGCCGGATCGGCGACTCCCCAACGTTCCAGCCAGCCGGCTAACCAGTGATAAGCGCCGCTGTTGAATGTCCAGCCGCTGTAGACCCTCGCCGATCCAAACAGGCCCGTGCCGTCTGACCCCCCGACGAGGCCCCATCCAGCCGTCAATCCGAAGGGGACCAGGACCGCGGCCACCGTGGTCCCGTAGACCAGCCGCTGCGACCGGCCCCATCTAGGCCACAGGACCGGCAGGAGCAGGAGAGGCAGCGGTTTGGTGAGGGTGGCCAGCGCCAGGATGACGGGTGCCGCCCACTTCGCTCGGGATGCGGGTTGGAGCAGGGTCAAGTACACGGCCAACAGGGCCAGAAACACCATGAGCGCATCGAGATGGGCGCCATGAGCCGCCTCGACCACGACCAGCGGGTTCCAGAGGTACAACATCACCCGGCGCATCGGCAGTGCGGCCATTCGCAACAGCCCGACGATCACCACAGCCGCAGCTAGGTCGAAACCAACCATGACGGTCTGCAACGCCAGCGGTTCGGACGGCGCCACGCTGGCCGTTGCTGCGAATGTCACCTGGGCCACGGGGAGGTAGGGAGACCCCAGCGACGGGTTGTTGGCGAGTTCACGTGCCGATATGTGCAGGGAGTCGAGCTCCGGCGCATCGAGTGCGTACGCATACGGGTTGACGCCTGCGGTAGCGACGTTTCCGTCCCACAGGTACCGATATACGTCGTCGCTGAGAGTTGGCGTCGTGATCAGAAGCAATAGCCGGAAGACGATCGGGATGACCCACAACCAAACCAGGGGCACCGGTCGACGCTCGTTCCACCAGAGCGCCAAAAGAAACCCGGCGAACGCGAGCAGGTACCACCCGATCGTCTGCGGGGTCAGACTCTCTCCTAACGTGCCGCCGCTCGCATCGAGTCGGACAAATCCCCCATAGGCGGCCAAGCCGGCGGCCGCCGCAATCCAGAGGCCCCATTGGGTTCGTGCACCTTCTGCCAGCGCACGTAGGCGAGACGATCGGTCCTTCCAGGGCGGGGAACGACCGAGCTTCGCCATGAGAAGATCCTGGTGTTGGATCACTCTCACTGCTCACCCAAAGCGGCGATCGACGTGATCAGACCAAGCACGGCGCCCCGGAGGGTATCTATCGAGAGCGCAAACCGCTTCAGCACGATCTCGTGAGTGACGGGTGCGATCTTGCCCTCGATACCAGCGTCATAGTCAGTGATCACAGCGATGTTCACATACTCCATGCCCAACTCACGGCTCAGGGAGACTTCGGGCATCTGTGTCATGTTGATCAGGTGAAAGCCCGATTCCGCGAACCATCTACTTTCTGCCCGTGTCGAGAATCGAGGGCCCTGGACCACGACGGTGGTCCCTTCGTGGTGGACAGACGCACCGACGGCTCGGCAGGCGGCGATAGCCAACTCACGGTGGGGCTCCGAATACGGGTCGGCGAACGACATGTGGTTGACATCGGGGCCTTTGACGAAAGTAGACGCTCGGCCCCACGTCCGATCGACCAATTGATCGGGTACCACGAAATCCCCGGGCTCGAACTCAGGCACAAGAGATCCTGCGGCGCACGGGCCGATCACATCCGTCACTCCAAGCTCCTTCATCGCCCACGCGTTTGCACGGTAGGGGATGGCGTGCGGCGGCAGCCGGTGGCCCTGCCCGTGTCGGGCAATGAACGCCACGTCGATGCCCTCCACGGCTCCGATCATGATGTGATCCGAGGTTGGCCCGTAAGGTGTTTCCATATCCTCGGCGCGGGCGTCGTCTAGCAACTCATAGAAACCCGTGCCTCCGTAGACGCCGATCATGCGCCTCCTCCACCAAGCTCTGCCCCCACCGTGAAGTTGTCCTGGTTGCGATGATAGAGCCTGGCCACGGTCGAAGCCGTGGAACCGTGGGCTATTCGAACCGGGTGGCGGTGTCGCTCGTGATCCCCGGGTCAGGCGATGGTGAACTCAACCAGAGGCGCCCCCTTGACCCACCGGGGAAGGATGTGTTCGGCCTTGGCCGGCTCGTTGCCCCAGCTCTCGGTGAGGATTCGGTACAGCACCTTCGCTCGTTGATCTTGGTTGGTGATCTCTTCCGCCTCGGCCGAGACGTCTGCGGTCAGGCCGCGCTTGAGATGGACCGTGAACTTGGGATTGACTTTCATGTTCGCCAGCCAGTCACGTCTGCGGCCGGGCTGACCCGTGATGTAGTAGCTCCCGTCCAAGTGATGGAAGTTGATCTCGATCCTGTGTTGCGTTCCGCTCCTCGCTCCGAGCGTCGTGATATCAATGACGCCGCCGCGGTCAAGAGCATTTTTGACTGCGATATCCACACGGCGTTGAACCGGGGCGAGCGTCCGCGTATTCCTCGACTGCCACGCCGGCCCTCTGAGTCAACGGAACTCGACTGGCCTACTACTCGAATGTGAATTCGAGAGGTTGGGTTTGGTTGGACGGTGATGGGATTCTTCGGATTCGCCCGCGCGCGGACCGTCGCCAGTCGTTACGTCCGCGGGGAGGTCCTCAACCCCGACGACCGGCCCCGAGTGTGCTGTCGAAATTATCGCTTCTCGACAAGCCCATTCGCGTGGCGGGCATTTCACTCTTGCCGCTATCGGGGGTGTTGACGGCAAGAACCTGGTGTATCGAAGCTCTGTTGGCCTTGAAATTCATAACCGATGCGGCCATGTAGAGCCGCCAGATGCGGGCCCGGTTGGGTCCGGCCAACGCGACTGCGTCGGACCAAGAACCTTCGAGATTCGCCACCCAGTGGGAAAGAGTCTTGGCGTAGTGCTCCCTGAGCGACTCCACGTCTCTGACCTCCAGGCCGAGTTCCTGCATGGAAGTGATGACCCGACCGACTTCATGAAGCTCGCCATCGGGGAACACGTATCGGGCTATGAAGGATCGTTTGGGCAGTGGACCGGAGCCGGAAGGTCGAGAGATGGCATGGTTGAGGAAGCGTCCACCGGGGATCAGCATTTCTCTGATACTGGTGAAGTAGTCCTCGAGCCTCGACGACCCCACATGCTCGAACATGCCGATGCTGGACACTGCGTCATAGGGCCCGTCGCCGACATCGCGGTAATCCTGATATCGGATCTCGATGAGATCGGCGAGACCGGCTTCGGCGACACGGTCCCGAGCTAGTTCGACCTGCTCTCCCGACAGGGTCACTCCCACTACTTCGACGCCGTAGTGAGAGGCAGCATGAATTGCCATGCTTCCCCATCCACAGCCAACGTCGAGCAACCGCATCCCGGCCACGAGCCCCAGCTTGCGACAAATCAGGTCATATTTGACGGTCTGTGCTTCGTCGAGACTCGCGTTGCTGGAGTCGAAGTAAGCGCACGAGTAGGTCATCGTCTCTCCGAGGATCAGCCGGTAGAAATCGTTGCTGACGTCGTAATGATGTGCGATCGCCGCTGCATCACGATCCTTGGAGTGGACACCACCACGGACGCGGGCCTCTTCGGGTGGAGGTGCCGGGGGAAAGCCGAGAACCCCAAGTTTGCGGGCTGTCCAGATCAATGTTGGAACGTCTCGAGCACGAAGTTTCTGACGGACCACGTCGGGAGAATCCCCCGCCATGTCTTGAGCCGCCGTAAGGGTCTCGATGATGGAACCCTCGAGATCGATCTCTCCGGCCACATACGCTCTGCCAAGGCCAAGCTCACCCGGTGCCCACAGGATGTGACGGAGGGCCTCCGGCGATTTGACCACGATTACGTTCGCTCCCGGTGTGCCCAGAAAGGAACCATCCCAAAACTGGATGGGCATAGGTCCCGCATCGTTCAAGAGCGCGGTCACCAGCGGTTTCACGATCTGAGCGACTGTTTTTGTCATCGCCACATTGCGAAAACCCGGAATCTGGGCTCCTGATTCCGGGTTTTCGTGACTCGCTGGCCAATCGGTACCGCTTGGCCATGACAGAGATCGGTCACTTGTCCCCGTTCCCGGGGGTCCACAACCCCATCTCGAGCAGCTCCGACCGCTGTCCGAGGGTGATAGCCGCCAACGATTCCGGACCTGATTACGAGAGCTCTTTCGGCTCGGGACCGAACTAGTGGGGTGTCACTGGAACACCTCATACGGACCAACCAACCGGGGTTCTCGTGAGACGAGGCGCTTCCCTATACTCCGGCGGCGCTTCTGATCCCCTGTCATTCCCGGAGGAATTCTCAGCATGACGGACACCATTCTGTACATCGCGCTTTTCGCGGGTGCCCTCGGCCTCCTGCTGGCGGTCTACTACACCCGTGCGGTGCTGGCCACCCCCCGGGGCAACCAGCGGATGGTCGAGCTTTCCGACGCTATCCGAACTGGCGCGATGACTTTTCTGAAGCGCGAGTACACCTGGGTCTCGGTCTTTGTCCTGATCATGGCGGCCCTGATAGCTGTGCTTCTCGACTGGGGCCAACCGTGGGGAGCCGTGGCCTACGTCTTCGGCGCCTCCCTTTCCGCGCTCGCTGGCTTGATCGGGATGCGCGTCGCCACCGCTGCCAACTCCCGCACCACCGAAGCCGCCAGGACGGGTGGTATCACCGCGGCCCTACCCGTGGCGTTCCGCGGGGGAGCCGTTATGGGATTCACCGTTGCCGGCCTGGGTCTGCTCGGTGTGGGTCTGGGATTCCTGGTCTTTCAGCAGCTCCTCGATGACCCCGATTGGGTAAACATAATCACCGCCATTGGGCTTGGAGGCTCCTCGATCGCACTGTTCGCCCGTGTCGGTGGGGGTATCTACACCAAGGCTGCCGATGTCGCCGCCGATCTCGTCGGAAAGGTCGAGGAGGGAATTCCGGAGGATGACCCGCGCAATCCGGCGGTCATTGCCGACAACGTTGGTGACAACGTGGGTGATGTCGCAGGAATGGGTGCCGACCTCTTCGAGTCGTATGTCGGAGCCATAATCGCCCCGATCGCCTACACGGCTCTGGTGTTCGCCGGTCGTGAGTTCCAGGCCGAGGCAATCATCTTCCCGCTGGCGGTGGCCGCACTCGGCATGTTCGCATCGATCATCGGTTCTTTCCTGGTGAAGGCCAAGGACGAGGATCACCTTGCTGCAGCTCTTCATAGGGGTACCAACTTCGCCATGATTGCCACTGCGCTCGGTGTCGCTGGCCTGGCCGCATGGATCTTTGGTGACAAGGTCGACAACTGGCTGGGTATCTGGTTCGCCGTCGTGGCCGGCCTCGTCGTCGGCTGGTTCGTCGGGAAGATTTCAGAGTGGTTCACCTCTGACCACCACAAGACGGTCAAAGAGATCGCCCGCCAGTCCCAGACCGGCGCGGCAACGGTGATCATCTCCGGGATTGCCGAGGGCATGAGATCGGCCGCCTACTCGGTGACCGCTGTTGCCGCCGGTGTCGGAGTCGCCTTCTTTGCCGGTGACTGGGCGATGGGCGAGGGCGGGGGCATCTATGGCGTCGCTATTTCAGCCATCGGTGTTCTTGCCACTCTCGGCATCATTATTTCTGTTGACGCCTACGGCCCAATCGCCGACAACGCCGGAGGAATCGCCGAGATGGCTCATCTCGACCCCGAGGTCCGTAAGGCGACCGACGCACTCGACTCGCTGGGCAATACGACTGCCGCCGTGGCGAAGGGCTTCGCCATTGCATCAGCCGCCGTCACCTCACTGGCCCTTTTCAGCGCATTCACGAAGGCGGTCGACCTAGAACACATCGACATCTCGCGGGTGCCGACGTTCATCGGCTTGTTGATCGGGGGGATGTTCCCGTTCCTATTCGCCGCGCTGACGATGAACGCCGTCGGTCGAGCTGCTTCCCTGATGATCGACGAGGTCCGACGTCAGTTCCGTGAGATCCCGGGTCTGAGAGAAGGCGACCCCGAGGCCAAGGCGGATTACACGGCTTGTATCGATATCGCTACCAAGAGCGCTCTCCGGGAAATGGTCATACCCGGTTCTATGGCCATCGCCCTTCCGCTCGTTGTGGGGTTTATCAACGTCGAGGCCCTTGGCGGTCTTCTCGGTGGTGCGCTCGTGACCGGTTTCCTCCTGGCCATCTTCATGGCCAATGCCGGTGGGGCCTGGGATAACGCCAAGAAGTTCATCGAGGCGGGCGCCTTTGGTGGCAAGGGGAGCGACGCTCACACCGCCGCGGTGATAGGCGACACCGTCGGCGACCCCTTCAAGGACACCTCAGGTCCGGCGATGAACATCGTTATCAAGGTGATGACCATCGTTTCGCTGATCTTCGCTTCGGCCTTCATCGGTTGATCGCGAGCCAGAAAGACGGCGGCCCAGCACCGCCGTTTTGGATTGCTCAGTCGACTTGGTCCCAGATCAACTCGAGCCCGCTACTCAGACGTGTCAACGCCGGTCTCGAAGGACCCGACAAGAAGGGCCATCGCAGGGACATGGGCGACACGTGCCTCGCCCGCGTGGGATGACGGTAACGAGGGTTGCCTGCTACGCCGAGGGTGTGGGGGAACGTCTGATGTTCACGTTTGTGTAAACCACCAGCGCAGCCAGTGCTTGGGTGGCGATCAACGCCGCTACGACGAACGGCCCGTACTCGTAGTCCCCGTTGGGCGGTGCGACATTGCGGAGACCCGATGCGACAAAGGCGAGGCCACCGATGACCAGGGCCACAGTCTCCCCGAAGAGCAGCGCTCGCATCGACCAGGGCTGGAATCGCTCGAGTCGCCCCATCAGGTGGGCGAGTGTGTAGCCACCCTGAATGATCAGGCCAAGCGCCAGGATGATCACTATTGGAGGGGTGTTGTCGGTCACAACGTAAAGCCCTGCCAGGAACAACCCCATGGCCCCGTTGATAGTCGACAGGGTGGCGAGAACGGTCTTCATCAAATCACCTCCAAGGATTTTTTTGAACCAACTCCGGAGCACAACCTGGCCTGCGCCAAGGAGCCACCGAGTCGATTCGCCAGCGTCGTTGATCTCTTCCATCTCTGCCAGGAGGCCCTGGCCCCAATCCCGACTCCGCGCCGGCATCAGGAGGTAGAGGGCTCGGCTCAGGCGGCTCATGCCATGCCCTCGGCCGTTTGCCGAACTCCTAGGTTTTGCCTTCGCGCATCGGCAACGGCCACCGCGGCCCAGTCACGGCCCGTTGCAGTCAGCCGATACATGTGGCGAGCCGGACGGCCGGGGGTTTCGGATTCGGTCCAGCGAGTTTCCAGATGACCCCGGTCGCTGAGTCTCATCAGGATCGGATACAATGTCCCGGAAGGGATGCGGAGCCGCTTGGAGATGTCGTATCCGTGATGCCACTGGCCCGTCGACTCGAGAAATAGGGCGGACACCGCAAGAGTTTGAGATGATGGGCGACGGGCCATGACCATTTAATTCTATATATGTAGAGTTACTTGTCAACAAGCGATGAAACCCTCTCGCCGTGATCGAGACCGATTCGTATTCTGGGGTTCGGAGGCCATCATGGAGATCCCATATCGTTCCAGGAGCACGTTGAAGGAAATCATCTTCGTTCGCCATGCGGAGTCACAGGCCAACCTCGACGGCGTGTGGAACGGTCGCACCGACGGCCCGCTGTCATCACACGGTGAGGAGAGTCTCGACGCGCTCGGGAAGCGTCTCTCCGGCTGGGAGTACGACGTGGTCGTGAGCTCACCGCTTGAACGGGCTCAAAAGACCGCGCGATCATTTTCCACAGACTTTCAGATCGACGAAGACTTCACCGAGATCGACCTGGGTCGTTGGGAGGGGATGAAACGCGAGGAGATCCGGGCAAAGCACGGTGATGAGCTCGATGAGGCCATCTCTTCTCGAACCGCGCCGATGGGAGGCATCGGTGAGAGCCTCGCAGAGGTCGGCAAACGAGCGCTAACAGCCGTTGACCGACTGGCCGAGTCACTCGGGGAGGATCGGAAAGCGGTGGTGGTCACTCACGGCGGTTTTCTCCAGGCCGTTCTTCACCGCCACATGGCCGGGCGGGACCACCGGGTGCACGCCTTCACATCCAACACAGCGATTACACGAGTCGTATGGCAGTACGGCCGCCCCCGGCTCGCGTCCTTCAACGACACAGGTCACTTCGGCCCTCGATCCCATCTCGTCGAAGCCAATCTCGCCGAGGGCAACCCGGTCCTGGCGCTGATTCGGCATGGTCGCACCCGCGCCAATGTCGAAATGCGGTGGCAAGGACAGGGTGATTGGGACCTGGACGATCTCGGGCGCCGTCAGGCGAAAGCCCTCGGAGATTGGTATGGCCAGGCATCGATCGTCTACTCGTCTCCTCTCAAGCGGGCGTCCTCGACGGCCGGATACATGGCAGTGAACGGGGTCGTAGCGGTCGACGACCTCAAAGAGGTCTCCATGGGCAATTGGGAGGGTCTGACCACCACCGAAATCGCCGAACGGTGGCCGAAGGAGCTCGAGACGATTTTTCGTGAGGGGGTCGATCTGAGGCGAGGGGAGACCGGCGAGAGCTGGGGGGAGCTGACTTCCCGCGTTTCCAACGCCGTTCGCGGGCTGAAACACGCAGCGGACGAGCCAACGATCGTCGTTGCGCATGGCGGCGCCATCCGCGCTTACATATCGTCGCTGACGATGACCAGCGACACCCATGCAGAATCTCTGTTTACACCTGCGAACACGTCGGTTTCACACGTTGCCAAAACCGAGCGAGGTCCCGAGATCCTCGACTACGCAGTGGCAACACATCTCGAATCGCTCGAATAGCCTGCTTCGCCGAATGCCCCACTACGACTCTTCCCACCATGTGTTGATCAATCAGCGGGACCCGTCCGATCTCGACGAGGCGGATCAGTGTCATCCCTGAATAATGGCCAACCCGTGCTCGAGATCGGGTGTGGGAAGGGCCACCCCCCTCAGTTCGTGTCTGTCTTCGAGAAGGTCGAGTAGGTGAATGTTCACCTGCCAGACCTGTGGCAAGTCCTTCGACCTTCGACAGGAGGTCCTCGACCAGTATCCGGGTTGGACACCTAGACAATGCCTCGACTGTCGCAACTCGAAGACCCCCTCCGCGCCGTCGGTGACCAAGAGCCGCGACATGTCGACATCGGAGGTGTTGGCCAGGTTCACGGAAGGTCCTAAGACAGGTGTCTTCACCGATGGGGCTTCTGAAGGAAACCCGGGGCCGGGCGGGTGGGGCGCCCTCCTCGTGGTGGATGACGAGATGGTCAGTCAGGACTACGGCTCCGAAGCCCACACGACCAACAACCGCATGGAGCTCAGGGCGATGATTGTGGGTCTCCAGATGGTCCCTGCCGACTCGCCGGTCGACATCTACACGGACTCACAACTGGTGGTCAACATCATCACCAAGTGGGCCGCCGGGTGGAAGGAGAAAGGGTGGAAGAAGAAATCATCCGGGCCGATCGCCAATCTCGAATTGGTCCAGGAGGCCTACGCCCTCGCCCAGGCGCGACCCAAGGCGAATATTCAGTGGATCAAGGCCCACACGGGCAACCGGTGGAATGAGTACGCCGACGCTCTTGCCACGGCATACCGGCGAGACGTGTTTTGACAGGAGCCCGTCTGGTCGCTGTCGAAACTGAGGCGTGACGCTGCTGCCGACTGAGATGGAGGCATCGTTCGAGTCGTTTCATGTTTGCGACATGGACATCAGCGCCTGACTCAATCTCGGCCATTGACCAACCGCTTCAAGTGGGATGTTCAAGCTCTAGGCGCGGCCGTAGACCGGTATCAAGGCCCCGTTCATAACCCCGGACTCGTCGCTGAGTACGAATTGGGCGACGGCTGCGATTTCATCGGGGGTTGGCCAGTCGACGTAATCGGCATACGGCAAAGACTGTCTGGTGACGGGAGTGTCGATCACCGACGGCATCAACACATTGGCCGTGACACCCGTACCGTCCAGTTCCTGGGCGACACTGCGACCGAGCGCGACCACCCCTGCTTTAGCGATGTTGAAGGCAGCCTGGCTTTCAGGAAAGTCGATGGCGGCCCGACTGCCAACCAGAACGACTCTCCCCCAACCAGCTTCCTTCAGGTAGGGGACGGCGGCGCGGACAGCATAGAAGGCGGATCGAAGATTGATATCGAGCATTCGATCGAGCCGCACGTCGTCGGTCTCTTCAACGTCGCGGCCCCCGGCCCACCCACCCACGAGGGAGCACAAGCCGTGAATCGCTCCCCACTTGTCGGAAACGTCCTTGAACAGCGATTCAACGGCCTCGGGGTTGGTGGCATCGACCCTTGTCAGCAGTAACCGGTCCTCGTCCACGTCAAATTCCTGCTCGAACTCTCGTGCTTCGTCGGGCAGCAGGTAAGTGACGGCGAGTCGATAGTCCTCAACCATGAGACGCTTCACCAGTGAGGTACCCAGACCCCCGGTTCCTCCGGTAATGACGACTGTCTTCTCCATTAGTCCTTCAGACGATATGCCCGATCCAATATAGGTTCACTGTCGAACTCATGATCGCCAGAGCAGCCAGAGGTCGGCCACATTGGTCCCTGTCGGGCCCGTTCTGATCAGGTCACCGGTGCCATCGAGATAACTCGCGGAGTCGAAGTTGGCAAGACTGTCCTCCGGGTCTCCACCCCGATCGATGGTGGTGCCGTCAACTATTGCTCCGGCCGAGCCTGACCGCCCGTCGATACCGTCAGTTGCCAGGGAAGCGAACAGGCCCTCGTGGCCCTTGAGGCGAGCCGCCGCCAGGAGAGCGGCGTGAGAATTGCGACCACCGGTGCCTTCGCCGCGAACGTCCACCGTTGGCTCACCACTGGCAATGGTCACTCCGGAACCTGACTCGGCGAAGAAATGGTCTAGAGCTGTTTCGATGGGGCCCACTATCCATCCTTCGCTGACCCGGGACTGGATGTCGTCCTCTCGGGCGGCGTCAGCAACAGCCTCCGCAGCGACCCGTCCGTCGGCCAGCACGGTGACACTGGCAGAAGGAGGGGCGTCTGGCAGCCGTTGGTTCATGGCGTCCCAAACCGCGTCGGGAATGGGAACACCGAATCGCCTCATGAGACCCTTCGCTGCCTTCGGATCCGCTGACATCGGGATGGTCGGACCCGAGGCGACCACACCCGGCACAGCACCACCAACGTCAGAGACCAAGTACGTTTCGAGAAGTCCACTGACGGCTCGGGCTATTCCCCCGCACTTGATCGCCGACAGATGCCGCCGGACCAGATTCGTTTCCTCGATTGACGCACCTCCATACAGAAGCAGAGTGTTCACTTCCTGGAGGTATGACCTGTCGATTCCGGGCAGTGGCTGCTCGCAAAGGGCCGATCCACCGCCTGAAATGAGGGCCACGCACCGCCCACTTGCCGATCGAGCCACCTCGAGCACACGCTTTCCCGCCTCGAAGCTGGCGTCTCCGGGAATCGGGTGGTCACCGATGAGAAGTTCGATTCCATCGGGGACCCTTCCAGGGGCGTTGGTGACGCAGACTCCGCTGACGGAACTCAGGGCCCGAGAAGCACCGCGACACATCGCGGCCGCGGCCTTTCCGATGGCGATGATCACCGTTGGATCCTCCTCGAAGTCGGTTAGGGCGTCGGCGGTCAGCGCTTCGGGGTCCACCGCGGTGACTGCGATATCCAGCCAGAGCCGAAGGGCAACTCTTCTGTCTTCGAGATTCACGAAAGGGCCGTCCTCATCCAGCGTCCCCGAGGGTGGGAGAGGGCGGAGGCCAGGTCAAAAGGCGAGTCGATGTCGAGCAGGAGACCCGTCCTGGCGACGATCGTCGGCGAGCGGAGCTGAGGCAAGTGCTTATGAAAGCTGGCAGGCCCAAACGCGAACTCGATCGAACTGCGAGCAGAAATGGCTGAAGTCCCACCATCGGACGATGGGGCGATGACATCCGTGCGGGTGTTGGCCAATGCACCCAGGTCTTCAGCCTGGAGCAGGGGAAGGTCAGAGTGAAGGACGATCCAGCTGCTCCTGGAGCGATCCGCCCACTCGACACCGGCGGCGGCTGCGGCGTTGAGCCCCTGCCCCGGATCTGGCAACGATGGGAATCCCGATGAGGTGGCCCAAGCGGCGACCTCTGGGTCACCAGTCACGAACATGGCGAGCAGCCCGGCTTCTTCAACTGTTTCAGCCACGTGGGTAGCCAGGGCCCGCCCGAGCCGAGATCGCTGGGCGTCGTCGAGGGCAGAGGCCAGTCGCTGTTTGCCGAGCCGAAACGACTTGACCGGAATGATCACGACGGTTGGCACCATTCGAGCGTAGGAGGGAATAGGCCGGCTATCTAACCGGTTCCGATGTGAGTCGGCTAGCGATAGGAACAAGAATGCCCAAGGCCGTTTGGAACGGTGCGGTTCTTGCCGAGAGTGACGAGACGATCGTCGTCGAAGGCAACCACTATTTCCCACCCGAATCGATCAATCGGGACTACTTCGTCGACTCGAAGAACCACACACGTTGCTACTGGAAGGGCAATGCCAGTTATTACGACGTCGTGGTCAACGGAGATTCCAACAGCGATGCTGCCTGGTACTACCCCGACCCGTCCCAGGCAGCCCACGAGATCAAGGACTACGTTGCGTTCTGGCGCGGGGTGACTGTCGAGTCCTGAGTGCTCTCCAACGTAAGTACGGTCGCCAGCATGTTTGCGTAGGGGGCACTAAGGAACGACCAGGACCGGACACGATGCCAGGTGGCAGAGCCGGTCGGCGACCGACCCGAGAATCACTCTTTCCGCCAGTCCGGCGCCACGACGGCCAACAACGAGCACGTCGGCCTCGTTGATCTCGCAAACAGCTATGAGGCGACTCACGGGATCGCCTAGCTCTTCGACCGTCTGGTAGTCGATCCCGTCAAGATCGAGCTGACCCTCCGTCTCGGCGAGAACCTTCTGATGGCCTTCGACGAGCGCGGCAGAGAGGGCCTCCGGCGATGGGGGAGCACCGCCGATACCCCACCAGCCTTCGGGTGTGCGAACGACCGTTACGAGAAGCAATCGCGCATCCCAATGCCTGGCTATTGCGGCGGCACGCTCGGCTGCCCGGTTGCTTCCATCCGAACCGTCGATTCCGGTCACGATCGTGGACACCTGCCACTCCATTTTGCACCTCCGAGCACACAATTTAGAACAATGTCTGGACGATGTGGCCGGCTGCCAGCCCGTATAACCCCGCGAGGAGGTCGTCAGCGGTGACACCGATGGCTCCCGGAAGACGCTCGGCGGCGGCGACACCGGGGAAACTGTCCTTGAAGATGTCGGCAGCTCGAAACACGACGAAGGCCACAATCGATCCTGGCCACAGACTCAGGCCTATCAGCGCCAGGAACATTCCGGCTGCCTCATCGATCACAATCCAGCCCGCATCACCGTCGTCCTCGACGAATCGACCGGCTGACCAAACGCTCAGAAGGATGATGATCGCCGTGGCAACGATCTGGCCCACCCAGCCATATCGTGAGCCAATGAGGAGGGCAATCACAGCAGCGAACAGCGAACCAACGGTGCCGGACCCCGTGTCGCTTCCACGGACCTTCCCGAGGATGAACCCGGTGCCGAACCAGGATGCCAGAAGACGATGCATGGGCGGCGAGCCTAGAAGCCGTTTTCGGTGCCGACCGGTTGCGTATAGCCTTTAGCCGATGGAACCAGCATCTCATATCTGGAGTGACAGCGAATTCATCTCCTGGGACGACGCCACCGTCCACTTCCTATCGCACGCTTTGCAGTACGGAACGGGTGTCTTCGAGGGCATTCGGGCCTACGACACCCCGGAGGGGACCGCCGTATTCAGGCTCCACGATCACATGGTCCGCCTGGAAGCTTCGGCTCGGGCATATGGCATTCCCATGACGTACACCGCCGACGAGCTCGACCAGGCCTGTCTGGAGCTGCTC
>Ga0209980_10000596_pt1 | contig 19842 bp, 14 predicted proteins | sample CR02metaG_FD_183611 | JGI IMG/M metagenome (GOLD analysis project Ga0209980, IMG submission 183611) | Deep subsurface microbial communities from Mariana Trench to uncover new lineages of life (NeLLi) - CR02 metaG (SPAdes) (version 2) | ecosystem: Environmental > Aquatic > Marine > Ocean trench...
ACATCGTAATACTGGCCCGGGAAGCGAAGATTAAACGTAGTTTTAACTCCGTCACCATCGGGGTCCTCGTTGGGCGTGGTGTTGCCAAAGGCCGCCCCCTCCCAGTGCCAAACGACGGTCGCCGCGGCATTCGTCGCTAGTCGCGGGGTATTGAGATGGTCGGCGTGGAGATAGCTGACGGTGTCGGCACTGCCGGCATCGATCTGGACCAACGGACGGTCATCGGCCCACACATAGGCACGTCTCAGGGATCCATCTTCCCGGGTTTCGGCAATGATGTTGCCGTTGAGATCATAGTGATAGACCGTCGTCTCGTGGGTGGGGACCTTGCGGAACAAGAGTGTAACTTTGCGGGTACGCAGGCCCTGCGCGTTATAGGTGTAGGCGTTGAGAGTAGTTGGGTTCCACCCTTCCCGACGAATCTCGCTTAGGCGGCCGGCATTGCTGTAGTTAAACGAAATATAAGGCGCATCCGGCATCGGGCGACACACGAGACACGCATTGAAGGTCCGGCGGAAGTTTCCGGCCTCATCCAGGACAACATTCAAAGAACCCCACTTCTGCAGACGGTTGCTCTGCGGTACATAGCTATACATCCAGGGCCCCGCGCTGCTCAAGCGGTTGCCATTGGCATCATAGGTAAAGCTGCTGGTACTAAGGCTCGAAGTATCTTGAGTGAGCCGGTCTAGTCCATCATAACCATACGAGGCACTGGCAGCATTACCGGTAAAGGAGGTGACATTGCCATTGGCATCGTAGCTATAGATGCGGTTGTCTACGGTACCAATGGTCTGGGTCAAGAGACGGCCCTGGAGATCATAGGTCCGGGTCTCGGCAATGCCGTTACCAAAGGTCTGACCGGTTAATAGGCCATCGGCGCGATAGGTCAGGCTGTTCGCAAGATTGATGGTGGTCCCATTGATGGTCATACTGACATCGATGATGCGGCCCAAGGCGTCCCGAGTATAGGTCGCCACCCGGCCGTTAGGATAAGTCATAGACGTAACCCGATCGCCAAGATCATAGGTGTATTGGGTGGTGTAGGTGACCCCCAGCTCGGTCTTGTCTTGTTGGGTCACATTGCCAAAGGCATCGTAGGTGAGCGTGGTGGTGCCGCTTTCATCCTGAGTCGTACATAAGCGCCCGACGCCGTTGCTACAGGTGTCATAGACAAAGGCCACGTCTTCGACCGTGCCGGGGTAATCGATGAACGTCAGGCGGTTTAGGGCATCGTAGCTATAGCCAACGTTCACGCCGCGGGCGTCGACTTGACTGATGACATTGCCAGCATCGTCATAACCAAATGAGAGGATGCCCCGATCGGGGCTGATTTCGGTGAGCTGATTACCAAGATCATCGTAGACATATTGGGTGTTGGCACTATTGGGGGCGGTGACCTGGATCAATTGATCATTGACGTCATAGCCGTAGCTGGTGAGGCCTGAGAGTGCATCGACCGTTTGGGATAGACGATCCAAGGGATCATAGGTATTCGTCGTCGCTGGATTGGCATTGGGATCGATTTGGCTCGTGAGATTGCCCACCGCATCATTGACCAGTTGGGTCAGACTACCGGCGGCGTTGATGGACGCCACGCGGTTGCGGATGTCATAGCTCGTATCGATGTTTCTGACTAAGGTCCCGCCCGGATCTAGGGTGCGCTCGGCGGAGCGATTGCCCTTTAGGTCATAGTCATACTCGATCTTATTGCCGAGATTGTCCTGAATGGCGATGAGGTTGTGCGCGGCATCGTAGGTATTGGTCAGTGTAATCCCGTCCGGGGTGGTGGTAGAGATGATCTGACCGGCACCATCATAAGTAGTAGTGGTGATACGCACCGGACCCGTCGGGGGCGTCTGGGTCTGGGTTAAGACACGTCCCCGGGGATCATAGGTAAACGTAGTGACCACATTATTAGGGTCGGTCATCTGAGTGACACGGCCATGGGCATCGTAGGCATTGAACGTCGTCGTGTGGCCCAACGCATTGCTGATGTTTGCCAATTGACCGCAACCCGCGCCGCTGGTGCAGTTATTGTAGGCGAGCGCTGTGATGTCGCTGACGTCGGTGCGCGGACCATCGATTTGGATTACCTGTCCGAGGGAGTTGTACTGCATGGTGATGGTGCGCGAGACCGGGGCACCGTCGAGCGTAAACCCTGACTGGGTAATCTGAATCGGGTTGTTGTTGCCATCGTAGGTGGTGATGACCTGCTTTTGCTGTCCTGCCGCGACACTGGGCATGCTCACGACGGTGGGGAGATCGATGTCATCAGAGACATAGGCAAAGGTCGTGGTTCTTGCCTCCGGTGTAAAGGCCGCCTCCGTCATGCTAGTACGCTGGTTATTGGCATTGTAGAGAAACGTCGTGGTGCGCCCTTCCTCATCCGTTTTGCTACTCAGGTTGTTGTTGGCATCAAAGACTTGAGTGACGCCTTTGCCATCGGTTTGGTTGATGTTGGTTAATAGGTTTCTGACGCCCAGGTTATCTCCAAAGGTCATCACCTCTTGGGTGCCGACGGCATCCGTCACGGTCGTTTGTGTCGCTGAATCGTAAGCAAGCGTGAAACGTTCCTGTCCCCCCGCGTGTTCGGTGGAGATGGCCCTGCCCGCGGCGTCGTAGGCATAGGTGGCAAAGCGATCGCCATTGACATCGGTGATGCCCGTTAGGTGATTGGGATAGGCGGTGTCTTCGTAGTGATAGATACGCGTTGTTGTGTCCGGGTATTCGACTTGGGTGAGGTTGCCATTGGCATCGTAGCTATAGGTATAGACGCCACCATCCGGGTCGGTCAGGGTCGCGAGTCGACCGCCAGCGTTATAGGTAAGCGTGAGCGCATGGCCAAAGGGCCCGGTGCTGGTTTCAAGATCGCCATTGACATCATAACCATAGGTGGTGGTCTTGCCGGATCGATCGGTCTCAGCGATCAAACGCCCATTGAGGTCATAGCGCTCGGTGGCGCTGTCTTCTAACGTCAATGTGTAGCCGGTGGCGTCTCCGCTCAACCGTAGCTTGGTATCGGGATCACCCACACAGATCCCCGGATCATCACATCGAAATCGCTCGCTGCGGCCGCTAGCCTGGCGGATCAAGACGTGACTCGACCCCTGCACGAGGGCCTCCAAGATGGGATTGATCTCGAGTCGTTTGTGGAAGCTCGATGTCCAGTTTTGTCCAAGACCGACATCATCATTGAGCTGACTGTTATAGTGTCGGGTAAAGGTTAGAGAACCATCACTACTTTGATAGTCCTCCTCCGTCTCATACTTATTGCCGGTACCAGCATCGCAGGGATTGCCGACAAAACTCGTACCACCTCCTTGGCCACCACCGCCGACGCCACACATGTTCTTCCCGCCCTTACACACGCCCGGCAACGGCGGCCCATAGGTCTGACCGTTTGCACACTGCGGTAAGGGGAAGAGGAACGCGTCGACCGGCAAGTCTAGGCGCGCGATACAGAATCTCGTTAGGGTAAAGCCTGGACCTATGCCTCCTCCCCGTGAAAAACCGGAACAGATCATGTCACAGAACGACGGGAGCCCGGCCTGTATCGCGGCCGCATCGGCAAGGCAAGCCGCTTCAGCGGCTTGTTTCGTGTTGAAATACTGGGCTGCGCGCGCGGGCTGCGGCGAAACAAGAAGCAGCATCCCGATGACGCAGCAGGATAACGCGATAGAGACGGGATGATTACGACGGGCGAGTGTTACTCGAGTGCAGGAAACAGCACTTCGCGACCATAGCTTTTGCATGGCAATTCTCCGACTGATTCTGGTTCTGATTCTTCTAATTATTGTTATTGTTGAGAGCTCTTAATTCATCCATGCGAAGCCCGACACCCACACGATGATCGTACCCAAAAAAACAGCTAGCTTGCAAGGGCAAAGCACCTATACAGCCATGACCCGATTCAAAATATAGATTGAGCGCTGTAAGGTGTTGTTTTAGCGCCGTTGCTGCTCATTGATACGGTTTAATACGGTCTTACATCTCCTCGCCACTTATGGCAAACAAGCTGGCGTTGCCGCCGACGGCGGCGGTGTTTATGGTTACGGTGCGTTCCGTCGCGAAGCGTTGTAGGTAATGGGGCCCGCCGGCCTTGGGACCGGTGCCCGATAGCCCTTCTCCACCGAATGGCTGCACCCCGACGGTGGCACCGATGATATCGCGGTTGACATAGGTATTCCCCACAGACATGCGCTGTTGGATGTAGCGCACGGTCTCGTCGATACGACTATGGATGCCCAAGGTAAGACCGTAGCCGGTGTTGTTGATGGCATTGATGACGTTATCCAACTTATTGGATGAATAATTGATGACATGTAGTACCGGGCCGAAGACTTCTCGTTCTAACCGATTCAAAGAATCGAGTGCATAGGCGCGTGGCGCGAAGAAGGTGCCATGCTGTGTTTCGGGTGGGAGCGCTACTTGATAGATAAGCCTTGCGTCGCGTTGCATACGCTTTGCGTGCGTCTCAAGCAACCGCCTGGCCGGCTCATCGATGACGGGGCCGACATCCGTCGTGAGCAAGGCCGGATCGCCGACGGATAGCTCGGCCATTGCACCCTTCAATAGCCGGATAACACGGGCGGCGACGTCTCGTTGCAAAAACAGCACGCGCAGGGCCGAACAGCGTTGGCCTGCACTGGCGAACGCCGAGGTCAACACATCCATCACCACTTGTTCTGGCAGGGCAGAACTATCGACGATCATTGCGTTCTGGCCGCCGGTCTCCGCAATAAAGGGGATGATGGGCCCCGCACGCCGGGCAAGAGTCTTATTGATAAGGCGCGCGGTTTCAGTCGAGCCGGTAAACGTTACCCCGGCAATGCGATCATCGGCCACCAGCCGGGCACCGACGGTGGCACCGTCACCGGGCAAGAATTGTAGGACTTCGCCCGGAATACCCGCCTGGTGTAACAACTGCACCATGCGCGCCGCCACGAGCGCGGTCTGCTCCGCCGGCTTCGCAATCACCGTATTGCCGGCGACCAACGCGGCGCTGATTTGTCCGGTGAAGATCGCCAACGGAAAATTCCACGGGCTGATACAGACGAACACACCACGCCCATGCAAACCGAGTTCGTTGCTCTCACCGGTCGGCCCGGGCATGGCCATCGCCCCTAGAACGCGCCGCGCGGTAGCCGCGTAGTACAGGCAAAAGTCCGTCGCCTCACGTACCTCGGCCAATGAATCGGCAATAGACTTACCGCCTTCCCGTACACAAAGCGCCATCAGCTCGGGGCGATGTTGTTCGAGCAAATCAGCCGCCCGCTCCAGGTACTTGGCGCGCGTTTCAATATCAGTGCGACTCCAGTCGTAAGATGCCGCCAGCGCCACTTTCAATGCCTTGTCGATCACACTATCTTTGGCCTCGACCACATGACCTACTAGCCGACGCCGGTCGCTAGGATTCGTTATCGCTTTCTTCTGACCCCTGAGGGCCTTGCCGTTGACGATCGGTTGCGCCGTCCATGGCCGGCCCATACTGTTCGCCATGCTGTGCGCCAATGCCGTCAGGGCGGCGCTATCGGCTAGATCGATACCACGTGCGTTACGTCGTTCACCCGCGTAGAGATCTACCGGTAACGGGATTCGCGGATGCGCTACGGGTTGAGTTGCTCGTGTCATCGCAACCGGGTCGGCGGTGATTTCTTCTACCGGCGCCTTTTCATCACTTAAACGATTCACAAATGAGGTATTGGCGCCGTTCTCGAGCAGGCGCCTGACGAGATAAGGCAGCAGATCTTCGTGCGACCCAACCGGCGCATAGACGCGACAAGCGACACCGTGCTTTTCTTCGGCGACGATTTCACCGTAAAGCGCTTCGCCCATGCCGTGCAGACGTTGAAACTCAAAGCCACGGTCGTTGCCCACCATTTCCAGTACAAACGCGACGGTATGTGCGTTGTGGGTGGCAAATTGCGGATACAGGGCATCGCGCCCCGCCCACAAGCGCTTGGCGCAGGCAAGATAGGAAACATCGGTCGACGCCTTGCGGGTAAAAACCGGATAGCCGTCCAAGCCTTGTTGCTGGGCACGCTTGATCTCCGTATCCCAGTAGGCGCCCTTGACTAAACGAACCGGGATACGCCGGGCGTGTCTGCGGGCAAGATCGATCAGCCAGTCGATAACATGAATAGTCCGTTTTTGATAACCCTGCAGCGCCAGACCGAAACCGTGCCAATCGGTGAGATCTGTCGAACCGTAGACGGCCTCAAACACCTCCAGTGATATTTCGAGACGATTGGCTTCTTCCGCATCCAGCGTGAGGCCGATACCGGCCGCTCGACCCAGCCTTGCCAGATCATGCAATCGAGGTACGAGCTCTTTTAGTACACGCTCGCGCTGTGCAAACTGATATCTTGGATGCAGGGCAGAAAGCTTTATGGAAATGCCGGGGGCGGAAAATAGTTCGTTACAACCCTTGGCGGGTTCGGCCAGTACGTTAATGGCATGAGCATAGGCCTTGTAATAGCCGGCGGCATCTTCGCCCGTCAATGCCGCCTCACCCAACATATCATAAGAGTGGCGGTATTCACGGTGCGCCGGTGTCTCGCTTCGTTGCAAGGCTTCCTCGATCGAACGCCCCATCACATACTGGTGCCCCATGATGCGCATCGCCTGGTTCAGCGCCAGGCGCACCACCGGCTCGCCAACGCGCGCCCCCAGCCGACCGAGAAACGCGCTGACATCCTCGGGAGTTGCCGCGTCGAGCTGCACCAACCGCCCGGTCAGCATCAGACCCCAGGTAGAGGCGTTAACGAATAACGAATGGCTCTTGCCGAGATGCTTGTCCCATTGCCCCTGCGCGAGTTTGTCGCGGATCAGTCGATCGGCGGTGTCCGCATCGGGGATTCGCAATAGCGCCTCCGCCAAGCACATGAGCATCACCCCTTCCTCGGAAGAAAGATCGTATTCGTGCATGAAGGCCTCGAGCCCGCCTTGGGCCTTGCTCTTTTCGCGTACGGCGAGGACCAGCTTGCGTGCCTGCTCGGCCACACGCGCGTTGGCATCGGCGTCGATTTCCGCCTGCGGTAACAGGGCCTTTAAAGATGCCGTCTCATCGGCGAGGAAGGCGTCGCGGATAGCGACACGCAGCGGGTCTAGGCTAGGTAGCTCGTTTACGAAAATCATGGCAACCCCTGTGTCAGATTCAAGCACCGAACTCGATAGATTGCCCACGCTGCGGCATGGTTCAACAAAGGATCGGCCAAAGAATATGAAAAAGCAACTAGAGTGGGCGGCGCACAAGTACCGCCGCTAACACATAAAGCCCGAGTGCTAGCACCACCACCGCGGTGAAACCGAAGTGGATGGCGAGCAAGGTTGCCAGGGCCGCACTGACCACGGAGGCAAAGCCATTGATACCCCATGCCCAGGGAATGAAATCCGGGGCGTGGGCCGCCAGTTTCGCCAGTCCCAATGGAAACGGCATGCCCATACAGAATGCCAACGGCGCGATCAAGCCAAGCGCGGCCGTGATCTTGGCGGCATCCGGTAGCGCAACCAGCCATGGAGACATGTCTGCAAGCAAAAGCACATAGATCAGACTTATTGCAACAATACCGGCCACGGCGGCGGCGATCGGCGAGAAAGCGGTGTTTTCCAATCGTCGTGCCAGACGTGCCGAGTAGCCGCTGCCAAGTCCGGCAAACGCAAGAAATCCACTCAGCACCACCGCGATCGCATACAGCGGGTGGTTGAGGAACAGGATAAACTTCTGGATGAATGCGATCTCTATGAATATGAAGGCCAGCCCCAGTGCGCCGAAATAAAAGCCCATGCGTGGGACGGTGTGCATACGCCGAGTATGCTTGGTAACCCACAGCGGCACGAGAATCAAAGCGATACCCACGATCAGGGCCTGCACGATGGTGGCGACGAGAATCAGATAACCCCACTCTACTAATGAGCTCCTGCCACCTTGCGGTAGCGCCAAAAACTCCGGTAGTGAGCGCCATTTGAAGAAGTGGAAGAAGTGGGGCTTATCATCGGTAGCCGGCGTGATATGGAACTTGTAACGATGCAAGAAGTCAGGCCGTGCCCCGCTCAATAACGCGGTCGCGCCGTCGAATAGGTAGGCCTCGTCGAGGAGATTGAATCGGTTGGCCTCGCTTCGTTCCATGCCCGGGTAATACGCCACGTCGAAAGACCGGCGTTCACAAAACTCCCGAATCGCCAGTACATCAGGTTCTGTCAAGTGGGCGTTCTTAACCAGCAAGGTGCTGGTGTTCCAGCTTCGGATCAATGCCAAATGGCGCTCGGGCGCAGCTACCCCCGACCGTTTCAACGCCTCGATGGCAGTGCCAAATAGCTTGAGGCTATCGCGAGGCGGTAGTTGCAACCAACGGGTGATGGCCAGTAGGCCGTTTGGCGCGAGATGCTCGAGATACGTTTGCAGGGCTTCAACTGTATAAAGGTAGCTTTCACTCAAAGCATGAACGCCCGCATTTGCGGCGCCGAAAGAGTCGAGCAGTGCCACGTGAATCAGGTCATAGCGTTTGGTGCTACGTGTTACATAACCACGGGCTTCGGCAACATCGATGCGTACACCAGGCCCGTCATAGAGATGACCCGCGTAATCGGCATGGCGATTCTTTACCAGATCAACCACGAGCGGATTGAGCTCCACTGCCTCGATCGTCTCGGCTTGATGATAAAGGGCGAGCAGAACATCTGAACCGCCGCCGGCCCCGAGGATAAGAACGCGGGGGCGTGGCAAGATATGATAGGGGAGTGCTGACGACATATCGTCCAGATACGCCAGCTGCTTGCGTGTTCCATCGTAACGCGTGATAACGCTCAACCCATCGCCATCGGTGAAGATCGCCAATTGCGGAGGTGGTTCGTGTTTGGTGTTGAGACTTAAGCCCGGTGCATAACGCAAGGGGATGGTCGGGCTCTCGAGGACCGTGAGCACCCCGAGTGGGCTAGACTGCTCGCTCAGAATCTTGGCGTCTACAACCTGTAACGCTTGGCTGAGCCCCTTGTACGGCGAGATCTGCAGCCCAAGCCAACTGTCTGAGAAACCAAACAGCAGCACGACGACACCGGCGATGATGGTAGGTAGTGGCCAGCGCGGTAACTGCGAGTAATAACAAAGGTTGGCAACGACCGCGGCGAGTAATGCCAGCCCTACCAGCACCTGAACACTGCTCTCGGGGCGCAATACAAACAACAACAGGATAATACCCAATGCGCCGGTACCTGCACCGAGAAGATCAGACAGATAGATGCGGTTAATTTGTTCCTTGTACTGTATGAACGCGAGACCTATGCAGCTGGCAGCGAAAAAGAAAGGCACAAACAACAAGACATAGATGAGCAATAGATAGATGTACTGCGTTGGATCCCACATAACTTCTAATGCGTTGAAGGGTACTCGCTGGGCGAGTGCGAAACAGACAACCATCGAGACGCCGAAGAGCACCGCGCTTGCGATGTACACAGCGGCGAAGCGTTGTTGCAACCATTGCCTTGTGAGCGCAAGAAATGTTCCACTGACCCCATAACCAAGCAAGGCCAGACTGATGATCATATAGGCGAAGTGGTGCCATTGAATGATAGACAACAACCGCATGAGCAAGATCTCATACGCCAGGGCAGCCGCCGAGATCAGAAAGATCGAAACGAACAGTAGGAAGTATCGTCCCTCGCTCGGCATTGGCGTTTGCCGATTCATAGCCTTATAGGCGTGGGCGACGATGAGATTTCATTCTTAACACGCGACACCTTAGGGCAAGGTGTTAGCGTTTACCGGTGAGCGGAACAAAACGCACCGGCAACACTTGGCGCGTCGTTACTTTTCCATCCTTGGTCTTCTGCACCAGCAACAACTGTTGCACAAAGAAACGACCCCCTACTGGGATAACCATGCGCCCGCCGGGCCTGAGCTGATCAATCAACGGCGGCGGAACGTGACTCGCGGCAGCCGTTACCACGATCACGTCAAACGGGGCGTGTTCCTCCCATCCGTAATAGCCGTCAGCCAGACGGGTGGTCACGTTCTTGTAACCGAGGCGATAAAGTCGCGCCTTGGCTTGTTCCGCCAACGGCGCGATAATCTCGATTGTGTAGACTTCTTTTACCAGGTTTGATAGTACAGCCGCCTGGTAGCCCGAGCCGGTCCCCACTTCCAGCGCCACGTCATCACCGTCTAACGCCAAGAGCTCTGTCATCAATGCAACAATGTAGGGTTGCGATATGGTCTGGCCGTGGCCGATCGGTAGCGGACGGTTTTTGTATGCGGACGGCGCGAGGTCATCGGGCACAAACTCATGGCGTTTAACGGTAGCCATGGCTTGCATGACGCGAGGATCGAACGCTTGCCTGCCCGTCGCCTTGCTTGTGTACCAAATATCCACTTCGATGGCCGCTATCATGGCCGCCCGACGGCTGGCATGGATGGCGTCATCCGCCCTTACATCGACACCAAACAGCATCAGTAGCACGGGCAATAGCGTGGCCCACCCCAGCAGCGCGAGAGACCGACAGCGACATTGAATGGGTAGCGAGGTAACGACCATGGCACAAGCCGCGTGATTAGACGCCACTATGCTAACAGGATTCGCATCATGACGAAGCGATGGCCTGGACCCTTTCGTGATCCCTGCCAAAAGGTACCGATGCTATCTTTATGAATGAGCCGCCTGCTAAAGTGGGGGCTTCCTGAGCACTCGTTTGCAAGCGGGCGAATCAAGCACGATGACTAGCAAAGTCTTGTACATCTATACCAAGCCGACGGCCGGTGCCGACGTTCAGGCGCGCGATTCCGTTTTGGCCATACCAGGGCGTGGCCTCCAAGGTGATCGCTACGCCCAAAACCCTGAAGGCAGTACATCACCGGACCAACAGGTAACGCTGATCGAAATCGAGAACATTGAGGGCGTCAAGCAACACGGCATCCACCTGCACCCGTCTCAGACTCGCAGGAATATCGTTACCCAGGGTATTGCCTTGAATGAATTGGTGGATGCCGAGTTTCTAGTCGGTGAAGTGAGACTGCGAGGCGTCCGGCTGTGCGAGCCTTGTGCCTATCTGGAGGGGTTAACCGCCAAAGGCCTTGTCAAAGCCCTCGTTCATAAGGCAGGTTTGCGGGCTCAGATTTTGAATGAGGGTACGATAACGGTTGGTGACGAAATTAGGGTGTAGGTATGGGTAGTGATACGAGTGCCATGGGCACCGCGTTTGCCACTAAGCTCGTGGCCGAACAAAGTCGCAAGGTCAAGTTTATGTATCGCGAGTCGCCCAGCGGTCCGGACGATAGCGGCTGGCACTTCTTCTGCGGCGAAGAACCGCAAGAATATGTTGACGATCCCAACAACACTGGCACCTATCCCGTTAGCCTGATCGTCGAGATCGACCCTTCGGTGGCTTCGCTGCTGGATACGCCCGCGCCCTGCGCGTTTGAGCGCGATGATGATGACGCCGATTTCGTGGAATCGGATTTCGACCACTGGCCCGAAGAGTAGTGCATTTGTAGACCCCTAAACCGATCTGTTCGAATCGGAACGCGCCCCCCCATGATGAACATGCGAATAGATAAGCACACATGGTAAAACACGTGCGCGGGGTGGCAAAACAAACGTGCTGCGGTGAAGCGCTCGTAGAATTACTTGAGCAATATGGTGTTGATACTGTTTTTGGCATACCCGGGGTACACACGCTAGATCTCTATCGCGGCATTGCCAATAGCAATGTGCGGCACGTGTTAGCGCGTAACGAGCAGGGGGCTGGATTCATGGCTGATGGTTATGCACGCATCAGCGGCAAGGCAGGTGTTTGCATATTGATCACGGGCCCCGGTGTCACCAACGCCGCCACACCGTTGGGCCAGGCCTATATCGATTCCATTCCTGTATTGCTGATATCAAGCGTCAACGCCACCCATACCCTGGGCAAGGGTTGGGGTTGTCTGCATGAGATTACAGATCAACGTGCGGTAACGGCACCGCTGACGGCGATGAGCGCTACCGCTTTTAAGCCAGAAGAAGTGCCGGAGTTCTTGGGGCAGGCCTTTGCTCTCTTTCAATCAAGCCGGCCACGCCCAGTACACATTGCGGTACCGATCGATGTATTGGCGCAACCCACCAACGGCGAGTGGTCAGCGCGCTTAGCGCCTGCCCGTCCTGGACCTGATCTCGCTGCCGTTCGAGCCGCCGCCAGTTTACTTGCGCAAGCGAAAAGGCCGGTCATCCTGGTTGGCGGCGGCGCCATCGACAGTACAGGCACGATGACGGAGCTTGCTGAGTTATTAGGTGCAACGGTGATTGCCAGTAACGCCGGTAAAGGCATCGTGCCCGACTCGCATCCATTGAGTCTGGGCACAAGCCTGATGTTGGCCGGCACGCGAAGCCATCTGGCACAAGCCGATGTCGTGCTTGCTATTGGCACACAACTATCTGAGACGGACAGCTTTATCGATCGGTTGGACATCAACGGCAAGGTGATCCGCGTGGACATCGATGGCGCTAGAACCAATGACCTTTACCCAGCGACGATCGGTATCCAGGCGGATGCGGCGGCTACTGTCAACGCTTTGGTGTCGGCGCTAAAGGAGACTGGCGCCAGCCCGATCCAAAATGACCTCGATGCCGTGCGCGAGCAAAACAACGCCAAATTCTCGCCAGTGGAACAGCAACATATCAATCTTTTGGCAAGCCTGCGTAAAGTGCTTGCCAAAGATGCGATTGTCATGGGCGACATGACTCAAGTTGTGTACACGGGTACGTTTGCCTTTCCCACTGAGCAGCCGCGAACCTGGTATTACCCGGCCGGTTATTGCACCTTGGGTTGCGCCCTACCCATGGCCATCGGCGCCAAGCTGGCGGCACCCGATCGCGATGTCGTGGTGTTGGTCGGTGATGGTGGTTTTATGTTTACGATTCAGGAATTGGCGACAGCGGCACAACTGAAGCAACCCTTAGCAATCGTCATTTGGAGCAACAGCACGCTGCAGCAGATACGCGATGATATGGTTGGCCGCGATATTCCACCGACCGGTGTCGACTTTACGAATCCAGACTTCGTGATGCTGGCCAACGCGTTCGGTTGTCACGGGACACGACCGGACAGCCTTGACGCCTTCGAGGCCGCCATCAACGATGCGTTGCGTGCCCAAACACCGACACTGATCGAGGTTCAGCAGGGTGCCAGTTGGTTAACTTGAGAAAAACCGTCGATCGTGGCTATCAACGCCAAAGATGATTTCGTCTTCCGTATTGCCAGCCGCGATGACGTGGTGAATATCGTACGTCTACTCGCCGATGACCCACTGGGGGCCAAGCGCGAGCGTTATCAAGATCCATTGCCTTCGAACTACTACGATGCCTTTAGTGCCATTGATGCAGACCCCAATAACGAACTTGTCGTCGCCTGTAACAACGAGCAAGTAGTGGGGGTGTTACAGCTAACTTTCATTCCCTACCTGACTTACCAAGGCGGATGGCGCGCGCTGATCGAGGGCGTGCGAGTCGACGCTACTCTACGATCCAGGGGCCTGGGGCGCGCGATGTTTGAATGGGCGATCGCGCGTACCAAACAACACGGCTGCCACCTGGTTCAACTCACGATGGACAAGTCCCGGCCTGACACAAGACGTTTCTACGAGAGTCTAGGTTTCCAGGCGACCCATGACGGCATGAAGCTACATCTTAAATAAGGCATAAGGAGAATAAGATGACAGAAACTATTTTCGAGGGTGGCTGCTTGTGTGGGGCGATTCGGTACCGAGCAGCCGCACCACCACTGCGCGCGGTTATCTGTCACTGCTCCATATGCCGCAAACACACCGGGGCACCGATCGCCTCGTTCGTACACTTTCCAATCGACTCATTCGCGTGGTTAAAAGAACAGCCAAAGCGCTATCGCTCATCCGAGTTTGCCGAACGCGGGTTCTGTTCTCAATGTGGCAGCACCGTTACAATGCACGAGGAAGCCCTAAGCGACCGGGTTCAAGTTGCCATCGGTAGTCTTGATGAACCCGATCGTGTGGACGTGAATGACCACGTTTGGACCCAAGACCAGATATCTTGGTTCGACGTTAAAGACGATCTACCACGGTTCCGTCAAAGTAGTTCGGCAGTACCAACCAAGGCGATATAAGCGGATTAGGAAAGGTACGAATAAGTCTATGTCTGATAAAAATGAGAAGAGAGCGAGAACATTTCAGCTTTGCGGCTGGTATCTATTCTTGGCATCGGCAACTTTTTTCGTTATTACCAGCATAAAGGCGGGTGATGGTATTGGTTTGCTTGGCGCGCTTTTGTTTTTCGCCGCCTGTATCGTTTTCCTGATTCCTTACTATGGTTCAAAGGATTCCTAGAGAAAGCCGACATTATCGGCATTGACCTTTCATGGCATGATCGAACTTCCCGTCCCATCCCTAGATGGCAATGTATCGGTTGAGGATGCCATAAATAAACGTCGATCGTTTCGTGAATTTACTGATCAACCGCTGTCGATGGCTGACCTGTCTCAATGTGTTTGGTCGGCCCAGGGGATAACCGGCAGCGACGGAAAAAAGGTTACGCCTTCGGCTGGCGCCGTATATCCAGTTACACTCTATGTCGTCATCGGCGTCATCGACAACCTGTCGGCCGGGCTCTATCGTTACGAACCCAATCGCCATACGCTCGAAGCGATTCGTGCTGGCGAGCTACGAGCTCAATTGCGTGACGCAGCGTTTGAAGAACAACCGTGGATAGGGCAGGCCGCTAGCATTCTCGTCATCGCAGCAGATATTAGTAAGGCATCTAGTACGTTCCAACAGCAACCTCGGCCTCTGCTCCCGGCGCGGCTCTACCTCCTCCATCCATGGAGTCGTCCCGCCGGACAACGCGGGTTTCGTTACATCTATATGGAAGTAGGTGCCATCGCAGAGAACGTATACTTGCAGGGTCAGACCATCGGGGTGGGGGTTGTGTTTATAGGCGGTTTCGACGACCAAAAGGTCACAGACGTGCTAAAACTGCCTTCACCATACACGCCGATAGGGTTAGTTTGTCTTGGAAGAACACCTTAGATCGTGCGGCGAGAGGTTTTTTAAGGCGCTATGTTGTTGCCATGGTGAAACATCGGCAATTCGATATGGAGTAAAAAGCAATGGGTAACTCAGAGCTGCGAATCGATGCACTCACGCCCGCAATCGGTGCCAATATCACAGGTATCGATCTCTCCCAGCCCACCGATGCTGACACTGTCGACACCATTTACCAGGCGTTGATGGACCACCTGGTTATCATTTTTCCAGAGCAAATCATTCTGCCCGCGGCACATCTTGCTTTCGCAGAAAGTTTTGGCGAACTGGACCAACCGCATCATGTATATCCACACGTACCGGGTTTCGAGCGTATCGTACAATTGGAGAATGATGCCGACCGGCCTCCCGACACCAATGCCTGGCACACAGATCTCACGTTTAAACAAAACCCGCCGTTCGCCTCCATCCTTTACGCAAGAGCGGTGCCGATAACTGGCGGCGATACGCTGTGGGCCAGCATGTACGCAGCCTATGATGCGTTACCATCCGGAATCAAGGAACTTTTAACTGATCTTTCTGCCGTGCACGACATGGGTTCTTTCCGCAACGAGTACCTAGCGAGAGAGAACGGCATACAGGCCTTAAACGAAGCGATGGCGAAGGTTGGTTCGGCGGTTCACCCCATGGTTCGAAATCATCCAGTGACCGGCCGGAGGTTTCTATTTATCAACCAGTCATTTACGACCCACGTCGTAGGTATGTCTTCGCACGAAAGTCACCGCTTACTACGCTACTTGTTCGACCATATCAACCAACCCGAGTTCCAGTGCCGGCTACGGTGGCAGGCCAATTCGCTAGTCATGTGGGACAACCGTGTTACTCAACACTACGCCGTGGCAGATTACATGCCGCACTACCGACTGATGCATCGGGTAACGGTCATTGACGACCGCAGGGCATGATTCGAAGCTGTGGTGTTCTAGACTAGGGTGGTGCCAAGCGCAGTAAATAGCCCGGACTGACTGATGCCGTCGAAGATAAATTGCACCGCCAGTGCCGCCAACAGCACACCGAATACGCGGGTGACAACATGAAGACCGGTGACGCCTAAAAGCTTCTGCAGATAACTCGCACCTATCAGCGCCAGAAAAGTAATAAGCAAGACGGCCAACATCGCAGCGATTACCATCAGTTGCAGGACAAACTGACCCTGGGTATTGGCAATTAGCAAGATTGCTGCGCCCATGGCGCCAGGACCCGCAATCAACGGCGTTGCCAACGGGAATACCGATATGTCCGCTTTAGCTTTGGCCTCTTGCGACTCATCTGCCGTGGTCGACACACCCCCTGATGAGCGCGCAAATACCATATCAATACTTATTAACAACAATAGAATACCGCCCGCAGTGCGTAGTGCGGCCAACGAGATCCCGAGATAGGCGAGCAATGCCTCGCCGATCAACGCAAATGCCACGAGTATGCCGGTAGCGACCAATGTGCCCTTTATCGCCATGGCACGTCGATGAGCAGGTTTGCTGTTCGATGTTATCGCCGTAAACATGGCGGCGACATCGATAGGACCGATGGTGGCAAAGAAGGTAGCAAAGGCAATAGCAGCCGTTTGAATCATTTCGCGAGGATTTACGCCGCCTTTAACTCCGCCACCGTCTTTTCACAGACTTCCTTGGCATCACCAAACAGTAATGAGCAATTGTCCTGATAGAACAATAAATTATCAATGCCGGCATAACCCGGCCGCATGCTGCGTTTGATAAAAAAGACATGCTTGGCCTTATCGACATCCAGAATGGGCATGCCATAGATCGGGCTTGCGCGATCGCGCTTGGCAGCCGGATTGGTTACATCGTTGGCACCAACAACGAGGGCGACGTCTGCACTATGGAACTCAGGATTAATCTCGTCCATCTCGAAGACCAGGTCGTAGGGCACATCCGCTTCCGCCAGTAGTACATTCATGTGGCCGGGCATGCGACCGGCGACGGGGTGAATAGCAAATTTCACTTCAACGCCCTTGTCTTCGAGTCTTTCGCCGAGCTCCTTTAGCGCGTGCTGGGCCTGCGCCACCGCCATGCCATAGCCGGGGACAATGATCACCTTGCTTGCATTTACCAGGATAAAGGCCGCGTCTTCCACCGAAGACGATTTCACACCTTTCTGCGTAGCGGCGGCCACGCCAGATTCGTCCGCCGCATCACCCGTACCAAAGCCGCCGAGGATGACGCTGATAAAGGAGCGATTCATCGCCTTACACATGATGTAGGACAGGATGGCGCCACAAAACCCGACGAGCGCACCGGTGATGATCAAGAGCTTATTCTCCAGTGTAAAGCCGGTGGCGGCGGCCGCCCAACCTGAGTACGAGTTCAACATCGATATAATCACCGGCATGTCGGCGCCGCCGATGGGAATGATCAGCAACACGCCCAGCAACAACGCGATGCCGATCATGATCAACAGTGATACAAAATGACCGTTGATGGCGAAGTAGAGGCCGAAACCCAACATCGCAAGCCCCAACATCAGATTGAGCCAATGTTGGCCGATATAAGCCACTGGCGCCGCCGTGACCAATCCTTGCAACTTGCCAAATGCAATAAGCGATCCCGTAAATGTAATCGCACCGATGAAGGCACCAACAAAGACTTCGGTCATGAAGATGCCAGTAAGCGTCCCCTCATGGGCGTGGCTCAGGTAGGTGCCAACCGCCACCAATACCGCCGCCAATCCGACGAAACTATGCAGCATTGCGACCAATTGCGGCATAGCTGCCATCTGAATGCGAAGCGCCACCACAATACCAATGATGGCACCTACGATAATGGCTGGAACAATAAACTTGTAGGACTCGACAGCTGGATGCAACAGCGTGGCGACGATCGCCAATATCATGCCCGTTATCGCATAGAAATTACCGTGCCGCGCCGTCGATGGATGCGAAAGACGATTGAGGCCAAGGATAAAGAGCGCCCCAGAAACAAGGTAAACAAAAGCCAGTGCGTTGTTACTTAGTTGCATACTGTTTTACCCCGCCTTTTTCTTTTTCTTGAACATCCGCAACATGCGTTGGGTAACCAAAAAGCCGCCAAAAATGTTTATCGATGCCAACAACACTGCGCAAAAACCGATGACGGTACCGATCACACCCATTTCATCAAACCCAGCTACCAGCAAAGCGCCGACAATGATAATCCCGGAGATTGCGTTGGTCAGCGAAATCAGCGGCGTATGCAATGACGGTGTTACATTCCATATAACCCAGTAACCGATGAAACAGGCCAACACAAAAACATACAACGCTACCATCAGTTCCGACATAATTAGCCCCTAAAGATCAATTCGGTTTCTTGAAACGTACGGTGCCGTTGTGAACCGCCAGTGCGGCCACCGTAATCTCATCTTCCGTGTACTCGCGCAATCCGGACGTATCGTCGCCATCTTTCAACAACAGAGAAATGAAATTGAATAGATTGCGTGCATAGAACGAACTCGCATCCGTCGGCAGCAGTGCCGGAAAATTCGTAATACCACAAATAGTAACGCCGTGTTTGACCGCTGTCTTGTCAGCTTCAGTCAACGGGCAGTTGCCGCCACTGACTGCCGCCATATCGATGATCACCGACCCTGGGCGCATACCCTTTACACCGTCTTCGGTGATCAAGATCGGTGCCGGCCTACACGGGATCAACGCCGTCGAGATCACGATATCCATCTTTTTGATTTCTTCTTGTAGCAACATTTGTTGTCGCTGTTGAGCCTCCTTAGATAGCTGCTTTGCGTACCCACCTTCACCGGCCCCACTTTCACCAAGATCAAGTTCAACGAACTTGCCGCCAAGCGACATGATCTCTTCTTTTACCTCCGGTCGTACGTCAAAAGCGAAGACCTGTGCACCCAGGCGTCTGGCGGTGGCAATCGCCTGTAGGCCGGCCACCCCGGCCCCCAATACCATCAGCTTGGTGGGCTTAGCGGAACCGGCGGCGGTCATCATCATGGCAAAGAAGCTACCGTACAGCCTCGCCGCTTCGATGGTGGCACAATATCCAGCGATGTTCGCCTGCGAGGACAGCGCATCGATGGACTGCGCGCGCGAGATTCGTGGAACTAACTCTAATGCAAATGTATCGACGCCAGCTTGCGCCAACCGCTCTAGGGTGTCGTCATCGGCGCACGGATCGAGAAGAGAAACCAGGATTGCACCTTTCTTTAGCTGCTCGATCTCGTCCGGTTTCGGTTTCTGAACCTTAAATACGATATCACTGCCATAGGCCGCCTTGGCATCGACGAGTTTGGCCCCGGCATTTTTGTAGACATCATCGGTAAAGTGAGCGTCGACACCGGCGGATTTCTCCACAAAAATCTCAAGTCCCTTGGCACGGAGCTTCTTGACGGTATCTGGGGTAACAGCGACGCGCGTTTCACCCGGTCGTGTTTCTTTAGGAATCCCGAGTTTCATGTTGTTGTAGTTCCGTGTCCCCAACAAAGCGGCGGCCGATTATATATCAGAACTAGGAAGATGCTGAAAAAGTCCTTGCTGCGCTCCGGTATCCTACTGCGCTTGCAAGTCCGGGGTTCGCCATCCTGGCGAACCCGCTCAGCGGGACAAAGGTCCACCGGACCTTTGTCTTGTTCCGCTTTGCCCCTGGCCTTTTGCGTCCTCGGCTCTGCAGACGGCACCTTCCTGTACCGCTCCTGAGCTCGCGAAGTGCAGGGCAAAGATTGTTCCTACAATCTCTTTGCATTTCCTCCATTGCACCTGCGACCTACAGGGAAGTAGGAAGGTAGAGCAACGCAGGAGCAGTTGCCGAGACGTGCAGGTGCCGCGAAGCACAGGAGGTGCG
>Ga0209980_10000601_pt1 | contig 19781 bp, 14 predicted proteins | sample CR02metaG_FD_183611 | JGI IMG/M metagenome (GOLD analysis project Ga0209980, IMG submission 183611) | Deep subsurface microbial communities from Mariana Trench to uncover new lineages of life (NeLLi) - CR02 metaG (SPAdes) (version 2) | ecosystem: Environmental > Aquatic > Marine > Ocean trench...
ACAGATCTTTTTTCCGTTCAATCGGCCCCGATTGAACGGAAAATAGATCTGTCCCCAATTTAATCCGTCCCCGATCTAATCCTCGAACCGGGGCGTTTTCGTTTTGGAGATCAGGTGAATGAGTTTCGAGGAAGCCGGTGGTCGTTACGACGGACCCGCGCTGGAGCAGCGCGTGCTTGCTTTCTGGCGCGACCAGAAGGTGTTTGAGAAAAGCCTCGCGCAAAGCGAGGGCCGGCCGCTTTTCACCTGGAACGAGGGCCCGCCTACTGCCAACGGCAAGCCCGGCATTCATCATGTGCTGGCGCGCACATTCAAGGACATGTTCCCGCGCTACAAGCACATGCGCGGATTCCACTGCCCTCGCAAGGCCGGCTGGGACACCCATGGGCTGCCGGTGGAGCACGAGATCGAGAAAGAGCTCGGCATCTTCGACAAGAGCCGCATCGAGACTGAAATCGGCATCGCCGAATTCACGCGCCGTTGCCGCGAGTCGGTGATGCGTTACATCGGCGACTGGGAGTCCATGACCGAGCGCATGGGCTTCTGGGTCAACATGGCCGATGCCTATTACACTCTCGACAACGATTACATCGAGTCGGTGTGGTATCTGCTGAAAGTCATCTGGGACAAGGGGCTCATCTACCAGGGCTACAAGGTCGTGCCTTATGATCCCCGCATCGGCGCCACGCTCTCTTCCCACGAAGTGGCGCAGGGTTACAAGGAGATCGACGACCCGTCCGTCACCGTGCGTTTTCGCCTGGCAGACGATCCTGATACGGCCTTCCTGGTTTGGACCACCACCCCGTGGACGCTGCCCTCCAACCTGGCGCTGGCAGTACACCCCGATCTGGATTACGCCTTCGTGGAAAGCGGCGGCGAGAAGCTGATCGTGGCCAAGGACCTGGTGGAAAGCGTGCTTCGCGATGCCCCTTACCAGGTGACGAAGGTGGTCAAGGGCGCCGAGCTGGTGGGATTGCGCTACCAGCGTCTGTTCGACTACCTGCCGGCGGAGGGCGACATCTGCCGCGTGCTCGCGGCGCCATTCGTGACCACCGAGGACGGCACGGGCGTCGTTCACATCGCGCCGGCCTATGGCGTCGACGATCTGGCGCTGGGACAGGAGCACGGCCTGCCGGTGGTGCACGGCGTGGGACTGGACGGCTGTTTTCTGCCGGACGTGACGCCGGTGGCGGGCAAGTTCTTCAAGGATGCCGATCCGATTCTCATCGAGCAGCTGCGCGATCGTGGGCTCTTGTATCGCGACGAGGTCTATAGGCACAACTATCCTCACGGCTGGCGCACCGGCGATCCACTCATCTACTACGCCAAGAATGCCTGGTATATCCGCACAACGGACTACCGGGATCGCATGGTGGAACTCAACAAGACCATCAACTGGGTGCCCACGACGATCCGTGACGGCCGCTTCGGCAACTGGCTGGAGCACAATGTCGATTGGGCGCTGTCCCGGGAGCGCTTCTGGGGTACGCCGTTGCCGCTGTGGACCGACGGGCAGGGGGATTTCATCTGCATGGGCTCCGTGGAGGAGTTGGAACGGTTTGCCGGGCGCTCCCTTCGCGACCTGGATCTGCACCGGCCTGCCGTCGATGAGGTCAGCTTCGAGCATCCCGACAACGGACGCCGCTACCGGCGCGTGCCCGAGGTCATCGATTGCTGGTTCGATTCCGGCGCCATGCCCTACGCCCAGTGGCACTACCCCTTCGAGAACCGTGAACTGTTCCAGGAACGTTTCCCCGCGGATTACATCTGTGAGGCCATCGATCAGACCCGCGGGTGGTTCTACACCCTGCACGCCATCGCCACCCTGGTTTCCGACAGCGTCGCATTCCGCAATTGCGTGTGCCTGGCCCACATCGTCGACAAGGACGGCAAGAAAATGTCCAAATCCCTGGGCAACATCGTCGATCCTTACGATGTGTTCGACACCGTCGGCGCCGACGCGCTGCGCTGGTATCTGGCCGCGCGCATCGCGCCGGAGGCGCAGAAGCGCATCTCGGTGGATCTGGTGGCGGAGGTCGCCAGCACCTTCATCAACACGCTGTGGAACACATACAGCTTTTTCGTTCTGTATGCGCGGCTCGATAAGGTGGATCTCTCGAAAGAAGTCCCGTTGGCGAGAAGACCGGAGATCGATCGCTGGATTCTCGCGCTGCTGCAGCACACCACGGAAACCGCCAGCGACGCCCTGGAGGCCTACGACGCCCGTGGTGCCGGTGAAGCCATCGAATCCTTCGTCGACCAGCTGAGCAACTGGTACGTGCGACGCAACCGCCGCCGCTTCTGGAAGGCGGCGGCGGGCGATGACAAGCAGGCGGCTTATCTGACGCTCTACGAGTGCCTGCACGTGGTGCACCGGCTGATGGCGCCGTTGATGCCGTTCTTGTCCGAGGCAATTTATCAGAACCTGGTGCGCTCGGTGGACGGTGACGCGCCGCTGAGCGTGCACATGGCGGACTGGCCCGAGGTCGAAAAGCGCAAGCAGAATCGAGCGCTCATCGAGCAGTTCGACGTCGTGCAGCGGGTGGTTGGACTCGGCCGTTCGGCCAGAAACGACGCGCGCTTGCGGGTCCGCCAGCCCCTCAAACGACTGCTGGTGAGGGTGCCCGACGAGGCCGCCGCCGAGGCGGTGAAGCGTCATCGCGATCAGATCCTCGAAGAGCTGAACGTCAAGGGCCTGGAGCTGGTTGCCGGCGATGCCGAGCTGGTCAGCTACCGGCTCAAGCCGAATCTTCCCCGCATCGGCAAACGCTACGGCAAACGCATTCCCGCCATCCGCAGCGCATTGGCGGGGGCCGACGCCGGGAAAATCGCCTCATTGGCGGCGGCCGGCGAGGGTTTCGAGCTGGCGGTGGGCGACGAGTCCATCCGCTTCGAGGCCGAGGATGTGCTGGTGGAAAGCGTTGCCGCCGAAGGCTATGCCTGTGCGGAGGAGGGTGGTTACCTGGTTGGTCTGGACACGCGCCTGGATGATGCGCTCCGCGAGGAGGGTCTTGCCCGGGAGCTGGTGCGCACGGTGCAGGAGGCACGCAAGCAGGCGGGCCTGGAGGTTTCCGACCGCATCGTGTTGCGGATCACGGGAAACGATGCCGTGGAAGCGGCGGTGGTTGGTCATCGGGATTTTCTGATGGACGAGACCCTCGCCAGTGGCTGGGGGGAAGAGGGCTTCGCCGCGTCTTACACCGCCGAGCACAGTCAGGACGATCAGCAGTGGCGCATCGAGCTGGCACGCGCCGAATAGATGCGCGGATCTCGTCGGTTGGGCTGAGCGCAGATTAATGGGGACAGATCTATTTATTCGCCGGGGGCGGTTCCCGCCCCCGGCGAATAAATAGATCTGTCCCCATTAATCTGCGCTCAGCCCAACCTACAGAAAGACGGTGCCTCCATCGACCATCAGCGTCTGGCCCGTGGTGTGGGAGCTCTGATCGCTGGCCAGATAGAGCATGGTTCCGAACAGATCATCCGCCTCCAAGGGCTTGCGCAACGACATCTGAGACGTGGTGGCTTCCATGAGCTTGTCTTTCTTGTCGCCGAAGAATTCTCCGGCCGCTTCCGTATCCACCACGTTGGGTGCTACCGCGTTGACGCGGATGTTGTAGCGGCCCACCTCCCGGGCCAGGCCGCGGGTGAGGCCGATGACGGCGGCTTTGGAGGTCGTGTAATGGAGGCCGTTTGGCATGCCATAGACTGCCGCCAGCGAGCTGATGTTGATGATGGCGCCGCCGCCGGCGTCGCGCATGGCCGGAACCACCGCCCGGCAGCAATGCCAGATGCCTTTGACGTTGACGCTCATGGTGGCATCCCATTGTGCCTCGTCGAGTTGGTCGAAGGGCGCAAAGCGCAGGCTGCCGAATAGCGCTGCGTTGTTGATGAGCACGTCGATGCGGCCGAAGCGCTCGAGGGCGCGCTCGGCCATGGTCCGAGCGCTGGCTGCGTCCGTGACGTCGGTCTCGAAGCCGATGGCTTCGGCGCCGGCCTGCTGGCACAGGGCGACGGTCTGGTGGCAGTCGCGCCGATCGCAGACCGCCAGGTGGGCCCCGAGCTCCGCAAAACGCTTGGCATAGGTCTGGCCGAGGCCGCGGGCCGACCCGGTGATGATGATGACTTTTTCGGAAATCTCCATGGGCTGGCCTCCTGGCCACGATGTCAGGCCGGGTATTCACGCCGGCGGTCAAATTGTGTCGTTCTTTGCCAGCGTTTACCATTGCCTATTGGGTTTTCGGCGCGCCAGTGCGCCTTTTGCGAGATGAATATGCCTGAAATTCGCCTGCCCGACGGCTCCGTGCGCAGCTACGACGCTCCGCTGAGCGGCGCCGAGATTGCTGCCGACATCGGCAAGGGCCTCGCCAGGGATGCGCTCGCCGTGCGTGTCGACGGTGAGCTCCAGGATCTCGGTACGCTGATCGAAAACGACGCCGAGGTCGCCATCGTCACCGGCGACCAGCCCGAAGGCCTCGCGCTTCTGCGTCACGACGCCGCCCACGTCATGGCCGAGGCCGTGAAAGAGCTGTACCCGAAAACCCAGGTCACCATCGGCCCGGCCATAGAGAACGGCTTCTACTACGACTTCGCCCGCGAGCAGCCCTTCACGCCTGAGGATCTGGAGCGCATCGAGGCCCGCATGGGCGAGATCGTGGCCCGCGACGAGGTGATTCAACGAGAAGTCTGGGATCGCGACGAAGCCATGCGCTTCTTCCGCGATCAAGGCGAAGAGTACAAGGCGCAGATCATCGAAAGCATACCCGCCGGCGAGGCCATCACGCTGTATCGACAGGGCGCGTTCATCGATCTGTGCCGCGGCCCCCATCTGCCGTCCACCGGACGCCTGGGCACGGCTTTCAAGTTGACCAAGGTGGCGGGCGCCTATTGGCGGGGCGACTCCCGCAACGAGATGCTGCAGAGAATTTACGGCACGGCCTGGGCAACGGGAAAGCAGCTCAAGACCTATCTGCATCAGCTGGAGGAGGCCGAACGGCGCGATCACCGGCGCCTGGGGCGGGAGATGGATTTGTTCCACTTTCAGGAAGAGGCCCCCGGTGCGGTCTTCTGGCATCCCAAGGGCTGGACGCTGTTCCTGGGTCTCATTGATTACATGCGCCGCAGGCAGCAGGCGGCGGGTTACGTGGAGATCAACACGCCGGACGTCATGGACCTTGCGCTCTGGAAAGCATCGGGTCACTGGGAAGCTTTCGGCGAGCACATGTACACCACGAAAACGCCCGACGAGCGCGTGTACGTGCTCAAGCCCATGAACTGCCCGGGCGGTGTGCAAGTGTTCAGGCATGGGCTGCGCAGCTACCGGGAGCTGCCGATGCGGATTGCGGAATTCGGCAAGGTGCACCGTTACGAGCCCTCCGGGGCCTTGCACGGTCTCATGCGCGTGCGCGCTTTCACCCAGGACGACGCCCATATTTTCTGCACGCCGGATCAAATTACCGACGAGTGCATCGCCGTGTGCGAGTTGATCTTAAGCATCTATCGCGATTTCGGCTTCGACGACGTGCGTATCAAGTTCGCCGACCGGCCCGAGAAGCGGGTCGGTGCCGATGAGATCTGGGATAAGTCGGAGGCGGCACTGCGCGCCGCCATCGAGTCCAGTGGCCTCGAGTACACGTTGAATCCCGGTGAGGGCGCGTTTTACGGCCCGAAACTGGAATTCGTGCTGCGCGACGCCATCGGACGTGACTGGCAGTGCGGAACGCTGCAGGTCGACTTGACCCTGCCCGAGCGGCTCGACGCGCACTACATCGGTGAGGATGGTCACAAGCATACGCCGGTCATGCTGCACCGGGCGCTGTTCGGCTCGCTGGAACGATTCGTGGGTATTTTGATAGAGCACTACGCGGGCAGGCTGCCCATGTGGCTCGCGCCTGTGCAGGTGGTCATCGCCACCATCACCTCCGATGGCGACGACTATGCACGGGAAGTGGCGCAAGCGCTTCGGGCCAACGGTCTTCGGGTGGAGTTGGATCTGCGCAACGAGAAGATCAACTACAAGGTCCGCGAGCACAGCTTGCAGAAAATACCGGTGCTGATCGCCGTCGGGAAACGCGAGGTGGAGGAGCGCAGCGTGTCCATTCGCCGCCTCGGCTCGAAGCGGCAGGAGAGTTTGAGCCTGGAGGAGGCTGCCCGCCGCCTCAAAGCCGATGCCGAGCGCATCGGTGAGCTGCCCGCGATGGCGGCAGATTAATGGGGCCGGATTAAATGGGGACAGATCTATTTTCCCATCGGACGGAGTCCGTCCGATGGGAAAATAGATCTGTCCCCATTTAATCCGGCCCCATTAATCCGGCCGTGAGAAATCCACTTCGATCTGCTGCTCGCCCAGGGTCAACGTCGCATGGCTTTTCGGCGTGCTGGCGATGACCCGGCCGCGGCGGATGACGTGCAGGCGCGCCGGGTGTATTCGCAGGGCCTCGATGGTGTTCGACGCCTGCAGCACCACCATGTCGGCGTGGCAGCCCGCTTCCAGCCCGTAGTGCTCGAGTCCCAGGGTTCGTGCGCCATTGCGGGTTACGGCGTCGAAACAGGCGCGCATCTCATCGACACCGGTCATGTGCGCCACGTGCAGTCCCATGTGTGCCACTTCCAGTAAGTCGTGACTGCCGAGCGCATACCAGGGATCCAAGACGCAGTCATGACCGAAGGAGACGTTGATGCCGCAGTCCATCATCTCCTTGACCCGGGTCATGCCGCGGCGTTTGGGATGAGCATCGTGTCGGCCTTGGAGAGTGATATTGATCAACGGGTTGGCGATCGCGTGCACCCGGGCTTCGCGCATCAGCCGCAGCAGGTTCGATACGGTGGAGTCGTCCATGGCGTGCATGGACGTCAAGTGTGATCCGGTAACTCTTCCCTGCAATCCCAGGCGCGCGGTCTCGCGGGCGAGGGTTTCGATGTGCCGGGACAGTGGGTCGTCGGACTCGTCGCAGTGCAGATCCACGGGCAGGCCGCGCTCGGCGGCAAGCTCGCAGAGCAACGTCACCGAGCGTGCGCCTTCGGCCATGGTGCGCTCAAGATGTGGAATGCCTCCTACCACGTCGACGCCAAGATCCAGGGCCGCCGTGAGCGCGGCGCGCGCGTCGGGGTTGCGCAGATAGCCTTCCTGGGGGAACGCCACCAGCTGCAGATCCAGGTAGGGTTGCAGCTCTTCGCGCAGCTCCAGCAATGCCCTGACCGCCACCAGCTCCGGGTTCGAGACGTCCACGTGGCTGCGGATGGCCAGGTTACCCCTGGCGATGGCCCAGTGGCAGAGCATCCGCGCCCGGGCTTTGACATCGTCGGCGGAAATCGTCTCCACGAACTCGCCCCACAGTGCGATGCCTTCCAGCAGGGTTCCCGAGCGATTGACCCGCGGCCGGCCGTAGGAGAGGGTGGAATCCAGATGGAAGTGGCTATCGACGAACGGCGGGGTAACCAGGCATCCGCCGGCGTCGATCTCCAGCGCCACTTGCGCAGCTTCGATATGAGTCGCCAGCTCGACGATCCGGCCGTCCTGGCAGGCGATGTCCATTTCGCGCCGCCCGTCCGGTAGAGTGGCGCGCCGAACGATCAGATCGAGCATCAGGCCTTCTTCCTTTTCTTCTGGCGTTCGCCTGCCTTGCCAGCCAGCTTGTCGCGCAAGCCCTTGAGCTCGGCCAGCTTGGCCGGACTGATGATGCGATTTCTGTCATCCAGCAGCCGGTCTTCTTCTTCCTGCTGCTTCTCCAGCTCCACCGCCGTCGCGTCCCGCGCCGCTTCGGCCACCTGGCTCGCGCGTGCCATCGCCTGGTGCTCTTCGGTCGCCTGCCTGGCTTGCTTCTCCAACTCCTGGATCCTGGCAGTCAGCTGTGCCTTCTCCTGGCCTGCGCGTTTCTCGCTGTTGCGCAAGGCCACGAGCTCTTTCTGCGCGGCTTGCTGGCTTTTCTGCGCCTCGCCCTGCATGCGTCTTGCCTCCGTGAGCGTGCGCTGGGCACGCTCCGCTTCGCCCTCGAGCTGCACACGCGCTAACTTCAGCTTCTCGAGTTCTTCGGCGAGCACGGCTTCGTGGGCGTTCTTGTACTCGGCGATGACACGCTCGGCTTCTTGCTCGGCGGCGCGTCTCTCGGCCTCGGCCGCTTCGCGTGCCTGCTTCTGGGCCCGCGACAGGGCCTCGCGGCTGCCGGCGAGCTCGGCTTCGAGCTTTCTTCGCTGCACAGACAGGGTTGCCTGTACACGTTCCATCATGGTCTTCTCATCGGCGCGCAAACGCTCTTCCATGGCGTGCAATTCCTCGCGCTTCCGTTCAACGGCGCGCTCAGTATCACGACGCACCGATTCCAGTTCCTGCTCGAGCTGTTGCGCCTGAGCCATTCGCCTCGACGCTTCCCCCGAAGCGCGTTTCAGGGCCTCGCGTTCCTCGCGTATTTCCCGTTCCGCCTGCTCCTTCACGGTTTGAAGATCGACCAGGTCCTGCTGGTGACGCCCCTGCTCGGCGATCAGCCGTTGCTCCTCGTTCTGCAGCCCTGTTTCCGTTTTCTCCTTGAGATTGTGCAGCTCGTCTTCCCGGGATTGCTTGTGGCTGCGTTCCGCCAGCGCCGCTGCGCGCGCCTCTTCGACCTCACGTTTGAGCCGCTCCAGCTCGATTGCGCTCTCCTTGTGGCGGCTTGCATCGGCTTCCAGCTGGGCGCGTGTGGTGCGCAGGGAATCCTCCATCGCTTCCTCGGCAGCCCGGCGCGCCGCTTCCGCTTCGTCCTTGAGCCGCACTGCTTCTTCCAGGCGACGCGCGGTTTCGTGACTTCGCGTCTCGATGGCGGCCATTTCCTCACGCAGTTGCGCTTCTGCCTGAGTCCGCTTCTGCTGTAGCTCGGCGAGTTCATGGGCGGTCTTTTGAAAATCCGCCTCGAGTCGTTTCTTTTCCTTCAGGAGTCGCTTTTCGGAATCCGCGACGGTGCGATCCAGCGCACGCTGTTGTCCGGCCTTGGTTGCACCATCCTTCTCCGCCGCCTTCCTGATTGCACGAATCTCCTGCTTCAGGCGTTGGCTTTCCTCGATGGCCGCTCGCGCCCTTTGCGCATCGGCTTCGAGCTTTTCCCTTTCTATGCGCAGGCGTTCACCCATCGCACGCTCTACAGCCGAGCGCGCCGCATCGGCTTCGGATTTGAGCTTGCGCATAGCCTCCAGCTCGCGCTTGACCACGGCGAGCTCCTGGGCGATGACCTGTGCTTGACTGGCTGCGGGGTCGAGCCCGCGGCGATCCCGCAACGCCTGGGTCTCACGCCGATTGACTGGTGCGGCGGGGCTCCGCCGATTGGGAACGGTGGTCGCCTGTTTGCGCAACGATCCGCGGGATCCAGGCGCGCTGACCCCACGCGCAGGTGGCGGTTCGGGCTTCACCGGCGCGCGCGCCGCCGGCGCCTTGGTGGGCGCGCCCATCGGGCTGTGTATCAAGCCACCAGCCAGATAGCAGGCGTCGAAGCCGCGTTGCGCGAGCAAGAACGCGCCCGCAGAACTGCGCCCACCGCTGTCGCAGTAGACGACGTAGCGTTTGTCTATGTCCAGCGTGCGCATTTTGCTGCGCAGCACGTTGAGTGGCAGATTGCTGCTACCTCTGATCCCGGTCGCCTTGTGCTCGTCGGCGAAGCGAACGTCCAGCCACACGGCGCCTTCCTCGGTGAGCTTGATCGCCTGGTTGTAGGTGACCGAGCTCAGGGTCGGTTTCTTGATCAGCTCGTTGAAATCCTCTTTCGCGAGGCGCATCAGCTGACCATCGGTCAACATGGTCACGGTGGCGTTGCGCGTGGATTCCGACACCAGCGCTTCTTCACCAAAGCAGTCGCCTTCGCTGAGCTCGGCCAGCTTCGACATTGCGCCGTTGGTCACCGATTGTCGTGTCACCAGACAGCGGCCGGATTGAATGATGTAGTAATAGTCGCCCGTGCTTCCCTGCTCCACGATGACCTCACCGGCCAGGGCTTCCACCGCCTCCATGTTGGTGAAGACGCTCTGAATGTTGGCTGCCGGTAAACGGCTGAACAGATCGGAACCGAGCATGCGGGTCATCCAATCCCCGCCGCTAGCGTCCTCCAGATCGAGCACTTCCACCTGGCTGCCTTCGTCGTCGAAGCGATCGTCGGAAAGCAGTCGATCGAGCACGGTGCGATCGATCTTGAATACCTGCAGCGGTGTTTTTGCCCGCGCCGAAAGCTGTCGCGGCTGCAGCTGGGCGAGCGCGTGACGTGCGGCTTGAGTATGGGAATTGACTTGTTTGACCAGCTGACCGTCGGCCACCAGCTCGAGCTGCCCCTCGATGACGAAGAAGGAGAAGTTGTCCTTGTCGCCCTGCTTGAAGATGTAGCGTCCCTTGCGGTACTTGACGACTTTGCCCTGGCGCAGAACCTCCTCCTGGTGCTGCGCCGGCAGGCCATTGATGGGGATCAACTCCCGCACGGCGTCGGCAAACTGGTCGGTGGCAGGGGCCATCTAGCTGGTCAAATGCTCTATGCTTTCGCGAGGTTACATTCTACCGATCCGGGGTGCGGACGAAACCATCCGGACTGGCCGGGATTGCTCCCCGCCTTGTGCGAGTTCCGTGCGTGTCTGGATCGCCGGGCGGGCCGTCGACCCCCGAACTCGCCCGTCCCCGTTGAATTTATCGGCAATCCGGGCCCCAAAGCACAGGGGCAGGGTCTCGCCGGGCACCCGCCCGCGAACGGGCCAGTGCTACCCTTGTGGGATCCCCGACCTGGGCGCAGGCCAGCCGCGGAGTAGGAATGAAAAGACAGCGAAAGCGCATCCTGATCACCGGTGGTGCCGGATTTCTCGGTTCTCATCTGTGTGAGCGATTGCTCGGCGAGGGCCACGAGATCCTGTGCGTGGACAATTTCTACACGGGCGCCAAGGAGAACGTGCTCGGCTTGCTCGACCACCCGCATTTCGAGCTCCTGCGCCATGACATTACCTTCCCCCTCTACGTGGAGGTGGACGAGATTTACAATCTGGCCTGCCCGGCGTCTCCCGTTCACTACCAGTTCGATCCGGTGCAGACCACCAAGACCAGCGTTCACGGGGCGATCAATATGCTCGGGCTCGCCAAGCGCGTGCGGGCGACTATACTGCAGGCCTCCACCAGCGAAGTGTATGGCGATCCGGAGGTTCATCCCCAGACCGAGGCATACTGGGGCAGAGTGAATCCCATCGGACCCAGGGCCTGTTATGACGAGGGTAAGCGCTGCGCGGAAACCTTGTTCTTCGACTACCACGGCCAGCACGGCCTGGGTATCAAGGTGGCGCGCATATTCAATACTTATGGCCCGCGCATGCATCCCAATGACGGGCGCGTGGTGTCGAATTTCATCGTCCAGGCATTGAGCAACGCGCCCATTACGATTTACGGTGACGGATCGCAGACGCGATCCTTTTGTTATGTGGACGATCTCATCGATGGCCTTGTGCAGCTGATGGCGAGCGAGGCGGGTTTCACCGGGCCGTTGAACCTGGGTAATCCCAATGAGATCACCATCGGCGCGCTCGCCGAGCAGATCGTGACCATGACCGGTGCGCGCTCGTCCATCGACTACCAGCCTGCACCCCGGGACGATCCGACCCAGCGCTGCCCGGATATTTCCCTGGCGGCTGAGCGCATCGACTGGGCGCCGGGCATCGGGCTGGAAGAGGGTTTGAAGCATACGATCGCATATTTTGAGAAGCTACTTTTAAATCAGTAGATAACCTATTGATAATAAATAGATCACTGAGAGTTACACGGATAAGTTAAAGTAACATGGAAGATGCACCGCCGTGCCGGCGGAGCGGTTGGAGAGATATGGCGAAAACTGCACTCATTACCGGCGTCACCGGACAGGATGGCGCTTACCTGGCCAAGTTTCTGCTGGAGAAGGGCTACGACGTGCACGGCATCAAGCGCCGGGCCTCGCTGTTCAATACCGATCGGGTGGACCATCTCTACCAGGATCCCCACGAAAGCAATCGCGATTTCGTTCTTCACTACGGCGATACCACCGACGCCACCAACCTGCTGCGTGTCATCCAGTCGGTCAAGCCCGACGAGATCTACAACCTCGCGGCCCAGAGTCACGTGGCGGTGTCGTTCGAAACTCCTGAGTACACGGCCAACGCCGACGCCCTGGGAACCCTGCGCATGCTGGAGGCGATTCGCATCCTGGGCCTGGAGAAAACGGCGCGCTTTTATCAAGCGTCGACCTCGGAGCTCTATGGCAAGGTCCAGGAGACGCCACAGACCGAACGCACGCCGTTTTACCCACGCTCGCCTTACGCGGTCGCCAAGCTGTATGCCCACTGGATAACCATTAACTATCGAGAGGCCTACGGTCTATATGCCTGCAACGGCATTCTCTTCAATCACGAATCCCCCATGCGCGGCGAGACCTTCGTTACCCGCAAGATTACCCGGGCGGTTGCGCGCATCGTGCTGGGCCTGCAGGAAAGGCTCTACCTGGGCAATCTGGATGCCCGTCGCGATTGGGGCCATGCGCGGGATTTCGTCGAGGCCCAATGGCTGATGTTGCAGCAGGAGCAGCCCGAAGACTTCGTCATCGCCACCGGCCGGCAGCACTCGGTGCGCGAGTTCGTGCAAATCGCCTTCGCGCAAGCCGGTATCGAGCTGCGATTCGAGGGCAGCGGCGCCGACGAGAAAGCCATCGTCGCGTCGCTGCGCGAGGTCGAGGGCCTGAAGGCAGCGTGTGCCATCGGTGCGCAGCTGGTGTCGGTGGACCCGCGTTATTTCCGACCCACCGAGGTGGATACTCTGCTCGGCGACCCCAGCAAGGCGCGCGAACTGCTGGGGTGGCAGCCACGGGTCGGATTCGCCGAGCTGGTGGCGGAAATGGTGCGTGAAGATCTGGCCCTGGCCCAGCGCGACAAGCACGCCCGCGACCTGGGCTTCAAAACGTTCGACCACCATGAGTAGCGGCGGCGACGCGCGCGCCGCCGTCGCGTCCACATCGTTACCGGAATCCATTCGCCAGGCGCGCATCTACGTCGCGGGCCACAGTGGTCTGGTGGGATCGTCGATGCTGCGCGCGCTCGCCAAGGCCGGATGCGAGCGGCTCGTGAGCCGCGATCACAGTGCCCTCGATCTCACCGACAGGGCCGCGGTGGAGGAATTTTTCGCCAACCAGCGACCGGATCTCGTGCTGTTGTGTGCTGCCAAGGTGGGTGGCATCGGCGCCAACAACGATTTTCCCGCCGAGTTCATTCATGTGAACCTGGCCATCCAGTCCAATGTCATTCACGCCGCCTGGCGGGCCGGCGTTCAGCGTCTCCTGTTTCTGGGTTCCTCTTGCATCTATCCTCGGAATTGCCCGCAGCCGATCCGCGAAGAGTACCTGCTCACGGGCCCCCTGGAGGCCACCAACAGGCCCTATGCCATTGCCAAGATCGCCGGGGTGGAAATGTGCTGGGCCTACAACCGCCAGTACGGCACGCGCTATCTGACGCTCATGCCCACCAACCTCTACGGGCCCGGCGACGACTACGATCTGGAGACTTCCCACGTACTACCGGCGCTGATTCGCAAATGCCACCAGGCCAAGCTGGCAGGCGCCACCCAGGTGCAGGCCTGGGGAAGCGGCACACCTTGCCGTGAGCTGCTCTACAGCGACGACCTGGCGGGTGCCGTGGTCTTTCTTCTGGGCTTGCCGGAAGGGCAGCTGGAGGTGCATTTCAATGACCAGAAGCCACCGCTCATCAACATCGGCACCGGGGAGGACCAGAGCATTGCCGAGCTGATGACGGTGGTGAAAAAGGTCGTCGGTTTCGAAGGCGACGTGATCTGGGACAGGAGCCGTGCCGACGGCACGCCGCGCAAGCTACTGGACGTATCGGCCATGCACGCCCTGGGATGGCACCACAGGACACCCCTGGAAGAGGGCATTCGCCTGGCCTATGAGGATTACCTGGCAAACTGGCGAGATTGAATCCGGATTATTGCCTTTCTCATTGCATGTCGAAGCGCATGGAGAAATCGATTGCGCGCACATTCTTGGTGAGGGCGCCCACGGAGATGTAATCCACGCCGCTACTCGCCAGCTCCGGTAGATCCTCGATGGCGACGTTTCCGGAAATTTCCAGCTTGGCCCGCCCGCGGGATCGTGCCACCGCCTCGCCGATATCCGCCCGTTCGAAATTGTCCAGCATCACGATGTCTGCACCGGCCGTCAGCGCTTCGTCGAGCTGGATGAGATCGTTCACTTCCACCTCCACCGTCAGATCCGGATCGTTGCGCCTGGCCGCCGCTACGACCCGCGCGATGGAGCCGGCGTTGGCGATGTGGTTGTCCTTGATAAGGACGGCATCGAACAACCCTGAGCGGTGATTGTGGCAGCCACCGCAACGCACGGCGTATTTCTGGGCCCCGCGCAGTCCTGGCAGCGTCTTTCGCGTATCGAGAATTTGCGTGCTGCTGCCCTGCAGAGCACGGGCATAGTCTCTCGCGGTGGTCGCGGTGCCTGAGAGCAGCTGCAGAAAGTTGAGCCCGGTGCGCTCGCCGGTCAGGATCGGTGCCGCCGGTCCCGTGACGGTGCAGACCACGTCACCGGGCTTTACGGCATCGGCGTCGCCAGCGCACCAGCGAACCGTGATCTGCGGACACAATTGCCGGAACACCTCGTCGAACCAGGCCACGCCACACAGCACGGCGGATTCCCTGCACACCACCGACGCGCTGGCGGTGGCGCCGGGCGCCAGCAGCGCCGCGGTCACGTCCCCGCTGCCCACATCCTCGGCCAGCGCCAGGCGCACGGCCGTGGATACGTCATCGGGGCGCGGCGGCGCCGGGTCCTTGCTCATCGGGGTGTCTCGTTTGTTGCTGCCGGCGGCGGCCGTGGCACTATTGGCGAATAGTAAGCTCTCGGTTCCGTTGCGTGAACTCCAGCTTGCGCAGGAAGCTCATGCCGAGCAGCACCTCTTCACTCTGCATATGGGGATTGATGTCGGCGCGAACATTTTCGAGCTGGATGTTCCCGAGCCGGACGTTGTCGAGTCGCGTGGCATAGGTGGTGATGGTGCCATTGGCGGTCCGCGCCCGCATAGGTGCGCCACTCTTGAGGCCCAGGCGGCGCGCAACGCTGGCCGGCACCGAAACGGAGGTCGCACCGGTGTCGAGCAGGAAGGTGACCGGATGGCCGTTGATGGCGCCGTTGGCGACATAGTGGCCGGCCCGGTTCTGCCGCAGCACCACCTCGCGCACGCCGTCGGCGCGCACCTGCGAGCGCACCTGCTGGTTGGGGTTGTTGCGCTCGTCCAACCAACCGCTGAAAAAGGCGCTCAGAAGACCCAGCACTACGAGCCACGCGAGCACCGTCATCACGACGCCGATGCGGTCGGAGCTGGACGAGCTTGAGTCGAAATCAGTCACTCTGCGAACCGGGGGGGTCAAAAAGCGCCATGGAGGAGGCGATAAGCTCTAACATGGCGACTAACTTAGCGCATTCAAGCCGCTTCGGCTGCTGCGGAGGTCACACGCTTCCAGCGCCGCCGTGTGGAGTATTTCCCTGAAAGACACGGCTGACGATTTGACCCTGGATGCCGCCAACGCGTGGCTGCAAGGCGTGCACCAGCTGCCGTCGCCCAACTGCGATGCGCGTCCGGCCACCAGCGAGCCGGAGCTGGTCGTCATCCACAGCATCAGCCTGCCGGAAGGCATCTTCGGAACGCCCCACGTGGAGGCACTTTTCTGCAACTGCCTGGATGTTGACGCCCATCCATCTTTCCCGGAAATCGCCGCCTTGCGGGTGTCCGCCCATGCGCTCATTCGCCGCGACGGCGAGCTCATCCAGTTCGTGCCGTTCACCAAGCGCGCCTGGCACGCGGGCGTCTCCTGCTACGACGGCCGGGATTGCTGCAACGACTTCTCCATCGGTATCGAGCTGGAAGGCTGCGACTGGCAGCCCTTCGAGGAGCACCAGTACCGGCGCCTGGCGAGCCTGGTGCGGCTGCTGATGGCGGCCTGGCCGGCCATCGGCGCCCACCGCCTGGTGGGCCACAGCGACATCGCCCCGGGGCGCAAGACCGATCCCGGTCCGCATTTCGACTGGCGGAAGCTGACAAGCCTGCTCTGAGAATCGCTCCTGGCCCTTCCCGACGGACCCTGAAGGGCCGGTCAGGGGTCGTTTTGCTGTTGAAATTGTGGCGACAACAACGGAATTGGGTATGCAGGCGGCGGGAACCGTGACCCGCGTCGCGAATACTCGCGTCAGGACCGTTTAGAATATTAATTCATGAGCAAAGCCAGAGACACGCTACTCGGCCTGACCCTGCTGGCCCTGGTGTTTACCGGGCCGGCGGCGGTGGCCGCCTACCTTCTTTCCGGCGCCGGGGCCGAGGTGCCCTTGATGCTGGCGGCCGCCGGATCGGCTGCGGTCAGTGAATCGCCGAATCCGGGCCCTGCGCCATCCGCTGTTCCGGTGGTTTCGGGGGTGCTGTACACGCGTGGCACGGCCCAGGTGGACTGGAATGGTGAGAAAATTCCCGTATCCGACGGCAGCTACGCCTATCTCGGCGGTGAGCTGATCAGCACCGGCCCCGGTGGCATGGGTGTATTGCGCCTCGACGAGGATAACAGCGTCTATATCTGCCCCGATTCCCGCATGAGCGTGGCCCGCGCCGACGGCGGCGGCTACCGCATAAGAATTTCCCGGGGCGGCGGCCGCTTCGCCTTCGCCGCCGGTACCGACTACCGCATCGAGGCCAATCAGGCAGTGCTTTCCCCGGTCGCCGGCGCCCTATCGCAGCCTACCGTGGTGGAAGTGAGCGTGTTTGCGGACCACCCGGGCGGCGTGGTGTGTGGATTCAGCAACAGTTCGGACGTGGCCGCCTATTCCTCTGAAGGCAGTGGCGGTCCGATTGCGCTCGGCACCGTCGGGCCGGGTGAAATCATCGACCTGTCGCGGGCGCTGCGCGATGAGGCGGCCACCAGCGGCACGCCGGTGGTGATGCATCCCATTCCCATGCCGGCAAGTGTCCGGGGCTGGTTGCGGGACAACGCCCCCTATCCCTCGGAGCCCGGCCCCATCGGTTATCTGTGCCGTTGTGAGGAGCTGAAACGTTATGCCGAGGCGGACGGCATTCCAGATGAGGCTATTCCGCCGCGCATGTCGCCGCCGGACAGTCAGGCCCTGGGTGTTCTGCTGGCCGCCGACGCCGCGCCGCCGCCTGGCTTGCCACCGGTGGTTCTCGCCGTGCCGGTAATTCCCAATCCCGCCGATCCCGGCGTGTTGCGCGACTCTGCCGATGCCGGGCCGGGGCTGACAGTGCCGCCTCCCCTGGTGCCTGCCGCGGGTTCCGGCGGCGGCGTGACCTCGACGCCGAGCTGAGCCATTTCCGCCGCGCAGGGATGCCGCCACACTCCAGTCTGGACGCCGCCACCACAGCCCATCGCCGGGCCTTTGCACCGCTCCTCGGCAGGCCGTCCCCGCATATTTTTGCAGCCACCCGTGTGCTATAAATTATTGAGTCAAGACAAGGACATACATAGAAAAAAGAGAATTTGCTTTAATCCAGGAGGATTGTCAGAGGAGAGGGGGGCATCTGGCCGGTGACAGACGTGCCGGGCCGGGCCTCGTGAGCGCCGAATCCGACCGTGCGATCGCCGATTCCGCCGATCGTTCATCGCGTCATGGTTGATCTCGCGTTATGCCCGAACAGGTAGGTGCGCGACAGCCGAGCCCCACCATGCTTCAAGCTGATTGAAGCCAACATTGATGGCGAAGGACGCCCAAAGACTGCTGGATTTTGTCCGGCCTGCGGTAGCTATTGCTCTACTGTGGGCTAATTCCGCGTGGCCACAGGTCGAGCAGCAGGCAGTTCAACCGGTCCAGGGAATCCGCCTGGATCTCAACGACCGGCCGGCGCACTACTCGACCGCGGTCACGGAGGTGGCCACTTCAGATCCGCGATCAGGAAAACCGCGGGCCCTGACACTTGGCCTGGCCACCGGCATCGGTTACGACGCGAACGTGTTTCGCACTGGGCAAAACACGCGCTCTGATTTCTTCTGGAATATTCGCCCGGCCATTCTCCTCAACGGGTGGGCCGGCAAGCACAACTTCGGCCTGGGTTACGAAGGCGACTATCGAAAGTATTTCGAGTTCGATACCGAAGACTTCTTCGACCACCGCATATTTGCCAATGCCAACCTGGATCTGACGCGGAAGGTGGACGTGAACCTCGGCGGGCAACTGTGGTGGGGACACGATCCCCGCGGTTCCATGGGTGCAAGAATCGTCAACCCGGGTGACTTAGACACTTGGAGGGAGTATCGGGTAAAGGCCGAGCTCGTATACGGCCGCGAGATCACCCGGGCGCAGATTATTCCCTGGGTCGAATATTCCGGGATGCGCTATCTGAACAACAACCAATCCATCAGGGACTATGACCGTCAGGATTATCGAGTGCGCGGCAGATGGCGATTCAATCCGCGATTCTACGGGCTTGTAGAGGGGGGATTTGCCCGTGTCAATCATCTCAACCCGAACAACGATCTCGACAGAAACGAATCCGGGGTTCTAGTGGGATTCGGGTGGCAGGCGACCGCCAAGACGTCGGGGGAAGTCCTGGTCGGTTTACTCGATCGAGACTTCGACGATCCTTCACGAGGAAATTCGAGGGATCTCGACTGGGATGCGCGCATTCACTGGATGCCGAAGCCTTACAGCAAGGTGACTGCATACACACGGCGGACGTCGCGAGAAGATGCCTCGGGCGGGGTAGGGACCTTTCTTGCCGACGCATTCGGTGCTCGCTGGCGTCACGCATTCACGCAGCGACTGGAGCTGGATACGACCCTGGAATACACCGTAGCGGACTACGATTCGCCGCGCAAAGACAAGTACCTGCGATGGGACATCGGCCTCACACAGAGCCTTACCCGGTGGTTGGATATCGGCGTGAGCTATCAATATCTCGGCCGCCGTTCGAACATTCCGGGCCTCGACTACGACGACCACATGTTTCTGCTCGAGCTGCGGGCCGGGATGGATCATGGTTTTTGACGTGTATTGGTCGATATAGAGGCTAGAGTAATGATTAGACCGTCAGGCGGATCCTCCGCGGTAGCGCGGGTGAGCGAATTATGAGGCGACGGAGCAGAGCCACCAGCCCGGCCGGTGCGTGTATATCGAGGGCCGGCGCCGTATTGTTACTGCTGCTGACGGCGGTGGTAGCTGCTCCAGCGGATTTCGAGACTCGACGGCCCACAATGCCGCCGAGCTTTGCCCAGTTCGTCCAGGGCGACTCCCGGATTGCGGATATCAGAGACCGGGGATCGCAAGCCCGACCAGCGGGCGCGTCCGATTATCGAGTCGACACCGGCGACCGGGTATCCGTAATCGTGTATCAGGAGGCGGATTTGAGCGTCACGGGTGTCCGCGTCAAGGCCAACGGCACCATTTCCTATCCGTTACTTGGGGATTTGCACGTATCCGGCCTTACTTCAATGGAAGTGCACGATTTGGTGAAGAAGAAGCTGCTGGATGGATACCTGAAGAAGCCCAACGTCACGGTAAGTATCGACAGCTATCGTCTGTATTTCATCAAAGGCGAGGTCAAGCGCCCCGGCGGCTACTCCTATGTCGATGGTCTCACCGTTGCCAAGGCCGTGGCGCTCGCCGGAGGTTATACGGTGCGTGCGTCGGAGAGCAGCATCTCCGTGATCAGGGAGTCCGATCCGGATGTCCCGCTCGAATCTGTCAAATCCAATACGGCTATTCGCCCCGGCGACATTATTACCGTCGGCGAGAGCTTTTTCTAACTCTGGGCCGTAC
>Ga0209980_10000603_pt1 | contig 19697 bp, 16 predicted proteins | sample CR02metaG_FD_183611 | JGI IMG/M metagenome (GOLD analysis project Ga0209980, IMG submission 183611) | Deep subsurface microbial communities from Mariana Trench to uncover new lineages of life (NeLLi) - CR02 metaG (SPAdes) (version 2) | ecosystem: Environmental > Aquatic > Marine > Ocean trench...
CCCCCACAAGGGGGGAGGGGGTGTATCGGTGAACACCACCTCCCAGGTCCCACACCGCGGCGAGCGCCTCTGATGCCCAAGCGCACCGACATCAAATCCATCCTCATCATCGGCGCCGGGCCCATCGTCATCGGCCAGGCCTGCGAGTTCGATTATTCCGGCGCCCAGGCCTGCAAGGCGCTCGGCGAGGAAGGCTACCGGGTGATCCTGGTCAATTCCAACCCCGCCACCATCATGACCGATCCGGGGATGGCCGACGCCACCTATGTGGAGCCGATCACGCCGGAAATGGTGGAGAAGATCATCGCCAAGGAGCGGCCCGACGCCCTGCTCCCGACCATGGGCGGGCAGACCGGGCTCAACACCGCGCTGACCCTGGCGACCCGCGGCGTCCTGGACCGTTATGGCGTGGAGATGATCGGCGCGTCCAAGGCGGCCATCGACAAGGCCGAGGACCGCGAGCTGTTCAAGGAGGCGATGGCGCGCATCGGCTTGGAGTGCCCGCACGCGCGCCTGGCCCACGACCTGGGCGAAGCGCGCCAAGCGCTCGAAGAGGTCGGCCTTCCCGCCATCATCCGCCCGTCGTTTACCCTCGGCGGCACCGGCGGCGGCATCGCTTATAACCGCGACGAGTTTGACGCCATCGTCGCCGGCGGCCTCGACGCCTCGCCGACCTCGGAAGTGCTGGTCGAGGAATCGGTGCTGGGCTGGAAGGAGTTCGAGATGGAGGTGGTCCGCGATAAGGCGGACAATTGCATCATCGTCTGTTCCATCGAGAACATGGACCCCATGGGCATCCATACCGGCGATTCCATCACCATCGCCCCGGCCCTTACGCTGACCGACAAGGAATACCAAATCATGCGCAACGCCTCGATCGCGGTGCTGCGCGAGATCGGCGTGGATACCGGGGGCTCCAACGTCCAGTTCGCCCTCGACCCGGATACCGGGCGCCTGTTGGTGATCGAAATGAACCCCCGGGTCTCGCGCTCCTCGGCGCTGGCCTCCAAGGCCACCGGCTTTCCCATCGCCAAGGTCGCGGCCAAGCTGGCCGTGGGCTATACCCTGGACGAGCTCTCCAACGACATCACCGGCGTCACGCCGGCCTCCTTCGAGCCCACCATCGATTACGTGGTGACCAAGGTGCCGCGCTTCACCTTCGAGAAATTCCCCGGCACCGAGCCCCTGCTGACCACCTCGATGAAATCGGTGGGCGAGGCCATGGCCATCGGACGGACGTTTTCGGAATCCCTGCAAAAGGCCCTGCGCTCGCTGGAGACCGGGCTCACCGGCCTCAACGAGGTGGAGATCCCCGGCGCCGAGGGGCCCGGCCGCAAGGACGCCATCCGCAAGGCGCTGGCGGCCCCGGCGCCCGACCGGGTGCTGGTGATCGCCCAGGCCTTCCGCGAGGGGTTCACCGTGGACCAGGTGCAGAAAGCCTGCCGCTTCGACCCCTGGTTCCTCGCCCGCATCCAGGAAATCGTGGCCGCCGAGGACGGGGTCCGGGCGGGCGGGCTGCCGCGCGACGCCGCCGGCCTCCAGGCGCTCAAATCCCAGGGCTTTTCCGATGCCCGCCTGGCCGAGCTGGCGGGACTCAATGAGGCCCAGGTGGCGCACGCCCGGAGCAGCCTCAAGGTGCATCCAGTTTACAAGCGCATCGATACCTGCGCCGCCGAGTTTCCCTCGCTCACCCCTTACATGTATTCCACCTACGAAGGGGCCGGGTTGGGCCCGGCAATGTGCGAGGCCGACGTGTCGGCGCGCAAGAAGGTGGTGATCCTGGGCAGCGGCCCCAACCGAATCGGCCAGGGGATCGAATTCGATTACTGCTGCGTCCATGCGGCCTATGCCATGAGCGAGGCCGGGTTAGAGTCGATCATGATCAATTGCAATCCCGAGACCGTGTCGACGGATTACGACACCTCTGACCGGCTCTATTTCGAGCCCCTGACGGCGGAAGACGTGCTGGAAATCATCCGCGCCGAGCAGGCCAAGGGGGAGTTGCTGGGCGTCATCGTGCAGTTCGGCGGCGAGACGCCGCTGAAGCTCGCCAAGGCCCTGCAAGCCGCGAAGGTGCCCATCCTCGGCACCTCCCAGAACGCCATCGACATCGCCGAGGACCGCGATCGGTTCAAGCAGCTGCTGCGCCGGCTCGGGCTCAGGCAGCCCGAGAACGGCATCGCCACGTCGCTGGGCGGCGCCCGGCGCATCGCCAAGCGCATCGGCTACCCGGTGCTGCTGCGCCCGTCATACGTCCTGGGCGGCCGGGCCATGGAAATCATCCACGACGAGGCCGACCTCGCGCGGTACATGGTCCACGCCGTGCGCGCCTCGGGCGACAACCCGGTGCTGGTGGACCGCTACCTCCAGGACGCCATCGAGGTCGACGTGGACGCGCTCGCCGACGGCACCACCGTCATCATCGCCGGCATCATGGAACATATCGAGGAGGCCGGCGTGCATTCGGGCGATTCGGCCTGTTCCCTGCCGCCGCGCTCGCTGTCGGCCAAGGTCATGTCCGATATTCGCAGCCAGACATCGATCCTCGCCCGGGCGCTCAAGGTGGTGGGTCTCATGAACATCCAGTTCGCCGTCAAGAACGGCACCGTCTATATCCTCGAGGTCAACCCCAGGGCGTCGCGTTCGGTGCCCTTCGTCGCCAAGGCCACCGGCGTTGCCATCGCCAAGATCGCGGCGCGGGTGATGGTGGGTGAACCGCTGGCGGGATTCCGGCTCCAATCCTTCGCCACCGGCGGCCGCGCGCCCAAGCACATCGCCGTCAAGGAATCGGTGTTCCCCTTCGCCCGCTTCCCCGGGGTCGACATCATCCTCGGCCCGGAGATGAAATCCACCGGCGAGGTGATGGGCATCGGACCCGATTTCGCCTGCGCCTTCGCCAAGTCACAGCTCGGCGGCGGCACTTTGGTGCCCACCGAGGGCACCGCCTTCATTTCCGTCAAGGACAGGGACAAGGCGGCCATGGTGGCGCCGGGGAAGGAGCTGCTGGCCTTCGGCTTCCGCCTGATCGCGACCCGCGGCACCGCGCAGTTTCTCAATCGGGCGGGTGTCGCTTGCGAGGTCATCAACAAGGTGCACGAGGGGCGGCCCCATATCGTCGATGCCATGACCAACGGCGAGGTGCAACTGGTGTTCAACACCACCGAAGGCGCCGAAGCCATCCGCGCCAGCTTCGATCTCAGGCGCACGGCGCTAATCAACAAGATCCCCTACTATACCACCGTGGCCGGCATTTGCGCCGCCACCCAGGGAATCGCCGCCTTCAAGGCGGGGGGGCTTGAAGTCGAGCCCTTGCAATTCTATTTTTCCGGAAGTTTTTAGGATATATTGTCACCATCAAGGGCCACTGGATTGGCCCCTGTTCCACGCATGCGGCAGGATATCCAGGCAACGGCTATGACACTCCGGGGAATCGGTTCCTGGGGCGTAAATTTTTTGTTTCGCCCGCTTGGGCAGTGTTAGGACGAGACTGAGACGGGATATGGACAGAGTTCCGATGACCGCGGGGGGTTATGAAGACCTCGTAGAAGAAGCCAAGCGGCTCAAATCGGTGGAGCGTCCGGGGATCATCAAGGCGATCGAGGAGGCGCGGTCCCATGGCGATCTCTCGGAGAACGCCGAATATCACGCCGCCCGCGAGAAACAGAGCTTCATAGAAGGTCGGCTGGCCGAGCTGGAAGACAAGATCGCCCGCGCCGAAGTGATCGATGTCGCGCAGATGTCCGGCAAGATCATCCGCTTCGGCGCCACGGTGACCGTGGCCGACGAGGACACCGACGAGGAATCCACCTACCAAATCGTCGGCGAGGACGAAGCCGATATCTCCACCGGGCGTCTATCGGTGACCTCGCCGCTGGCCAAGGCCCTGATCGGCCTTCAAAGCGGTGATTCGGTGGATATCAACACGCCGGGCGGCGCCAAGGGCTACGAAGTGGTCAAGGTCCGCTACAAGTAACGCACTGCGGTGCCGTCACTCGGCGTCGTCGTCGGCCATGACCGGCACGCCGGAGCGGTTCTTGGAGGTGCGGATGGTCTCCAGGGTCTGCACCCGGGCGACGTGATCGGTGGAGGTCAACTGCATGGTGAGCGCGTCGCGGTGGGGCTTGTCGCGCGCCACCACCTTGAGCAGGAAATCGCCGCCGCCGCGGATCATGTGGCATTCCCTGATCTCCGGCCAATCGGCGAGCGCGGCCTCGAACGCCGAGAGCACGTGCTGGGCCTGTGAATCGAGCCCCACCAGGGCGAAGAACATCTCATTGAAACCGAGGGAGGCGGCATTCAGATCCGCATGATAGCCGCGGATGAAGCCCGAGTCCTCGAGCGCCCGCACGCGCCGCAGGCAGGGCGGCGCAGAAATGCCGGCGTGGCGCGCAAGCGCCACATTGGTCATGCGGCCATTCCCCTGAAGATCCGACAGGATACGTCTGTCGATCCGGTCCAATCTGACCCGCTGCGCCATCCGGTTCGATCCATCGATGGTCAAAGGGAGGGGCACGCGGCGCCCCCTAGGTGCCCCCTAATGCTAAGGAGTTTAGCGCGATTCACCGGCTAGGGTAATAATATTTCAAAGGGGGCGTGGCGGCCTGAATCATGGCCCTTGCGCCTTGCCCTCGCCCACGCCGGTTCCTATGTTAGGCGCAGTCGATCATCTAGCCGCGAAGCGATCATGACGGACAACACCCATGCCAAGGTTCTTATCCTGGGTTCGGGCCCGGCGGGCCTGACGGCGGCCATTTACGCCGCCCGCGCCAACCTCAACCCGGTCATGGTGTCGGGCCTCCAGCCCGGCGGGCAGATGACCATCACCACCGATGTTGAGAACTATCCGGGCTTCGCCGAAACCATCCAGGGCCCGTGGTTGATGGAAGAGATGGAGAGCCAGGCCCGGAAGGTCGGCACCATTTTCGTGTCCGACCTCATCGTTTCGGTCGATTTTGCCAGCCGCCCGTTCCTCTGCACCGGCGATTCCGGCACCCTCTATTCCGGCGATACGGTGATCATTTCCACCGGCGCCACGGCCCGCTGGCTGGGGCTGGAGACGGAAGAAAAATTCAAGGGCTTCGGGGTCTCGGCCTGCGCCACCTGCGACGGGTTCTTCTACCGGGAGAAGAAGGTCTGCGTGATCGGCGGCGGCAACACGGCGGTGGAGGAAGCGATCTACCTGACCAATCACGCCGAGACGGTCACCCTGATCCACCGCCGCGACGAACTCCGCGCCGAAAAGATCCTCCAGGACAGGCTGATGGCCAATTCCAAGATCACCGTGATCTGGGACTCCGTGCTGCAAGAGGTCATCGGCGACCATGACCCCCTCGGCGTCACCGGGGCGCGCATCGGCAACGTCAAGACCGGCGAGCAGGCCGTCCTCGACGTCCATGGCGTTTTCATCGCCATCGGCCACACCCCCAATACCGATATCTTCGCGGGCATTCTCGACATGGACAAAGAGGGCTACCTGATCACCCAGGCCGATTTTACGGCGACCAATATTCCCGGTGTGTTCGCCGCCGGCGATGTCCAGGACAAGATTTTCCGTCAGGCGGTGACCGCGGCGGGCACCGGCTGCATGGCCGCCATCGAGGCGGAGAAATTCCTCGCCGAGGCTGCGGACGCCGACCAACGTTCGGCGGCCGAATAGGGGCATGGGCCGATAAACGGAGATGGATTGGGACAAGCTCAGGATCTTTCACGCGGTCGCCCAAGCGGGCAGCTTCACCCATGCCGGTGAGACCCTCAACCTGAGCCAGTCGGCGATCTCCCGGCAGATCTCGTCGCTCGAGCACGACCTCGGCGTGATCCTGTTCCACCGCCACGCCCGTGGTTTGGTCCGCACCGAACAGGGCGAGCTTCTCTACACCACCACCAGGGACGTCCACCACAAGCTGGCCACCGCCGAATCCGTTCTCATGGATGCGACCGAGCGCCCGCGCGGGCCGCTCAAGGTCACCACCACCGTCGCCTTCGGCTCCATCTGGCTGACCCCGCGGATGAAGGAATTCATCGACCTCTATCCGGAGATCACGCTGACGCTATTGCTGACCGACGAGGAAATCGACCTCTCCATGCGCGAAGCCGACGTCGCCATCCGCCTGAATCCGCCGACGCAGCCGGACCTGGTGCAGCGCCGGCTGATGACTCTGCACAACCACGTCTACGCCGCGCCGGAATACCTCAAGGCACATTCCATGCCCCAATGCGTGGAAGACCTGGTCGACCACAACCTGGTCGTCTACGGCGAGGATTTCCCCCCGCCCACGGCCCACGTCAATTGGCTGCTGGACGCCGCCGCCAAGGCCGGCGTGACCCCCGCCAACCTGCTCAAGGTCAACAACATCTACGGCATTTACCGCGCCGTGCAATCGGCCGTCGGCATCGCCGCGCTGCCCGATTACACGGTGCGCCAGGTCGCCAGCCTGGTGCGCATCCTGCCGGATATGTCGGGCCCCAGTTTCGATTCCTATTTTGTCTATCCCGAAGAACTGCGTCATTCGAAACGGGTCAACGTGTTTCGCGATTTCCTCCTGAGCAAGATCGGCGAAACGCACTTTTAGGTCGGGCCAGGTCAACCATTTCAATCGCTTAAGCTATGCAATTTTTGCATGCCTCCGTTGACGCTTTGGCGGTGGTATTTCCCTCTTGCAACCCTATTTTCACGCCATGCGATGGGGCACGGCCCAGTTGTTTAGGTGAGGTCCGCCGCCGCATCGCACGAGTTTCCGGGCGCAACACCCGGAATATGGGTCCCTCCCTCATTTTTGGAAGGATCCGACGTCCCCCAGACGTGAAGCCTCCCTGTTAGACTTGCCGGGAACCCTTGGGTTCCCGGCTTTTTTTATATGGCGATGGGTCTAGAGGCACAAAGGGGAGACTTAAACGGTATAAGAACCGGGAATCCTCGGGAAACCGTCAATCCGGCACCACGACACCACCCCGATTACCGATGGTGATCTTGCCAAACCGCTCGGCAAAACAATCAGGCAAGGGACGATCACCCGGCACGCTGAGCCACAACCGAAGCACGTGGCGGCGGCGTTCCGGCTCCGCCCAGTCCTCGAACCCCGTTCGGTCATGCAGCAGGGTGTGATTGTGGACGAACTGCATGTCGCCGGGTTCCAGCATCATGGCAAGTTTCAGGTCGGGATCATTGGCCAGCTCGTCGAACAGGTTCAGGGCCTCTACATGTTCGGGAGTCAGGCGCATGGCATCGGGAAACCGCTGCGCGGAATCGATGTATTGCCGCTGGTACATGACGTTGAGGTATCCCTGATGCCAGGTAAAAACCGGAATTTCGAAATACGGCTTCATGGCTTCCGGTATTTCACCCCGCCGGTCGGTGGCAATGGGATCGAACAGGCACGGCAGCAAGTCAGGCTGTTTTTCCAGAAAGGCGTTGTAGATGCTCGCGGCGCTGACCAGCATGGACTCGCCACCGGACTTCGCCTGTCGCAAACAGATCAGTCCTGCCACGTCACAGGAATCGGTATGAAAGGTCTGGCGTTCGTTGGTCTGATAGATGCGCGTGTTTATGTCTGAACCCTTGGCACCTGTATCGCGCACATGGCCCAGGATATGGCCTGCGGCATTTTGAGAGCGGGCATGGCCGATATACGATCCAAGTCCGAAAAAGATGACGGCGATTTCCTGTTCTGTGTACCTGTCGACGTTCAACCCGCGTACCAAGGCAAAGCCGCGACCGTGTAACAATTCCTGTTGCAGCGCCGTGAGGACTGGCCCCAAGGATGGCAGCAAGAAGTTGTCATCTGTGATGTCGGCCATTTGCATGCCGCGGGATACAGCCTCGGCCATGGCCTGCTCCAGCTCGGCAACATGATCCGGTGACAGGGTTATGGTCCAAATCTCCGGGTGTTTTGCCAGATCGCGGCCAAGCCATGCCGCGGAAATATCCTGGCGCGGCGGCAGAACAAGCATATCGTCAGGCATGGTTTCCGGTGCCATTCCGCCAGCCTGGGCCGAGCGGTATCGCGAAAACACCGAATTTCAATCCGATAGCCATCAGAGTCTCTCGATAAACATTGGTCCGATATTTACCAGATGACCTTCAAGTCGATCCCCACAGTACCCAATTTTCACCGTCATTGGAGGTGTTTCACCCCCGCAGCCGTTCGATAGCCAAATTGCCGAAGCGGACATCGTGCGACCCTGGGCGTTAAGGAAACGTCGGGTTGTCATGGGCGTTCGATCAACCCACCGGTCAGACATATTCCGCCGCCGAAAAAGTTGTATGATAAAACGTCGTTGCAATCGTGGTCCGCGTGGAGAAATGAAATGCGCGCACTTGTCTTCGGTGCGTCTCTTGTCCTGGCGCTCTTCGCAACCCCCGACCGGTCGTCGGCCGGAGACTGGCGCAGCCAATACACAACCGGAGTCATGTTGCAAAGTTGCTGCGGCGAAAACGACTGCCACACCTCAGCGTCTTTGGGGTTTCCGAAGATAATTCGCCGGGCCGACCGCGGCTATAATGTGCAAGTTGACGGGTACTGGCTCAGCTATGATTTCCCGGCCGTCCATGCCTCCCATGATGACAACACATGGATTTGCTACCTCAAATCATACGCCGAACCCGATCCGCTCTGCCTGTTTCTCCCGCCCGGCATCATCTAAAACGACCGATCGACCCGGCGGCATTGACCGGGCGCCTACCAGAAGGCGCTAAAGCGGTGGTCCATATACGCGCCAAAGAATGAAATCCAGAACCCCATCATGGCCATGGTTTTCGCAAGCCCGGTTCGGCCGTCCTCGGCAAAGGTGCGGTTGCATGCCACGAGGCTGAACAAAATTATGATGCCCCCGCCCACCATCAACCAGGTGGTGAGAGCCTGCATTTCCACAGAATACGACATTTTCAGGTTCCCTGAACTTTTCAACAGCACCCTATTCCGAGCGAAACGGATTTTTGGAAATGCGCCAGGCGATCATTTGGAAACGACCGTCAAATCGCATCTTTCCACTTCGCCTACGAGGGCGAAGGTTCGGCGTGGAAGATTAATGAAACCCTAAATATGACAATTAACTAATTGAATTATATTCAAATTTTTCAAGTATCGGGGGCAAGAATATGCCATGGGCTGGGCTCATTGCCGCGGAAGTGGACCCTATGGCCCCGACCGCGCGCCGGCGCCGAGGCGATCACCGACAGCTAAATCCGTGCCGGTAAACGCCCATAGAAAATCTTGCTTGAGGGCTTCGAAAAACCAATCGGCACCGAACCGGCTTAAGTGGTTGGTGCCCTTGTAGAGGAGGCTTCGCCCGACAGTTGGCCGGCATGTGGCTCGGTCGCAAAATAAATCGATGGGATCGACCAAGCGGACGTTGGCGGACCCCACGGTCACCCGCCTCAAGATCTCCATTGTCTTCTTTCGCCGCGCCTCGACCCGCGAACGCGGCAGGCTGCAGAAATCCCGCGCCATGCCGTAACGGTCGGCTCTTAGGATGCAGGAGACCGCCTTATAATGAAATTCCGGGACCGGTCGTTGTTGCTTGCCGGCGTCATTTTCATGGACGAGGCTTTCCAAACTCGCGCGAATGACCGAAATCAAGCGATCATCGGACCACAATAAAATCTTGGGCTTAATTTCGCAAATCGCACCCGCGCGGGTCGTGTTTCCCTGGGCGCCGTGATATCAGGCGGCGGGCGGCACTATTTGAACAAGGCCTCGCCGTCCATCCCCTTGTAAAGGCCGGCGACGAATTCCCCGTATCCGTTATAAATTCGCGTCGGCACTTTCTTTCCGGAATCCAACAACCTTTCGCGGGCTTGGCTCCAGCGGGGATGGGGCACTTCGGGATTGACGTTGGCCCAGAAGCCGTATTCGCGGGCGGCGATTGCTTCCCAAAACGTCATCGGACGCTTGTCGGTAAAGCTCAAGCGGACCAGGGACTTGATACTCTTGAAGCCGTATTTCCACGGCACCACCAACCGCAGCGGGGCGCCGTTCTGCTTGCGGATCGGCTTGCCGTAAAGCCCGGTGGCGATGAAGGCGAGTTCGTTCACCGCCTCCTTGATGGTCAAACCTTCCACGTAGGGCCATGGGTACCAATGCTGGCGTTGGCCGGGCGCCACGTCGGGGTCCTTGAAGGTTTCCATCCGGAGGTATTTAGCGCCCGAGAGCGGCTTGGCAAGGTCGACCAGCGCCTTCAAGGGAAACCCCGACCACGGCACCGTCATGGCCCAGGCTTCGACGCAACGTAAACGGTAGACGCGCTCTTCCAAGGGCATCTTCTTGAGCAGATCGTCGATGGCGATATCGAAGGGCTTTTCGACCATGCCGTCGATGCGCACGGTCCAGGGGCGGATGGAAAGCGCCTGTGCGGCCCGGTGAATCGATTTGTGGGAGCCGAATTCATAGAAATTATTATAGGTGGTGGCCGATTTCTCCGAGGTGATCGACCGGTCGACCCGGTAGCGCAGATTGCGCTTAACCGGGTACAGCCCGGCCGACGGGTCGGCCTTGGTGACCGCGGCGTTGGCCGTGCCTTTGGGCGCATCGCCGTCGCATCCCGCGATCAACGCCGGAGCCGCCAGCAAGACCGGCCCCGCGGCAAGGGCCTTGACCAGGCGCCGGCGCTCGATGAAGAGGTTTTCCGGGGTCGCGGCACTATCGGGGAGTTCCCAACCCCGCTTTTTCAAAACGTGCATGGCTCATGCTCCTCTCATCCGTCCCTCATGCGCTTTTTATTTGCCCCTGAGATAGCCGCCTCGATGGTCAACAACAATGCACGTTTTCGTGAATGCGCGCCCCCTCCGCGCGATGCCGCGGACCGGCCGGGGCCCGGATCAATTGCTTGCGACGATGGGGTAGAAATCCGATTTGGGCGCGCCGCATTCTGGACATTCCCAGTTCTCGGGGAGATCTTCGAAGGCCGTTCCCGGCGCGATATTCTGTGCCGGGTCGCCCAAATCGGGGTCGTAAATGTAATCGCAATCACCACAAATGAATTTTTGCAAGATGGTGGTTTCCTTTGCCGCTGACGCCGCCCCCACGGTCGGAGCCGGCCCTATTGGGCGGCGGCGGGTTCCACCTGGCGGTTACGGACGATCTTTTCCGCCTCGTTGCCGACCAGTTCGGTCATGTGATCGAAGGTGGCTTGGAATTTCCCGACACCCAGCGACAACGACCGCAATTCGATGATCAAATCGCCGATTTCCGACTGCGGCATATGGGCCACCACCTGGTCCCATCCCTTCCACCCCGCCAGGGTATCGAAGCCCAGAAGCTGGCCGCGGCGGCCGGACACTAGGCTGTTCACCTTGGAAGTGAATTCGGAGGGAACCTGGATCCTGACCTCGTAGATGGGCTCGAGCAAGACCGGGCTGCATTGCGGCATACCCTCGGTCAAGGCGATGCGGGCGGCCTGCTTGAAGGCCTGTTCGGAGCTGTCCACGGTGTGAAAGGAGCCGTCGGTCAGGGTCACGGCGAAATCCACCACCGGGAACCCGAGCGGCCCACGGCGCATGTATTCCCTGGTGCCGGCTTCCACCGCCGGGATGTATTGCTTGGGAACACGGCCGCCGTGGATCTTGTCCTCGAAGATGAAGCCCGTCCCCCGGGGCTGCGGCCGGATATCCACCTGGACGTCGCCGAACTGGCCGTGCCCGCCGGTTTGGCGCTTGAATCGCCCATGGACCGAGGTGGTCTTGCGGATAGTCTCCTTATAAGGCACCTCGGGCCTGGCCTTGGTTGTCTTGAGATTGTATTTGCTTTCCAGGCGGTCGAACGCCACTTGAAGATGCATCTCGCCCTGGCCTTCCAAGAGCATCTGGTGGGTGTCCTGGTTATGGGTGATGGTCAGCGAGGGGTCTTCTTCCGTCAGCTTGGTAAGCGCGCCCGATAGCTTGACTTCGTCGGCCTTGTTTTCGGTGCCCACGGCGAAGGCGTAGACCGGGGACAGAGCCTCCGGCCAGTCGGCGATTTCAGGCGCCTTGCCCGACGGCGTCAGCACGTCCCCGGTCTTAACCTTCTCCATGCGCCCGAAGGCCACAACCTCGCCGGCGCCCGCCGATGAGAGCTTTTCGCGTTCTTCCCCCTGAATACGGAACAGGCCCGAGACGCGCCCGCCGTTGAGTTGCTCCCCGTCCTTGACCGATCCGCGCCAGATTCGCGCGAAGCTCAGCTTTCCGGCATGGGGGACATGGGCGGTCTTGAACACCTGGGCCACCGCCTCGCCATCGGCGTCAAGCCCCTTGCGCTCTATGGTGGCGGCCACGTTGGGCACCTCATGACGCAACAGCTTGAGCAGCCGTTTGACACCGTTTTCGTTGGCCGTCGCGCCCAGCACCACCGGCACGATCAGGTTGCCCTGTAGGTCCTTGGCAAGGCTGTCGTAAACGTCATCGGTTTCCGGGATGTCTTCCTCGAGCAGTGTCTCGAGCAGGTCGTCGTTGAAATTGGCGAGCGATTCCAACATCTCGTTGCGGGCTATGGCCGCCGGCTCGGTCATGTCGTCGGGCAGCGGGATCAGATCGGAAACCGCATCGGTGTTGTAGTGATAGGCCCGCTCGCTCACCAGATCCACGTAGCCGGTGATACCATCGCCCTCACGGATCGGAACCTGGCGCAACACCAGGGGCAGGGTGGAAACCTGCTGCAGGGCCGCCATGACGTCGGCGACGGAGTTGTTGGCGTCGTCCATCTTGTTGATGAACAGGATATGGGGGATGCCCTGATCCTCGAGATGCTTGAGCACCGGCGCCAGGATCACGGCGCGGTCGATCTCGGGCTCGCAGACCACCACGGCGGCATCGGCGCAGGCAATGGCATTCAAGGTATCCTGGGTGAATTCCACCGAACCCGGGCAATCGATGAAACGCCACGCATCGCCCAGATATTCGGCATGGGCGACGGTGAGCTCCACGCCCATCTGCCGGGCACGGGCCTCGGGCGAGAAATTGCCGATGGTCGTGCCTTCAGCAACACTGCCCTTGCGGTGGATGGCGCCCGCCACATGCAGCAGGCTTTCCAGAAGAGTCGTTTTGCCGCTGAGATAGGGCCCGACCAGGGCGACACAGCGAACCCCTCCTTGCATTTCATTCATATCAGCTCTCCCGGCCGGTGTTTGGTGCTTCCGGCTCTATTCCGGTGGACCCAAGGGCCCGTGTCGATGGGTTCACCGGTGCGTTGCGCGTACCGCGCCCCACGCCTTCCGGGCGGCGCGTTGCCTGGCGGAACGGGCCGGAACCTCCGCCCAATCAAGGCCCCGAACCGGCAACCCTGGTTCATGCCTGAAATTGTCGAGGACGGCCCAAACCATTGCAAGGGGAATCTAGGGCATTTTCCGGCCAAATTGAACCATTTGGCCGGAAAATGCCCCAGGGGACGGCGCCCGCCTCAGTCCAGGCCTTCGCAGGCGCGGATGATCCGCGTGCAGGCCTCTTCGAGTACGCTCAAAGCGGTGGCATAGGAGATCCGGAAGCAGGGCGAGAGGCCGAAGGCGGCGCCCTGGACGGCGGCGATGCCCTCGGTCTCCAACAGCCAGGCGACTACATCGGTATCGTTTTCCAGGGCCTTGCCCTCGGCCGTCGTTTTACCGATCAGGCCGTCGCAACCGGGGTAGACATAAAACGCCCCATCGGGCTTCGGACAGGTTATCCCCGGCGCCTGGTTGAGAAGCTCCACCACCCGGTCGCGGCGCGCGCGAAACGCCTCGGCGCGTTGGGCAATGAAATCCTGGGGGCCGGTCAGGGCTTCCACGGCGGCGGCCTGGCTGATGGAGCACGGGTTCGAGGTGGACTGGGACTGGATCGTCGCCATGGCCTCGATCAACGGCTGGGGGCCCGCCGCGTATCCAATGCGCCAACCGGTCATGGCGTAAGCCTTGGAGACGCCGTTCATGGTCAGGGTTCGGTGGTAAAGTCCCGGCTCGACCTGGGCGATGGTTGAAAATTCAAAATTGTCGTAGACGATGTGTTCATAGATATCGTCGGTCAGGATGTGGACCTGGGGATGGGCCATCAGGACATCGGCCAGCGCCTTGATCTCGTCCCGGGTATAGGCGGCGCCGGTCGGATTGGACGGCGAGTTCAGGATCAGCCATTTCGTCTTGGCAGTGATCGCCGCCGCCAACTGATCGGCGGTCATCTTGAAGCCCTGGGCGAGCGGCGCCTCCACCGCCACCGGCTTGCCGCCGGCGATCAGCACGATGTCGGGGTAGCTGACCCAATAGGGCGCCGGGATGATGACCTCGTCGCCTTGGTCCAGGGTTGCCATCATGGCATTGAAGATGATGTGCTTGCCGCCGCAGGCGACGGTGATCTGCGCGGTCTGGTAGTCGAGGCCGTTTTCGCGGCGGAACTTGTCGACGATGGCCGCCTTGAGTGCCGGCGTGCCGTCGACCGCGGTGTATTTGGTATCGCCCGCGGCCAGGGCGGCGATGGCGGCGGCCTTGATGTTCTCCGGCGTATCGAAATCAGGCTCGCCCGCGCCCAGACCGATGATGTCGTGGCCGGCCGCCTTGAGCTCCGCCGCGCGGGCCGTGGCCGCCAAGGTGGCGGACGGTTTGACCGCCGCGAGACGCGCGGCCAACAGGCTTTCCAAACCGGTCATGTAAGGATCCTCGAGATAAAAATGGTGCCACGCAAAGCTACGCAGAATGGCCCGCCCGCGCAACCGCGAAGCAGGGTTTCAGGGCGGATCGAACGGCAAAAATTCGCACGCCGGAGCCGGTGATGATCGCGACTTTGTTTTCGAATGACATTTCAAGTCTCCTTTGTCTCTATGTGATGGGGCCGGCGCCTCGATGCCGGCTCCCTATTGTTCAAGCCCGTTCAGGATACGTGCGCCTTCAAGAATCGCCGGATCAGGCGGGCGATTTCATCGCCGTCCTCCTCGAGCGCGAAGTGTCCGGTGTCGAGCAGATGAAACTCGAGGGTCTTGAGGTCGCGCTTGTAGGGATGTGCGCCGTCGGCGGGGAAGATGAAATCGTTCTTGCCCCAGACCACGAGGGTGGGCGGCTGGTGGGTGCGGAAATACGCCTGCCAAGCCGGATACAGCGGCGGGTTGGAGCGGTAGTCGTAAAATAGCCGCAACTGGATCGCCTTGTTGCCAGGGCGGTCCTGGAAGTATTGGTCGGTGGTCCAGGTGTCGGGGCTGATGGCGTTGGGGTTGCGGGTGCCGTGGGTGTACTGCCACTTGGTCGCGCCGATGTTCAGGAACGCCTTCAACGGCTTAGCGTTCGCCTCGGTGCGCGCGTTCCAATAGGCGCGGAACGGAACCCAGAATTCTTTCAGCCCTTCTTCATAGGCGTTGCCGTTCTGGACGATCAGGGCCTGGACGCGCTCCGGATGCGCAGCCGCCAGGCGGAAGCCGACGGGGGCGCCGTAATCCATGACGTAAAGGCTGTAGCGATCGAGGCCGAGCTTTTGGGTGAAGCCGTCGATCACGCGGGCCAGGTTGTCGAAGGTGTAATCGAATTCATCCACCGTCGGCATGGCGCTGTTGCCGAACCCGGGGTAGTCCGGCGCCACCACATGGAAGCGGTCGGCGAGCGCCGGAATCAGGTTGCGGAACATTTGCGATGACGTGGGGAAGCCGTGGAGCAGCAATATCGTCGGCGCGTCCTTGCGCCCGGCCTCGCGGTAAAAGATGTCGAGGCCGTCGACCTTGACGGTCTGGTGGAGGGTCTTGGGGGCGGAAAGCTCTCCGGCCGCCACCGTCTTGCCGCCGCCGGCGGCGAAAATAAACCCGGCGGCGACGACGGTCGCCAGGCCGATGCGGGTGAGCGAGGTTTTCAAGGGTTTGAGGGTCAACATGGTCAGTCTCCTTTTGATGCCGCCGGGAGCCGAGAAGGCGAAAGGCGGTCTTTAGTTGCGAAGGGCGTCCCTCTCGGCTTCCAGTTCGATGATCCGCTGCTTGAGAGGAGCGATGATTCCGGCCACCTGGGCTTTGGTGAACCGGGGCGTGATGTGTTGCGGGCAGTTGACGTCCCAGGCGGCGATCTCGAAGACCACGACCTGTTCGCCAACGCCGTCGTAATCCGCGTCGGTGAGGCGTGCCAGAAGATCGGCATCGTCGTCGACGACCCGGGCACTGCCCCAAATCTTGATCCGCCGCCGGTTCGGGTAATCCATCAGGAAGAGGGTGGCCTTGTGGTTTTCTTCCAGGTTGCCGGCGCTGATGTATTGCCGGTTGCCGCGGAAATCGGCGAAGGCCAGGGTCTTGTCGTCGAGAACCTTTAAGAACCCCGGCTTGCCGCCCCGGTGCTGGATGTAGGGCTGACCGTCGGCATTGGCGGTGCCCAGGTAAAATGAATCCCGCTCGCCGATGAATTGCGCCAGTTCCTCGGTAATGGTGGATTTCCACCCGCCCTTCTCTTCCATCCGGGCATAGGCTTTTCGAGAACCTTTGATCTCCTGGAGGCGCTTCACCGCCGGGGTGAAGGCAACGTCACTGACGAATTGGGTCATGGTATGATTCCCTTGACGTTCAAAGTGATCTGAAGGCGTATCAATAGACAGATCGGTCTGTCTTGTCAACCCGATGAATGACCGGGTCCGCAAAAATTCCGGTCTTCGGAGTTATCCTATTGTTTTATAATGGTAAAAAATTCAAATATATTGGCAAAATAATCCTAAGAAGACTTCCAGTGATCGAAAACATTTGCTTATAGCAGCAGAGCCAACTATTTTAATTTACAGACTTGTATGTATCTTTTTGAGGGACATCCGCCATGGCCTCCAGCAAACGCGACCTCTTGGTCGAAACCGCGCTCGATCTTTTCTGCAGCGACGGCTTCCACGCCACCGGCATCGACAAGATCCTGGCAGAGTCCGGCGTCGCCAAGATGACGCTGTACAAACACTTCAAGTCCAAGGACGAATTGATCCTGGCGACGCTGCACCGGCGCGACGAAACGTTCCGCAACGGCTTCATGCGCGATATCGAACGCCTGGGAAAGACTCCCCGTCAACGGCTGTTGGCGATTTTCGACGTCCTCGAAGAATGGTTTCGCGGCAGGAATTTCTCCGGTTGTACGTTCATCAACGCCTCGGCCGAATTCGCCCCCATGGACAATCCCATCCACGCCGCCGCCGCCGAACACAAACGCCTGGTTTTGGCCTACCTGGTCGAACTGACCACCTCAGCCGAAGCCAAGGACCCGGACGCGCTGGCCCTGGGGTTGATGCTGCTGATGGAAGGCGCCATCGTCATGGCTTACGTCGCCGGACAACGCGACTCCGCCGCCGAAGCCAAGAAAACCGCGAAAATCCTGCTCGCCGACGCCGGCGTCTGAGCCGGGTCAAGGGAACCCCTGGGGCGGGTCTTGGTCGCAGATCATCGATCAGGCTGAGGATTTTCCGGAATAGGTCTCTCGCCACCACAACCTCGGCCAGTTGGAAAGTGACGTACCGACCGTGGCTAACCCGGGGTGCTCCCGAAATCTAGTCAAATCCGACGTGATCCCCCTATATAATAGGGGCCATGACCGCGACCGATCAGCCCCAAGACCGGGCGCCTGAATTCCATCGTCGCGAAGGCGAAGCCCAATTCCGGCTCGAAAGCGATTTCGAGCCCGCCGGCGATCAGCCCCAGGCCATCAATGAGCTGGTTGGCGGCCTAAAGGCCGGCCAACGCGAACAGGTGCTGCTCGGCGTCACCGGTTCGGGCAAGACCTTCACCATGGCCCGGGTCATCGCCGAGCTCAAGCGCCCGGCGCTGATCCTCGCCCCCAACAAGACGCTGGCCGCCCAGCTTTACGGGGAGATGAAGGGCTTCTTCCCCACCAACGCGGTGGAATATTTCGTCTCGTATTACGATTACTACCAGCCGGAAGCCTACGTGCCGCGCTCCGATACCTATATCGAGAAGGACGCCTCCATCAACCAAGAGATCGACCGCATGCGCCACAGCGCCACCCGCGCGCTGCTGGAGCGCCGCGACGTCATCATCGTCGCCAGCGTGTCGTGCATTTACGGCATCGGCTCGGTGGAGGATTACTCGCGCATGACGGTAAGCGTGGAAAAGGGCCAGAGCCTGGAACGCGCCGATCTACTGCGTCGCTTGGTGGCGCTGCAATACCGGCGCAACGATAGCGCCTTCGAGCGCGGCGATTTCCGGGCCCGGGGCGATGCCGTGGATATCTTCCCGGCCCATTACGAGGACCGCGCCTGGCGGCTCAGCCTGTTCGGCGACAAGGTGGAAGGGATCGATGAGTTCGACCCGCTCACCGGCGAGCGCACCGCGGCGTTGGACCGCATCACCGTTTACGCCAATTCCCATTACGTCACCCCGCGCCCGACCCTGACCCAGGCCATCCGCAGCATCAAGGTGGAGCTCAAATCGCGCCTCGAGGAATTGCACAAGGCGGGCAAGCTGCTCGAGGCCCAGCGGCTGGAAGAACGCACCAGTTTCGATCTGGAGATGATGGAGGCCACCGGGCATTGCGCCGGGATCGAGAACTATTCCCGCTACCTCACCGGCCGCAGGCCGGGCGAGCCGCCGCCGACCCTGTTCGAATACCTGGCCGACGACGCCATCCTGTTCGTCGATGAAAGCCACGTCACCGTGCCCCAGCTGGGCGGCATGTACCGGGGCGATCACAACCGCAAATCGACCCTCGCCGAGTTCGGCTTCCGCCTGCCCTCCTGCCTCGACAACCGGCCCTTGAAGTTCGAGGAATGGGACGCCATGCGGCCCGAAACCATCTTCGTCTCGGCGACCCCCGGCCCCTGGGAGATGGAGCGGACCGGCGGTGTCTTCACCGAACAGGTGATCCGGCCCACCGGCCTCATCGACCCCCCCTGCATGGTGCGCCCGGTGGAAAGCCAGATCGACGACCTGATGGCCGAATGCCGGGCGGTGGCGGCCCAGGGCCAGCGGGTTCTGGTGACGACACTGACCAAGAAGATGGCCGAGGACCTGACCGAATACTTCCACGAGGCGGGGGTGCGGGTGCGCTATCTCCATTCCGACATCGACACCTTGGAACGCATCGAGATCATCCGCGACCTGCGCCTCGGCACCTTCGACGTGCTGGTGGGCATCAACCTGCTGCGCGAGGGCTTAGATATTCCCGAATGCGCCCTGGTCGCCATCCTGGATGCCGACAAGCCCGGTTTCCTCCGCTCCAAGACGTCGCTCATCCAGACCATCGGCCGCGCCGCGCGCAACGCCGACGCCCGGGTCATCCTCTATGGCGACACCATGACCGAGGCCATGGCAGGCGCGCTCGCCGAGACCGACCGCCGCCGCGAGAAGCAGGATGCCTTCAACGCGGAGAACGGCATCACCCCCGAGAGCGTGCGCAAGGGCATCACCGACGTGCTCGCGTCGGTCTACGAGCGCGACTACGTCACCGTCGAGCTCGGCGTTGCCGACGCCGTGCACCTCACCGGCCACAACCTGCGCGCCGTGATCGAGGACATGGAAGGCAAGATGCGCGCCGCCGCCGCCGACCTGGAATTCGAGGAAGCGGCGCGCTTGCGCGACGAGATCCGCCGCCTCACGGCCCATGAGCTCGGCACCGACCTCGGCGCGGCGCTGGCCCGCCCGCGAATGGGCAAGCGCGGCAAGGGACCCAAGCGGTTCCAGGGCCGGGTCAAGACCGGCCGCGCCCGCGGCCGCCGCGGGATTTGAACACCGGGGCGCGTGCCCGGCGCCCTCACGTGGCCACCGGCCAGGTTTCCAGGCGGTAGGCGCTGTCCCAGAACATCCATTCGTATTGGC
>Ga0209980_10000604_pt1 | contig 19676 bp, 18 predicted proteins | sample CR02metaG_FD_183611 | JGI IMG/M metagenome (GOLD analysis project Ga0209980, IMG submission 183611) | Deep subsurface microbial communities from Mariana Trench to uncover new lineages of life (NeLLi) - CR02 metaG (SPAdes) (version 2) | ecosystem: Environmental > Aquatic > Marine > Ocean trench...
AACCTAGAAACGGCAGTTGGGCGCAAAAAAGACGTGTAAGATATTGGTGTGCATGGTGAAATACAAAAAGTCGTGGTCACCTCGGTGGTGATGAGACATTTTTGTATTTTACCAGGTGCGCCAAGAGCTTGCGCGGACTTTTGTGATCCAACTGCCGTTTCTAGGTTCAGCAATCAATAGTGTTCGTGCTCATTCATATTCATTAGCATTGTTTGTGAGGGTGAGTGCCAGCGACCGCAAGGGGTTTCACACACTATCCGATAAAGAGAGAAATAATTCAAAAACACGTAGACGCAATCTGTATCCTGAACGACTGTTTCTGAAGGGTCATTTCTTTCCCCAAGAGAGTGGTGCTTTATGGGCATATTCGGCAAATGGCTGTCTCGCAACCTTAAGGTTCCATTAGGAATGTTGGGAGTCGCCCTCGGCCTTTTGGTGTTTTTCCTCCTCGGGAGTGTGTTGGGTCAACAGACAACTTCTCATCCTGAAAAATCCGAGGTTGCATCTGATAAGTCTGCGAAGGTCAGCGTTGAAACCAAACGGCAGAGGTGGACGATCATTTGTGAACGAGAAGATGGTACACAGGGGGTCTTTCGCATTTTGTCAAACCTGACCGACGAGACGTCACCGCTGGAACGCACGCCACATGCCGAACTGGGTGAGACGACCAAGGAATCCTCATCCCAAGAAATGGAAGACGAAACCCCCGCGATCCTAGACGAAGATCCTTTTGGCAATCCCACGCTCCACTGTGGGAGGCTTCTGACACTCTTGGCCCTTTTTGGGACTGAAGACACTTCGACCCTTTGAGCTCCTATCGCTAGTTGCTTACAAAAGGGAGGGATGATCAGGGTGAAGCCTCAAGAAAGCCTGGCCACTTTTCCCACGGTAGAAAAACCCACCAACCTCTTCTCCAGCGAGCCTTTCAGGAAATTACTCGCCCCAATTTACCCACTCACTTGGGAGAAGACCCAAAATTTAAAATGTTGGTTAAAAACGTATCCAACGGATGCGGATCAGGTTAGAGCTGCGCACCAACCAGAGTCGCAGTCAGCGTGACACAAGCCATTATTAATACTCTCAGAAAGATAGACGGGATTTGAAGCCGTTTGCATTGTGTTTTCACCGTGCGCATTCCATGAAATCATTGTGGGTCGGAATGAACCACTATTGGAGGAAGACAGACTCTAATGGGTTGAAATGTTCTCGACGCACGAACGGAGTCGGAAAATTCATTGGAATCAGTCACCTCCAAATCCAACGCATCTTCATGTGTTACTTCTCTGTCATTGTATCACAAGATGGATAGGGGGATTTCATGGAAAAACCCTAGCTAGACCAATATATCACCGTCCAATTTTTTATTGACAAGGGGCAAGGTGTCTGTTACGAATAATGCTAGGTGACAGAGTGGTCACTTCGGCATTTTTTGCAGCGTGGTTTGCGGGACAATGGGCGTCCTTCCCCAACGGGTTTTGGGAAAGGGCGTTTTTTTATGGCCAAATGTGCTGAGAGCCACATGCTGAGCGAATTTGTTTTCCGGGGAATCTAAAGATTCCTTACCCAATTGGTCGATAAGAGTATGTAGGCAAAGGCGCCGGTTCAACCAGGGAAAAAGTCCTTCCTTATTTTCTGGTCAACTCAGGCGCCTTTTGTGTTTCGAGAATAAAAAGACACGATGATTTCACATCCTGAAATGACTCAACCGGATTTGCTTGAACAGGTCGTGAGGGCGTTGACCGCTTTGGGTTCTCCTGAACGGCGAATCGATCAGGCGTTGGCGTTGTTGGGGCATGAGCCAGTTAAACCGTTGAAAGGAGCAAAAGCCCCAAAAGCCATGCCGGTCCTGATTGGTAAGAGTCCGGTCATGGAGGTGTTACATGCGGCGATTCAACGGATCGCGAATACGCCTGCGACTGTCTTGATTCGTGGGGAAAGTGGGACCGGCAAAGAACTCGTGGCGCGAAGCCTCCATGTCTCCAGTCGTCGTGCGGGCAACCCATTTGTCGTAGTGCATTGTGCTGCCGTTCCGGAGACTCTGATCGAAACGACCTTGTTTGGTCATGAACAGGGCGCCTTCACGGGCGCCCATCGACTGAAAAAGGGTCGATTAGAGCGGGCGGCCGGGGGAACGTTATTTCTGGATGAGGTGGGGGATATTCCCCTTTCCACGCAGGTCAAACTCCTTCGTGTGCTTCAGGAAAAGGAGTATGAACGGGTGGGGGGAAGTGAGACGCTGAATGTCGATGTTCGCGTCATCGCGGCCACGCACCGGAATCTTGAAGCCATGGTGCAAAGCAGAGAGTTTCGGGAAGATTTGTACTATCGTCTCAATGTCGTCCCGTTGGTCTTACCGCCGTTGCGTGATCGCAAGGAAGATGTGCCGTTGCTCATCCGGCACTTTTTGGCCAAGTTCGATCAAGAACCTCGCCGGGGTTTCGAATTGGCTCAACCCATGGTGGATCTCCTGAAGGCCTATCATTGGCCGGGCAATATCCGGGAGCTGCAGAATTGTGTTGAACGGCTGGTGGTCCTGTCCGATTCACCCATCATCGATGTTGATTCCATTCCAGATTCGCTTACTTCGTATTTTGAACATATGCGGGCCGCTCGCCCTCTTCCAAAAACCAAGCTTCCCCACGCGTCTGCTCAGCAAACGCTCCCAGCCCGATTGGATGCGATCGAGCGGGATCGCCTTCGTGAAGCCCTCACCAAAGCCGGGTGGGTCAAAGCCAAAGCCTCCAGGTTGTTAGGGATGACCACTCGCCAGATTTCTTATCGAATGCAAAAGTATCAGCTCGTTGAAGAATCCTGACGTGCCTCAGGCCATTAATTTCTCACTGATCCTACCTTCTGTTGAAACAAACAATTTTGTCGGGTTGTGAACAAAAGGGTCTGCTATGAACAATATTGTCAGATTTCACTACGGACGTTTATCAAGAATCGCATACATTCTTTGAGGTTCTTCGATATTGGGATCTGGCAGGGTCCTTGCAATAAAAATTAAGTGAATACTTTCCTTGATGAATTTGAATGAAAAACACCACGGCAGTGAACAGGTTATGACGAACGAGTCCCACAAAGGAGTGGCCTTGATCCCGGCATTAGCCTGATAACCAAATCATAAGTTCAGCCTCTTTGCGAAAAAGAGGTGATTGGCAAAGACGCCATCGTTCCCAAGGTGGACCCACGGACGGTCCCGAGGAAATGATGGCGTTTTTTTATGGGGCTGTTGAAAAAGGCCGCCAGCGGCGTTCTCGGTCCGTCGTCGTGCTCACGTATGCCATGTACGCTGCGTGTGCCAACGGCCCTGCGGCCTTGCTGGACGGACCTTTTTGAACAGCCCCTGTTAAAAAAATTTCAAGAGAGGAGACACATACAATGTATATGGAAGATCTGAAGCGGATGGCAGAGGTTTCAAAAAAGAAGGCGGAATATTGTCTGAACGCCCCGGGTGGATATTTTTTGTTGTCCGCCCTGGCGGGAATCTATTTAGGGTTGGGCATTTGTTTAATTTTTAGCGTTGGGGCGCCTTTTGCAGCGGAAGGGTCAGCCGCGTTGAAATTAGTGATGGGTGTCTCTTTTGGGGTTGCCCTGACATTGGTGATCTTCGCGGGATCGGAACTGTTTACCGGCAACAATATGGTGTGCACGATTGGCGCCCTGTCCCGGGCTATAACCTGGAAACATGTTGGTTGGATTTTTGCGTGGTCCTTTATCGGAAACCTCGTTGGCTCGTTAGCCGTGGCGTGGATGATTGTGCAATCCGGAGTCATGGCCAAAGCTCCGCAAATGGATCTGTTGATGAAGGTCGCGGCCATGAAAATGTCTGCTTCTGCGTGGGAACTGTTTATTCGCGGAATCTTGTGCAACCTACTCGTGTGCCTCGCCGTATGGATGGCGGCACGGACTAAAAATGAAGCCGCAAAAATCATGCTGATCTTCTGGTGCCTGTTCGCCTTTATCGGCAGCGGGTTTGAACACAGCATTGCCAACCAATCATTGTTGGGCATGGCGCTGTTTCTGCCACATGGTGAGGCTATTTCCTGGAGTGGGTTTGCGTGGAACCAAGTCTTTGTGGGACTGGGCAACATTCTTGGCGGGGCCTTGTTGGTAGGTGGGGCGTATTGGTTAAGCAGCCCATATCGAGTCACGGATGCCACCACTATTCAATCTGGGTCGGCAGTCCTTGACAACGAATCGATCGGGCATCCGACAGAAGTCTTATCGGCAGCAAGTCCGGTTGTGCCGGTGAACGTGGGATTTGTGGCAGAACTGAACCATGAACGAGGCGTACGATGAATAAAATGGAAGTGCTGAAACGCGAACGAGACGGGTTGGAGATTATTAAAGATATTCCGCAGTTTGCCAAAACAGGTTGGGAATCGATTCCGGAAGATGATATCCAACGTCTTAAATGGTACGGCCTGTTTTTGAGGAATCCCACGCCAGGGTATTTCATGATACGAGTGCGGATTCCCGGAGGACGCGCAACCTCAGCTCAATTGCGCACCTTGGCGGAGATAGCCAAGACTTTCGGTAATGGGCAATTAGATTTTACGACTCGCCAACAAATTCAGGTTCGCCATCTTCAAATCGAACATGTCCCTGAAGTGTTCGCACGAATGGACGAGGTGGGCCTGACGTCGCTGCAAACCGGGTTGGATAATGTGCGAAATATCATGACCTGTCCGGTAGCAGGGTTGTCTCCCTCGGAATGTATTGATGCGACACCCTTGGTCCATGCTTTGAACCAAGAGATCGTGGGTAATCGGGAATATACCAATCTTCCCCGGAAGTTCAATGTGGTGATCACGGGTTGTCCGGACAATTGTCTCCATGCGGAAACCCAAGACTTGGCGTTGGTTCCAGCCACCAAAGAGATCGATGGGGAAGAGAAGCAAGGATTCAATGTGTTGGTCGGTGGAAAACTTGGGTCCGGCGGGTACCGGATCGCGACACCATTAGATGTCTTTGTGCTTCCCGACGAAGCCGTTGAGGTTTCGTGTGCCGTGATTCGAGCATTTCGCGATTACGGATTTCGCGATTCGCGAACCGCAGCACGGTTAGCCTTCTTGTTGGAAGAATGGGGAGAAGTTCGATTTCGTGTCGAGGTGGAAAGACAAATGGGAAGGGCATTGTGGACAGCAGGAGAGGATGCTCGAAAAAAATCCGTCAATACTCACGGTGGAGTCTTTCGGCAAAAACAACCGGGATTGAACTACGCCGGGCTCCATATTCCGGTCGGGAGAATGCAGGCGGAGGACTTACTGGGACTCACCCGTTTGGCAGAGCGTTATGGGACCAGCGAACTTCGTCTCGGGGCAAACCAGTCCTTCGTGATTCCCCATATCCACGACAAAGCACTTGGCGATTTTCTGGAAGAGCCGCTCTTGCAACAATTTGGCTACAATCCTTCGCCTGTCCGGAAGGGCTTGGTGAGTTGTGTAGGGAATGATTACTGCAATCTCGCGGTCATCGAAACCAAGAGCCAGGCGATGAAAACTGCAGCGGCGTTGGAGGCCAAGGTGGGCTCACATATCAAACCAATCACGATGCATTGGTCAGGGTGCCCGGCAGGGTGTGGCAATCACTTGGTCGCCGATATCGGACTCTTAGGAAAAAAGATCAAGCGTCGAGGCCAAATCGTGGATGCGGTTGATGTGTATGTGGGCGGGCGATCAGGGCCCGATGCCAAGCTCGCCACGAAATTATTGGAAGACGTGCCGTGTGATGAGTTATCCGATGTGTTGGCCGGCGTGCTGCCCTATCACACACGCGAGAAAATGCATCGTGAAAAGAAACGCATGCGACCAAGTCCCAAACCAGCAAGCATCAAAGCGAGTACGTCTCAGGATCCTGGTTCGACTCCAGCACTCAAAAGTAGACCGGTGGTCTTGGAAAACCAGCAATTAGTCAAATTGGGATAACACGAGGATTACACGAGTTGATGAATGGTAATTTCCGGTGGGCAATTAAACCGGACGGGGAGGAGGGAATTCCCGGTGCCGCGTGACGTGTAGCCCATCATGCGGCCTTCATAGCTCCATCCACCGGAGATATATTGCCGACTGAAATTGCTGCTATTCAAAATGGGGATGTGTCCTGGCAGACAGATTTGGCCACCATGGGTGTGCCCGCACATGTAATAATCAATGCCCGCTTCACAGGCTTCGGGAATAATTTCCGTGGAATGCGCCAACAGAATTTTTACCGCTTCTTGCGGTACGCCGTCTAACGCTCGTGGCAGATCCGCGACTTCATACCAATGGGGATCATCGACGCCGATCATCCATAGTGTTTCGCCATCTTTCTTGAGTGGTACGGCTTCGTTTAACAACATCGGGATGCCCATTTTTTCTAGTGGCGGCACCATCTCAATAAAATCGTGGTTACCTAAAATCCCCAGAATTCCGTGAGGGCAATGGATCGCATTGGTCAAGTCCGTCATGAGCGCAAGGGCTTCCTGGTAATCACCAAACGTCAGAAACCGAAAGTCTCCGGTAATCACGCAAAGATCGTACGTCAGAGAACGAAGCACCTCTTTGAGTTTCTTTCCTCGGTCAAAAATTCCTTCCAAGTGCAGATCGGACAATTGGAGAATGCGGAAGCCATGAAAAGCGGGAGGAAGACCGCGCAGTGGAACCGTCACGACTTCGACTTTGTAATCAATGGAGTTACGTGTGGCTCGGTGATAGAGCCCACAGAGTTGTAGCGCACGCTTCAGCAGCGGACCAACGGCATCAAGGTTTTCCCAGTAGATGTGAAATCCCGTGGGGGCAAAGCGAAATGCGGAATGAGTGACTTGCAGCTCAAGCCGTTTCCCCAAGTGTACGGGGCCAATTCGGTCTTTGAGTTGAAGAAGGGCTTCGTTATCGACCATGGGGAAAAAGCCCTTGTACGAAATAGGGTGTGGCGTAGCTCATTACTATAAGATCGGTCACAACGCGGTAGGAATTGACCTTTACCGCCTTGAGATCATCATATATAGCCGGGTTTCGTCAAGAAGGGACAAACGGGGTAGTTGAAAAAGTTTGAACCTGAAAGCGCCACTTGCCAGGATCCGTATTCACTGAATAAAATGGAAATCCTCATGCAAACAATCGATATACATAATCCCGATATTCCTGACCTCCAATTTGTCTTGATGATCGGGGCTTTGTGCACTTCGGACATGCCCACCTTAAATGTACCGGAGGAGGTCCGCCGCCTAGTCTTTGACCGGTGCTGGGCCATGCTTCACGACACGCCCCCACCAGAAGAACCCACACAACGTGTGCTCGACCTTCGCCAAGGCGATGAGGTGACTCTCGAAGCCCTGGTTGAAGTGATTCGAAGTACCCTCATGGATCAGGGATACGACCAACTCACGTGGGAATCAACCCCCAGCGAAACCACCCAATCAAATACCCCCGAAGTCCAATCCCTCATCGACCGCCTCCAGAAATGGGACCCAGTCAATCCCCCACCCGTCGATGGAGCAAGCGAAGCGGAGAATAACTAGAATTTAAATTGCGGGGTTTCGTCCCCACGCGCCGAGGTTCATTTGTTTCGGCAAAAGGACCTCGGCGGCGCTGGCGAAACCCCGCATAAAAATATTTCCTAAACCTGTTCACGGAATTCGAAAAGAAGAATGGTCAGTTAGAGGGTAGGCGCAGCTTTTTCCTCCACACATTTCTTGCAAAAAAGAATATCGCCAAGGTGTTTATCTCGCCCGCCCTTCGTCACTACCCACGGCCGTTCACTCCAAGGAGGATTGTGACGGACATGCTGCCCATGGCCGCATTCCAAATCCGCAACCCAGTCGGCATATTCATCCTGGTGAAAACCGATTATTTTTTGTTCCAAAAATTTCCCCTCACCCTAACCCTCTCCCCAAAGGGGCGAGGGGATATGAGATTGTTCTTTCATCTCCGCTTCTGATGGTTTCCCGCGTTGGGCACGGCGGAGGGACCCCCATGGGGCCGCGCACGGGCGAAAATGGTTTTGGGTCCTTTTGCCGAAACAAAAGGACCTCGTCGTGTGGGGACGACACCCCACATAATTAATTTTCAACCATACTCAAGAAAACCTATTGGTCATTTCGAGCCCTTCAACGTACTCAGGGCAGGCTCCGGGAGAAATCTTGTCCTTTGCCGAACTACAGATTTCTCCCAAGGGTCGAAATGACAGAAGGAAAACCTGGATTCCTGATTAAGGATGTCGGGAATGACATATTTACATTCCTCGAATTCCGCTATCGATTCTACGAGTACAGCCCATTCAACGAATAGAGAAGGGATCGTTAACCACCTCCTCTATTCCTTTCTTGTCTGACTTTTTACATCCAACCAATCGCGAAGCGAGTCGCCGAGTAAGTTAATTGCCAAGACCACGAACATCAAGGCTAGGCCTGGGGCGATAACCATGTGCGGGGCTACGAGCATGTAGCGGGTTCCATCTCGGATCATGCTACCCCAGGATGCTGCAGGCGGTTGAACGCCTAATCCCAAGAAGGACAATCCGGCCTCCCCAATCACGACACCTGCGATCCCAAAACTGGCTTCAACAATTAATGGGGCGCTGATCAAGGGAATCAGATGGCGCATCATAATTCGAATGGGTTGAGCGCCAATTGCGACTGCGGCGTGTACATGCTCGCGTTCTTTGACCGAAAGCACTTGCGCGCGTGCGAGCCGCGCATAACCCACCCACCCCACGACGCACAACGCAATCACCACATTGTCGATGCCGGGCCCCATGACGCCGGCAAGCGCAATCGCCAACAGGATACCGGGAAACGCTAGGAAGATATCGATCACCCGAACGAAGGCCAGGTCCGTCCAGCCTCCCAAATAGGCGCTGAGCGTACCCAGACTACTTCCGACCACGAGGGAAATGGCCACCACCGTGAATGCGACGAGAAACGAGGTGCGAGCACCGACGATAAGACGATCAACAACCGGTCGTCCAAGATCATCGAAGCCCAACCATTCTTGAACACTTCCTGGCACAAGAATGTTTGATAGGTCGATCGAGTTTGGCGAGAGCGGGAGGAACGGCCCAAGTATGGCGAGGCCAGCCCAAAGGAGAATGACGGCCAGAGGAATCCCAACACGAAATATCATGATTTTTGAATTCTCACACGCGGATCAACCCAGGTATACACCAGATCGGTGAACAGATTGATCATGACGTAGGAACAGCTAATCAAAAGCACGGCAGCTTGGACCACGGGGTAGTCCCGGCGGTGAATGGATTCCACCACGAGCGAGCCAATGCCCGGCCAGGAGAACACGGTTTCGGTGATCACGGCACCGCTCAGGAGCGCACCAAGTTGTAATCCCAGCAACGTGATCACCGGGAGTAACGCATTTCGAAGGCCATGCCTGAACGTCACGACCCATTCCGTGAGACCTTTGCTCCGGGCTGTTCGAATAAAGTCTTCGGTCAACACTTCAAGGAGCGTGCTTCGGATCATGCGCGACAAGATAGCGGCCATGGCGGTGCCTAAGGTGATAGCCGGAAGGACAATCGATCCAGCGCCTTCGCGTCCACTCACGGGAAACCATCCGAGCCACAAGGCACCGACTAAAATTAACATCGGGCCCATCCAAAAGTTTGGAATCGACACACCGAATAGGGCGAATCCCATGGCCCCGAAATCCCAGGCCGTTCCTTTTTTGACCGCAGCGAGGATCCCTAATGGAATGGCCACCACCAGGGCAATAAGTAGCGACACGAGTCCGAGTTCAATTGTGGCTGGAAGCCGTTCCAACATGAGTTCGGAAATAGGCCGCCCGGAATATAGCGACGTCCCAAGATCGAAATGAGCCAGTCCCTTGATATACGCCAGCAGTTGAATGTGAACAGGTTGATGTAAGCCCAAGGCTTGCCGCAGTGCTTCTCTATCGGCCGGTTGAGCGGACTCTCCCAACATGACTTCGACGGGGTCGCCTGGGACGAGGTGCAGTAAAAGAAAGACCATGCACACGACACCAAAGATTACGCCAAGAGCCGTGAGCATACGTGGAAGAAAGATTCGGATGAACATAGCGGGTTATAGTTTAAAGTGATATACGGTGGACGTGTTGCAAGCCATCAAAGTTCCCATCCTTCGCAATCGTGAATCCTTTGATGTCTTGTCGAGCGATAAAGACATGATCTTCGTACCACAACGGCACATAGGGCAAGGCGTCGGCGAGATGAGCCTGAAGCTCCTGATACAAGTTTTTCTTTTCTTGCGTGTCCTGGGTACTGTCAGCTTGGTCAATCAGAAGGTCGGCTTGCCGGCTCCGAAAGCGGCCGCGATTCGCGCCGTTCGGGGGGATGGATTCACTATGAAACACGTAGTGAAAAATGTCCGGCGTTTTCACCCCAACCCAGGACAGGCTGTACATTTGAAACCGACCGGCTTTGATATCCCCGTAGAATGTGCCCCAGTCATAGCTACGAAGATCCACCTCGATTCCAACTTGCGACAATTGATATTGGAGAATGGTGGCCAGCCGGACTCGAAACGGATCGCTGGAGGTTTTGTAAGTCAGTTTCAACGGGGCACTTGGGGAAAATCCGGCTTGGGCCAACAGCAAGCGGGCTTTTTCGGGATTGTGTTCGTACCGCCTGAGATTGTGAGCCCCAGCCCAGTGATCAGGAGGTAACAAGGATTGAGCAGGGCGCGCGGCTCCGCCCATGACGTATTGAATGATCCTTTCTCGATCAATTGCGTGGGCCACGGCCTGACGGACAAGGCCTTGTTTGGTGTGTGCGTCTTCGAAACTAAAACCCAAATACGAAAAGTTAGTTCCTGGGCTGCGTTGAACGTGAAGCCGGGGATCCTTGGTTAAATAGGTCACAAGTTCAGGAGGCAAATCATTTTGTACCATGTCGACTTCACCAGCGAGAAGCTTCAGGGCGCGAACAGTAGGGTCCTGCACTTTGATAAATTCGAACCGTTGCTGATCCTCCAGTCGAACGAGTTCAAGACGCGTGTCATCCGGCCATGCGACAAATGAAAAGGGACCACTTCCTATGGGTCTGGAATGGAAAGGGTGGTTGGTTTGGATTAAGTGCGCCGGGAGAATCCCAATAACGACAAAGCTTGGGAACAAGAGATCGGGACGAGTCAGATGGAAATCGATGGTCGCTTCATCCTGAACTATTATGTGATCAATCATGGCCAAGGAACCTCGATGAGGCGAAGCGTTTTCGGCCTTCAAAATAAACTCATAGGTGGCTTTCACGTCTTGTGCCGTGAGAGGAGTTCCATCATGAAACGAGGCTCGATTGGGATTGAGGTAAAATCGAAAGTGCGTCGGAGCCACTTGCTCCCACACCGCCAATGCAGGAATGGGTTCGAAGGCATCGTTGAAATCCACAAGCCGTTCATACAAAAGACGGTTCACTCGATCAGACGTGGCATCCGTGGCAAAACGGGGGTCGAGGTTAGTCGGGGCATTGGCCAAACCGAATCGAAACGCATCGGTCGGAGGTTCGGTGCATGCGGTCAGAAGTAGGAAGAGCCCCAAGGTTCCAAATGCGGTGACGAGCCATATGGTAAACCTGAAGTTTGTGTGAATGTGCGAAGGGAAATTCACGATCGAGGATCGAAGCCTGAACCGGTATGAGCAAGGTAAACTTATCAAATATGCATATAAAATATACCTAAGTGAAAGACAAGTCTACAGTATCATCAAATGATGGAAAGAGTTAAAAACTAGCAAGGGATTGTTGGGGATTGTTGGAAATAAAAAATTCTCATTACATTGGCCTACAGTTGGTAAGGTTTGAAACACTCAGAGGCCATAGGGCATGTTCAAAAAGGTGTGTCCAGCAAGGCTGCAGGTGCTTTGGTGCGCGGAGCGTACAGCAGTACGTGAACACGACAAAGCGCCGAGAACGCCGCTGTTGCCCTTTTTGGGTATTCCCTATCAATGAATTGCGATGTCTACCGAAATAGTTGGTAGAGAGTGGGCCTTTTAAAGGAGACAGCAGTCATGCTTTTCGGTAAATTTGGAAAAAAAGACACTAAACAAAACCAAGCAATAGCAACCGAGCCTCAGACACCATCGATCTCCGCTAAAGCCATAAGCGATTCTCCCCAATCTGAATCGATCTACGGAGCCCCGGATTCGACAGCCCCTCTGTTGTCCGCGATTCCGCCTGAACCCGAGATCAAAAAACGGGCGTTTCCTCGTGCTCCCACTTCCCTTGAAGAAACGGGATTGCCTTCGGAATTATTAGTACAGCTCCTCGTCAAGACGCTCTTCACTGCGGGCGAGTTAACAGAGGCCTCGGGTGGTGCGCTGTTGAAGGTCCCCTATTCCGTGATGAAAGAACTGTTCACCTTGTTAGGACGAGATAAACTCGTGGAAGTTCTCGGGCATGGTGAATCTCTCGGGGTCTTGTATCGCTATGGGCTGACCAATGCCGGGCGGCAACGTGCCCAGGCCTATATGGAAGTGAATCGATACGTGGGCCCAGCTCCGGTTCCCATCGCGCAATATGAATCCATGGTGCGGAGCCAACCGGTTTCGGATTTGTGCATTGATCGCCAAACCGTTGAGGAGGCCACCAAACATCTGGTGTTATCCGCGGAGTCGGTAGAACAGGTGGGCGAGGCAGTGAATTCCGGCTGGTCGATCTTCCTGTATGGGCCCCCCGGCAACGGGAAAACCGTGATCGCGGAAGCCATTGGTCACATGTTGGGCATGGTCGGTGGTAGCGAAATTTTCGTGCCCTACGCGATCGAAGTGGATAGCCAGATCATTCAGGTGTTTGATCCGCTCACTCACAAACCCATCGATCCACTGGCGGCTTCACCGCGTTCTTTGATCGAAGTAACAATCGAACACGATGCCCGATGGATTGCCTGTAAGCGACCGGTTGAATTTGCCGGAGGGGAATTAACTCTGGCAATGCTTGATCTTACCTTTAACCCTTCGGCCAAATTCTATCAGGCTCCTCCGCATATCAAGGCGAACGGGGGAATCTTTCTAATTGATGACTTTGGTCGCCAACTGGTTCGGCCACGCGACCTGCTTAATCGATGGATCGTCCCGCTGGAAAAACGAGTGGACTATCTCACCCTGCACACGGGAAAAGTCTTCCAGATTCCGTTCGACACGATCGTGATTTTTGCCACCAATCTCGAACCTCAAAAATTAGCCGACGAAGCGTTTTTACGGCGTATTCGGAACAAGATTTTGGTGAGTGATCCCACACCGGAGTCGTATACAAAAATTTTCCAAACCATCTGTGAGCAGAAGCAAGTCCCATTTGACCCAAGCGCCATGGACTATTTGTTTCGCAATGTGTATCAAAAACACCGCATTAATCTGCGGAGTTGTCATCCTCGGGATCTGGTTGACCACATTTTGAGTATTGCCAAATTCAATGGCGTGCCCCCGACTCTTGATCGAACCCTACTCGATCGAGCATCCAGAACCTACTTCTTCTTAAGCGACCTCGATCGCCCGCCAGTACCTTCCTAACCCGTCGCTCGCATCTCGTATCTCGTCTTTCATATTTTTTTTAGCGACAATCGACGCGCAACGGGTTATGGTCTCCCAACTCAATTCGTGATACAAAGAACAATAAATTGCTGCGAAGCACTGTGGCCTTATTGAAGTGGGAGAAATGGTGATGAGGGCGATAGCGATTCAGGAGTTTGGCGGGCGCGGCAAACTACAACTGATGGATCTGCCGGTTCCGGCACTTGAGGCACAAGAGGTTCTGATCCGAATCAAAGCCGCCGGGGTCAATCCGGTTGATTGGAAAATTCGAGAGGGATTTTTACGGGACTTTTTACCTCATGAGTTTCCGATCATTCTCGGCTGGGATACGGCCGGTGTCGTCGAGAAAATCGGGAATGAGGTAACTGGACATCACGTTGGTGATGAAGTCTTTTCGTACTGCCGTTTGCCCGTGATTCATAACGGGTCCTATGCCGAATATATCGCTTTGCCAGCCGACATCGTGGCCAAGAAACCTGCGAGTCTGTCTTTCGAACAAGCCGCCTCGATTCCACTTGCGGGTTTAACAGCATATCAATCATTGTTCGATGCCGGTGGGTTACAACGCGGAGAAATCGTCCTCATTCACGCGGCGGCTGGAGGCGTTGGCGGATTTGCGGTGCAGTTGGCCAAGCAGCATGGCGCAACCGTAATTGGGACCGCGAGCCCACGCAATCATGACTATCTTCGTGGGTTAGGAGCCGATCGAGTCATCGATTATTTGACGCAGGATTTTCGACAGGTGATTCATGAGTGGTATCCTTCAGGTGTAGACCTTGTCTACGATTGTGTGGGCGGCGAAGTGTTGGAGCAGAGCGTGGAGATCCTCAGTCCGACCGGACGCCTCATTACAATTGCCGAACCAGCTCAAACTGAAACCATGAAGGCACAAGGCATCAATGTTCAGTTCGTGTTTGTGGCACCCAGTGCTCGGCAGCTTGAGGAGTTGACGCACATGGCCGACCAAGGGCAGCTACACACGCATGTGTCTGGTACATTCCCACTTGAAGAAGCCGTTCATGCCCATGAGATTCTCGAAACCCAGCATGTGAAGGGGAAGCTGGTGTTGACTCTTGGAACGTGAAGCGTGATTCGTGAAGCGTGAAGGAAACGCCGTTCCTCTTTTTCCCTGCGCTTCACGCATGACGCTTCACCCTTCAGGTCCACAAAGAACGCTGCTGGCAGCCCTTCGCCGCCGCAGGAGTATGGTTTTTCAACAGCCCCCCATGTGTATCCATGAAAACGATTACCGCACAAGACTTGTATAATCTCACCAAATGCCATCATCGTGTGTACCTTGATGCCAATGGGAATCCCGAGGAAAAAGGGGAAGTCGGATCGTTTGTGAAGCTCCTCTGGGAGTTGGGGTTGCAAACCGAGCGCGAGTATATCGCGAGTATAGGGGATATTCCTGTAGAAGATTTGGAAGCTCTGTCTGTTGAACAGGCCTTTCATGAAACCATCAGATTGATGCGCGATGGCGCGCCCCTGATTTATCAAGGCTGCTTGATCGATGGGCCCTATGTCGGGCGTCCGGATTTGCTCGTGAAGCGGGAAGAGGGGGAGTCTCAGTTCGGGGCATACCTGTATGAGGCCATCGATATTAAAGCAGGCAGAGGGTGGGAACGAGCCGAAAGCCGCAAACCCAAGTTCAAGGAGCACTATGCGTTTCAGATTTTATTTTATCGGATGCTGTTGAAATGTATTCAGGGTGCCGTTGTTCCACTGGGTCGGATCATCAATATTGATAAACAGATTGAAGAGTTTGATCCCATGAGTTTTGAGTTGCCGTTCCAAGCCGCGTTAGAGACAGCCTCCCAGCTTGTTCAGGGCAAGGAAACTTCCGAGCCAGTCCTGGGTAGCCAGTGTCTCTTGTGCGAGTGGTTTCGCCGATGTCACCGGTGGGTCAAGACGCACGATGATCCGTCAGGCTTGTTTTTCGTCGGGAAGCAAAAGTTTCGTCTCAAAGAGGTCGGTCTTCGGACGATCCATGATATCGCGAAAATGGACGTGCCTGAGTATCTCACCCCAGCGAACAAAATCCCGCGGATGGGGGAAAAAGCTTTAACACGGATGAAAGAACGAGCCGGGGTTATGCTGTCAGGAAAGCCTTGGATCCGACAAGGTTATTCCTTTCCTCAAACCAAGCGAGAGATTTACTTTGATATTGAAGACGATCCGACACAGGGCGTGACCTATCTGTTTGGCCTGTTAATCCACGATCCACACGTTCCCCCCGAATTTCAGTATTTCGTGGCGCGTGACCCTACAGAAGAAGAACAGACGGTTCGGGCATTTTGGGACTTTATGGCATCAGCCGGTGATGTGACGTATTATGTCTATTCGCACAAGGAACGCAGTTCGTTGCGACAGTTGATGGAGCGATATGGATTAGACCAAGACGTGTTCACCACGTATGTCGAACGAGAGTATGATCTGTATTCCGATTTGATTGTGACCTATTCCGATTGGCCCACGTTTTCGTACAGCATTAAACAGATTGCGAAGCAGATCGGATTTCATTGGCGGGACACCGATCCTTCTGGAGCCAACTCCATTGCATGGTACAACGATTACCTGGCCCATCCAGAGCAGGAACAACTCTTGACCCGAATTCTTCAATACAACGAAGATGATTGTCGTGCCATGGTCGCGCTGAAACAGTTTTTTGAAAAGCACTCGAATGTAGTATAACTAGTAGGGGTGAAACGCACCAATTGTAGGATGCTTAGGTTTTGCCTGCGCTGCCTTTGCCTCGATGATTCAGCATCCAGTCTTGAGCATTCAGCGGGGTGACTTGCGGTCCGGGTTGCAGGCGTTCATAGCTGCCATCGGAGCACAAACGGCGAGTCTTCAGATTATCATGAAAGTAGATTTCCAGAAGGTCGTGTAACAAGGTCTCGCGAAGGCGAGCCGATTCCACAGGAAAGAGTATCTCGACCCGCCGATCCAAATTTCGAGGCATCAAGTCCGCACTCCCTAAAAACACTTCGTCTTGTCCTCCGTTTCGAAAATAATAGATTCGGGTATGTTCGAGAAAGCGCCCGACAATGGAGGTGACGGTAATATGCTCACTGACTCCGGGCATGCCTGGTCGTAAACCGCACACTCCTCTGATTTGGAGATGGATTTTCACGCCGGCTTGGGAAGCCCGGTAGAGCGCTTGAATGCAAGATTTGTCGGCTAACGCATTCATTTTAAAGGCGATATACCCCTCCTGGCCCGTCTGTTGATGGATGATTTCCCTGTTGATGCGTTCGAGGATTTGTTCTCGCATCATGCGCGGGGCTACGAGGAGTTTGTTATAAGTGGCTTTGCGCGAATATCCGGTGAGCGCGTTGAATAAATCTGATACATCGGCTCCTACAGCGGGATGACAGGTGAAAAAGCTGTAGTCCGTGTACATACGACTGGTCACGGGATTGTAATTGCCGGTTCCCAAATGAATATAGCGCCGAATGCCGTCTTCGTCACGACGGACGACGAGACACATCTTGGCGTGGGTCTTGAGTCCTAAGACCCCATACACCACGTGCACGCCTTCCGCTTCGAGCTTTCGAGCCCATTCGATATTATTTTCTTCATCGAACCTGGCTTTGAGCTCAAAGAGGACCGCCACTTGCTTTCCGTTTTGTCGGGCTTCCATCAGGGCATCCACGATAGCCGAATTCGATCCTACCCGATACAAGGTTTGTTTGATCGCCAACACGTTGGAGTCACTAGCGGCTTCACGAAGGAAATCCACCACCGGCATGAAATTATCATACGGGTGATACAAGAGAATTTCTTCGCGTCGGATTATGGAAAACAGGCTTTCGCTTTTCTGAAGAATGTCTGGCGTGGCAGGTAAAAAAGGAGGAAATTTGAGATCAGGCCGTTCGATCTTCGTTAATTCCATGAGGTTGGAGAGCCCCAGCGGCAGATCTTGGGTATATACCTGATAGGGGGCCAAGTTTAGATTCCGCACGAGTACTTCCCGAATGCTGTCCGGGGTGGATTGGTCAATTTCCAAACGAACGACCGATCCGAAATGTCGTTGATCGATTTGTTCTTCGATCGTTTCCAACAGATCACCGGCTTCGTCTTCTTCGACTTCAAAATCCGCATCGCGGGTGATTCGGAAAGGGTAAGCGGCGATGATCTTTAACCCGGGAAACAGAAGCCCAATATTGGCGGCTACGACTTCTTCAAGCCAGACAAAATTGTTCTCGGCTAATTCGGTCAACCCGAGTTGTTCGCTTTCCGTGACCCTATCTTCGTTGGGAATGCGGAGAAGCCGTGGAAAGGTGTTGGGGATTTTGACCCGAGCGAAACACTCCCCTCGCTCTGGATCCTTGGCCACAACCGCTAGATTAAAACTTAGGTTCGAAATATGGGGAAACGGATGTGCCGGATCAAAGGCCAGAGGGGTCAGCGTGGGAAAGATTTCTCGTGAAAAATAGCGTCGTAAGAGTTGTTGCTGTTTGGGCTGGAGTTGATTGTAGCGCAGGACATGGATGCCGGATAATTCAAGCTTAGGCAGAAGGTCGTTTTGCCAACAACGGGAAAAACGAGTGAGTTGGCCCATCAATTCCTGACGGACTGCCGAAATTTGCTCGGACGGTGTCATGCCGTCCGGCGGGGCTTCCAGAACCCCTCCAGTTAATTGTTCCCGGAGACCGGAAATCCGAATCATAAAAAATTCATCAAGATTACTGGAAAAGATGGAGAGGTATTTGACCCGTTCGAGTAGGGGTTGTTCAATATCTTCAGCTTCTTCCAGCACGCGGCCGTTGAATTGGAGCCAACTCAACTCTCGATTGATGTAGAGGCTCGGGGTATCGAGGTCGACAGGTTCAGGTGCGACCTTTACCTGTGTGGGAGCAAGACTGGTTGGCATGGCTTCGACCTCGGTCGCTTCACTCCAAGACAATTGGGGTCGAGCCAACAAGGAACTTGTGGTAATAAGGCTCAGATTGTGGTTCTTCTCTCATCTATCCATATATCGGTTGTTCTTGACGATTGATTAACCTAGAAACGGCAGTTGGGCGCAAAACAGTCGTGTCTAGGATGAAAAATGACGTGATGGCGTGGGTTGTGATGAAGGTGTGAAGTAGGAGAAAATAGCACTGCTATTTCTTGGTTAGTTGCTCGTCGCCAGTTGCTGGTTGCTAGCGAAGAAAACAGTTGGTCGATGCTCATTTTTTAATAGCCACGAGCGACAAGCAACTAGCGACAAATCATTAATACGGCACACACCCAGAACGGGCTTAAGACATGACCACATTGGACTTAGAAACCTTACTGACTCTTGCCCTAGAAGCGGCCCAAGCGCCAGCTCAAAAAATCGTACAGTGGTTTGATGCGGACCGGTTATCCGTTGAACGTAAAGACGATGGATCTCCGGTCACCATTGCCGATCGTGAGGCGGAACAAACCATTCGACAGATCTTATCCCAGCATCCACTCGCTTCCTCATTTGACATTCTTGGGGAAGAATACGGGCAAAAAGAACAGGGGGCCCGATACCGGTGGTTGGTCGATCCCATTGATGGTACGCGTTCCTTTGTCAATCATATTCCATTGTTTGGCACCATCGTGGCATTGGAAGATACCGTGGAGCGAACCACGTTGATCGGGGTGATTCATCTGCCGGTTTTTCAACGAACGTATGCGGCTGCCCGTGGATTAGGAGCTCATTGCAATGGGGCTTCTCTTTCTGTCGCTCCACCCAAGCCCATTGAAGAGGCAATGATTGCAACCGGAGACATCGCCCAATTCATGAGCGTGGGACGGGAGAACACCTACAAGATATTAGCCGAGCATTGTCCCTATTTGCGCACCTACACCGATTGCTTCGGTCATACGTTGGTGGTAAGCGGGGCGGTGTCAGCCATGCTCGATCCTGCTCTCAATCCATGGGATGCCCTAGCTACGCAGGTGTTGGTTGAGGAAGCCGGCGGCACGATGATCATGCGGCCATCGACAATTTCCAACAAGGTCGATGTGCTCTTTGGCACCCCAACGATTGTCGAGCAGTTGGAAAAACTCGTCGAGTTTTGATGGTGTTCAGGTTTCTCCAATAGCGCATCCTTCTCGCAACCGATCGTTCTTTTCCTATGGGAATGTTGAAAAAAGCCGCCAGCGGCGTTCTCGCCCTTTTGCCGTGCTCACGTACTGAGAGTACGCTCCGCGCGTCAAAAG
>Ga0209980_10000605_pt1 | contig 19672 bp, 13 predicted proteins | sample CR02metaG_FD_183611 | JGI IMG/M metagenome (GOLD analysis project Ga0209980, IMG submission 183611) | Deep subsurface microbial communities from Mariana Trench to uncover new lineages of life (NeLLi) - CR02 metaG (SPAdes) (version 2) | ecosystem: Environmental > Aquatic > Marine > Ocean trench...
GATGCTTGTTGCGCGGAAAAGGTCGCAGCGTGGCAATTGTTGCGGCACAGCGCTTGCGGCCACCTATGGCGATGGCCCACGCTCGCGCATATACTGTGCGCCTTCCGGCCGGGGCAGCCAAGACAAGACCCCGTCCGGCAGGCAAGCCGGGGTGGCGGAACTGGTAGACGCGCCGGACTCAAAATCCGGTTTCCGAGAGGAAGTGCGAGTTCGATTCTCGCTCCCGGCACCACATTTTTTGACGACCGATGACGCGGATCGCGATGGACTGCGGAAACTAATGCGGACGATGAAGTATTGCTCACGCTGCGGCGCCACGGTTTCGCTCGGGGTTCCGGCGGACGATACGCGCGAACGCTGGATCTGCGACCAGTGCGATACCGTCCACTATCAGAATCCGCTGATCGTCGTTGGCTGCGTTGCCACTAAAGACGACAGGGTGCTGCTGTGCAAGCGCGCGATCGAGCCGCGCTACGGCCATTGGACCGTGCCGGCGGGTTTCATGGAGCTCGGCGAATCACTGGCCGAGGGCGCCGCCCGGGAAACGCTCGAAGAGGCCTGTGCCGAAATCGAAATTGGCCATATGTTTGCGTCGATTGATGTCATTGACGCGGGCCAGGTGCATGTATTTTTCATAGGCAGGCTGCTCGGCGGTTATGGCGCCGGCGACGAGAGTCTCGAGACGGCGCTGTTTCACAAGGACGAAATTCCGTGGGAGGACCTTGCATTTCGCAGCGGAAAATTTGCCCTCGAAAAATACTTCGAGGACCGCGGCCGTAACAACGGCGTTCACACTCATGAAATAAGGCACATCAGGTATTGATCTGCCGCAGGATTTGCTCAGTCGGCAGGGGCGGGAGCTGCCGTTTCTTGTTCCAGGCGCTGGAGTAACGCATCCGGCGGCAAGTACCCGCCGATCAATGTCCCGTTGTCGAGCACGATGGCAGGCGTGCCGGACAAGCCGATTGCCTTACCCATGAGGTAATTGTCCTGGATAATCGACGCATCGCAGTTCGACGTCTCAAACTTGCGGTCGAGCTTGGCCATTGTCAGCGCATTTTGGCGATCCCTGGCGCACCAGACCTCTTCCGACGTGTTCCAGGATCGAGACGCGGGTCCGTTGCGCGGATACAGCAAATAGCGAACCTCAATCCCGTGCGCGAGGTATTCGTCGATCTGGCTGTGCAATCGCCGACAGTACGTGCACTCAACGTCCGTGAACACAGAGACAGAATATTTGGTCTCTGTCGGCGAAAACGTAATGGCCCTGTCCGAAGTCACCGACGCCATCAGGTCGCGGCGTGACTCGCTACGACTGGCCTCGGTAAGATTGATGTCATTGTCCAGGTCGATCAGATCCCCTTGCAACAGGTAGCGCCCGTCTTTGGTGATGTACGCAACAATCGATCCCTTTTGAATCGTGTACCAGCCATCAACCGGACTTACATTGACATGCTCGGGCTCAATGGAGTCGAACATTTCGGCGACCTTCTCGCGGACTTGCTGCAAGTCCTCACTGACCTCACCGGCCAGCGCCTGCGAAAACAGGACCGAGGCGCCAGTCACGGCGAGCCAAAATGTTAAGTGTTGGGTGCGACGTCGATTCATCCAGGGCATTCCTTGCAGGCTGTCAGTACACTCGTTGAGTAGACCCTGCCTTGGCGGGCCGGTTCCCGGCGGCGGCGAGTTTAGCAAGGAAAGTAGGGTCGAACCGCAGTTTTCCTCGGAAAGTGGGGTCGAACCGCAGTTTTGCATTTCATGGTTGTATTGAGGCAATGCGGGGGTTCAGGAAAACTGCGGTTCGACCCTACTTTCCCTAACCGCGCGGGTGATGTTCGCGGTGCAGGTCCTTGAGTCGCTCCCGGGCCACGTGCGTATAGATTTGCGTGGTCGACAAGTCACTGTGCCCGAGCAATAACTGCACGACGCGCAGGTCGGCGCCGCGATTCAGCAAGTGTGTCGCAAACGCGTGACGCAGACTGTGCGGGGACATCTTCTTGCGAATTCCGCTTTTCGCGGCGTAGCGCTTGATAATGTGCCAGAACGCCTGCCGGGTCATGCGGTCGCCACGCCGCGTCGGAAACAGGTAGTCGGTTTGACGCTCGAGCAGAATTTCCATTCTCGGGCCGTCAATGAAGTTCTTGAGCCAGCGCTGGGACTCCTCACCAAGTGGAATCAGGCGCTCACGATCGCCTTTTCCGATGATACGCAAGACTCCCTGGTTAAAATTGATTTGCGATTGTTTCAGGTTAATAAGTTCTGAAACGCGCAAGCCCGTCGCGTACAGGACTTCCAGCATGGCACGGTCACGGTGGCCCAGCGGCTCATCAGTATTCGGTGCATTGAGCAACGAATCGACCTCTTCCTCGCTCAGGGTTTGCGGCAATGAGCGACCGATGCGGGGCATCTCGATGTCAGCGGTCGGGTCATTATCGCGTAAACCCTCGCGCATGATGTAACGAAAGAAGCGGCGAAAGCTGGACAATTGCCGTGCAGTCGAACGAGGCTTTGCGCCGTTTTCAACGCGATGTGCAATGAAGGCCAGTAAATCGGCCTTGTCCGCCATGTCGATCGACTTGCTGCCAACGGAGAGCCCGCGCCCCAGCGTCATCAGGTCGGCCCGATACGCACCGAGCGTATTGGGCGACAGACCACGCTCCATCCATATCGCGTCGAGGAATCGATCCACGAGTTCCGCGGAACGCGCTACCGTCTTTGCATCCTCTTTGTTTGCTTCGGTGCTAGCCATAATCGTCCAACTGTTTAGTCGCGCATTCCTCACGTCCGCACGGTGACACGCCCCTGATCGAGACATTCGCATCGGCAGGCTGGTAGCATACGCCGAGCCAAAATGTTCGACGTAGCGACCAGAACTGTCGTGCGACGCCGACAGCGCAGCGCCAAGCGACGGATTTTTCAAGGATTTGAGTATGATAATGATGCCCTGCAGTCGGAGTGACCGCTGTCACAGAATCCGTAAGGCATTAACATAAGGTGACTTGTGTCACACAGCGCCATAACCCTGGAACGCACACCAGCCAACGCTTTGCCGACATGACCAGCACGGGCGGTGGATTAGCGACGCGCATCCTGCACAGGCTCTTCGGCGTCTATGGCTGGCTTGTATTTGCGTTTTGCGTGCTGTTTGCCCTTGTCGCCGTCACGGTCGTGCCGGGCCTCGAGAGGCGGCGCCGGGCCGTCGCTCTGGCGTCGCGCGGGACGTTCGTATTGTCCGGCATCCGTCCGGACATCAACGGCTTGGAAAATCTGCCCGATGGACACTGCGTTGTCGTCGCCAACCACGCAAGCTATGTCGACGGGGTGCTGCTGAGCGGTTACCTGCCGGCACGATTTTCTTTCGTCGTCAAAGGTGAGATGCGAAATATCCCAATTGCGCATTTCCTGCTGCGCCGGGGCGGCTCGAAGTTTGTCGAGCGTTTTGTCACAGCGGGAAGCACGCGTGATGCGCGGCAGATCGTCAAGGCCGCGCGTGATGGCGAATCATTGGCATTCTTTCCGGAAGGAACCTTCATCAAACAACCTGGCGTCAGCCGATTTCGCGCCGGGGCATTTGTGGCTGCGATCAAGGGCGGCATGCCGATTATCCCGGTCGCAATTTCCGGCACCCGCCAGATGATGCCGGCGGGCCGTTTGCTGCCATGGCCGTGCCCGATCCGCGTGGACATACTGGCACCGATCGATCCATCCGACATGGCGTTCGACAATCACCGCGCACTCGCCGAGACGGCCCGACAACGAATCCTCGCAGTGCTCGGCGAACCCGACCTGCTCGCGGATTGACGAGCAGCACGATCGCTTTTGGTGCGGCGCGCATCGGGCTGTTGAGGGCGGCGGACGCAGAAACGGAACTCATGGTTCATTGATCCCGCTGATGACATTGCGCAATCGGCGCAATTGCTGGAAAGTAGCGGCCGGTTCGGCGGCAGCGTAGTTTCAGGGATGCCGCCCTGGCAGCATCGGAGTGTTGATATGAAATCGGATCCCGTCGTCATCGTTGCCGCGAGGCGCACGCCCTTGGGCACGTTCCAGGGAAGCCTGGCGCCCGCGAATGCGCCCAAGCTCGGTGCTACAGCGATCTCGGCCTGCATCGCGGATATCGCCATCGATCCCGCCGACATCGATGAGGTCCTGTTCGGTTGTGTCTTGCCTGCGGGCATCGGCCAGGCGCCTGCGCGTCAGGCCGCGCTGGCTGCCGGCATCCCCGACAGCACGGGTTGTACTACGGTCAACAAGATCTGCGGGTCAGGCATGAAGACGACGATGTTCGGCCATGACCTGATCGCTGCAGGTAGCGCCGATGTCGTCGTTAGCGGCGGCATGGAGTCGATGACGAACGCGCCGTACCTGTTGCCGAAGGCGCGACAGGGATACCGAATGGGACATCAGGAAGTGATCGATCACATGTTCTTCGACGGCCTGCAAAATCCGTACGACGGCAACATGATGGGGCACTTCGCCGAAGAAACGGCCGTCAAATACGCCTTTACGCGCGAAGACCAGGATGCCTTCGCGATTGAATCGGTGAACCGCGCCCGACAGGCAATGAAGGGTGGTGCATTCAGCGCTGAGATTGCGCCCGTTACAATCACAACACGCAAGGGCGAAGTGACGGTCGGCGAAGACGAAGGCCCCGGCAACGCCAACATCGATAAGATTCCGACCTTGCGACCTGCATTTCGCAAGGACGGTACCGTCACGGCAGCCAGTTCGTCGTCAATTTCGGACGGCGCCGCCGCGTTGATCCTGATGCGAGCCAGCGACGCCGCAGATCGCAGTCTGGAGCCACTGGCCAGGATTGCCGGTCATTCCAGTTTTGCTCAGGAGCCGGCGTGGTTCACGACAGCGCCGGTCCATGCGATTCGCAAATTGCACGACAAGCTCGGCTGGAATCCCGACGGCGTCGACCTCTACGAGATCAATGAAGCCTTTGCCTGCGTCACGATGGCTGCGATGGCCGACGTCGGCATCGATCACGACAAGGTCAATGTGCACGGCGGCGCCTGTGCGCTCGGTCATCCGATCGGAGCAAGCGGTGCCAGAATCATCGTGACGTTGCTGCACGCGTTACGTGCGCATGATAAGAAGCGTGGCGTTGCCTCACTCTGCATCGGTGGCGGCGAAGCCGTCGCGATCGGAATCGAAATCGACTGAGGGAAACTTAGATGGATCTTGCAACTGCGAAGGCCGTGATTTCCGGCGGCGCATCAGGGCTCGGGCTCGCGACCGCCAAACGCGTTATCGATGCCGGTGGTTACGCGGCGCTGCTGGACGTAAATATCGAACAAGGTGAAGCCGGCGCCGCCGCTCTCGGCGAGCGAGCCGTATTCGTGCAGACCGACGTCTCCAATGAGGAAGCGGTCCGTGCAGCCATGCAAAGCGCCAATGCGTTCATGGGTGGAATCACCCTCGCGGTCAATTGTGCCGGGGTCGCGACCGCCGGACGTACATTGGGTCGCGACGGACCATGGCCGTCGGAAAACTTCAACCGTGTCATTCAGATCAATTTGATCGGCAGCTACAACGTCACGAAAGAAGCGGCCGCATTCATGCAGCTTAACGACCCGAACGAAGATGGCGAGCGTGGCGTTGTGATCAGCACGGCATCGATTGCGGCTTTCGAAGGGCAGATCGGCCAGGCCGCGTATTCGGCATCCAAGGGCGGCATCGTCGCCATGATGCTGCCGCTTGCACGTGAATTCGCGCAGTTCGGCATCCGCGTCAACACGATTGCACCGGGTATTTTCAAGACGCCGATGATTGCCGGCATGCCTGAAGAGGTGCAGGAGTCTCTCGGCAAACAAATCCCGTTTCCGCAGCGACTCGGCAAGCCCGAAGAGTACGCCGACACGGCAGCGTTCATTTACAGCACGGCGATGATCAATGGCGAGACGATACGCGTGGACGGCGCGATCCGGATGCAGCCCCGATAGTCGCGCATACGCTCCGGGAGGGGGAAATACGGGACCGCGCAGCGGGGCCCGTATGGCCTGCGACGAACAAGGGCGATCACGCACACGCGGTGGCGCGTGCATTGCCGCTACATGCCAGAATAGTTCGGCCCCCCGCCGCCCTCCGGAACCGTCCACACAATATTTTGTCGCGGGTCTTTGATGTCGCAGGTTTTGCAGTGCACACAATTTTGCGCGTTGATCTGAAATCGCTTCAGATCGCCCTCCTCCACGATTTCAAACACGCCGGCCGGGCAGTAACGCTGCGCCGGTTCGTCGTATTTCGGCAGATTGAAAGCGATCGGCAGCGATTCGTCCTTGAGCTTCAGATGCGAGGGTTGGTCCTCTTCGTGATTGGTGCTCGATAGAAACACGGACGACATGAGGTCGAAACTGATCACACCATCCGGTTTCGGGTAATCGACGATGGCCGCATCGCTGGCGTCATCCAGCGACTCGTGGTCCGGCTCCCTGTTGCGCCACGTAAACGGCAACTTACCGAAAAAAACATTCTGGTCGATAAAGGTGAATGCGGCACCCCAGAATGTGCCGAATTTCTTCAGGCCCGGGCCGAAATTTCGCGCGCGATGCAACTCCTCGTGCACCCAGGACGACTTGACGGCTCGCTCATAGGACGCAAGCTCGCCATATCCCTCGTCACCCGCGGTCAACGCCTCGTGAATACTTTCAGCCGCCAGCATGCCGGTCTTGATCGCGGTGTGCGCGCCCTTGATCTTGGCACCATTGAGGAACCCGGCATCGCAGCCGACGAGCATGCCGCCGGGAAAGCTGAGCTTCGGCAGCGATTGCAGGCCGCCCTTGTTCACGGCGCGCGCGCCATAGGCGATGCGCTTGCCGCCCTCGAGATACGATCTGATCTTCGGGTGTTGTTTCCAGCGCTGAAATTCCTCGAATGGCGACAAGTGCGGGTTGCGGTAGTTCAGCGCCAGGATTACGCCGAGAAACACCTGCGTCCCGGACGCGTGGTAGAGAAACCCGCCGCCCTCCGTATGCTGATCCAGGGGCCACCCCAACGTGTGCACGACGAGCCCTGCATCGTGCTTGTCCGGATCGATCTCCCAGATTTCCTTGAGGCCGATGCCGTAATGCTGCGGATCCGCGCCGGCCCTGAGGTCGAACCGGTCCATGAGTTGCTGACCGAGGCTGCCATGACAGCCCTCCGCGAAAATCGTGTACTTCCCCAGCAGCTCGTAGCCCGCCTGGTATCCCGGCTTGCGCTCCCCGCCTTTGCTGATGCCCTGATCGCTGGTCGCAACGCCGGTCACCCTGCCACGCCCGTCGTACAGTATTTCGCTGGCCGCGAAGCCCGGAAACACATTGACGCCCATCGCCTCCGCCTGTTCTGCGAGCCATTGGCAAAGCCGTCCAAGGCTAATGATGAAATTGCCCTTGTTGTGCATCGGGCGCGGCAAGAACAACGCCGGCACGCGAATCGATTTCGATTCGCTTGTCAGGTAATGAACAAGGTCACGTTTCACTGCAGTATGCACGGGAGCGTCTTTTTCACGCCAGTCAGGGAACAGTTCGTTCAGTGCGGTCGGCTCAAAGACGTTACCCGACAAGATATGGGCGCCGACTTCCGAACCTTTTTCCACGACGACCACGGAAAGGCCGGCATCAAGCTGCATGAGCCGGCAGGCCGCGGCCAGCCCTGCAGGCCCGCCGCCAACGATGACGACGTCGAATTCCATCGACTCACGTTCGATCGTTTGTGTCATGTCGTGTTCCGTTCCTGCATTTTCATCGCAATAACATTCTAACAGTCCGTCTGGCGACCTACCGGTCGGCAATGTAACCTACCGAGCTTCTGATCGATTATTGCGCGGCGAGCGCGATGCAGGATTGAAGTTAAATTGAACCTTCGCGAGGCGTACGAAGATAATTTCCGCCGGCACGGTCATGTGCGAGATCCCGCCCAGGAAAAGACGGTCGCGCTGCTCGAGGAACTGCAACGCCGCATTTATGCTCACGAGCAGCCGCGGCGCGGTTGGTTGCAGCGCCTGCTTCGCCCTGGTGACGAGCCAAAGACCGGTGTGCGAGGGCTGTATATCTGGGGTGGCGTGGGTCGCGGCAAGACGTTTCTCATGGACCTGTTCTTCGAGACGCTCGCGATCGACGCCAAGCGCCGCATCCACTTTCATCGGATCATGCAGGAGGTGCATCGCCGGCTGAATGCGCTTGGCGACATTGAAGACCCGCTCAGTACCGTCGCCGCCGATCTTGCACAGGACATGCGCGTGCTGTGCTTCGACGAATTTTTCGTCAGCGACATCGGCGACGCGATGATACTCGACCGATTGCTCGACGGCCTGTTCAAACACGGCGTCACACTGGTCGCGACGTCGAACTCGCCCCCCGCAGAACTTTATAAGGACGGCCTGCAGCGACAGCAGTTCCTGCCTGCGATCGAACTGCTCGAGCAGCACGCACGGGTCATAAACATGGACGGCGGCACGGACTACCGCCTGCGGCTGCTGCAGCAGGCAGGCACGTACTTTTCACCCGCTGACGAGGCTGCACACGCGAAATTGCAGCACTTCTTCAACGAGTCGGCATCGAGTCAGATCACCGCGGACCGGTTACTGGACATCAATGGTCGCGACATTCGCGCCCGGCAATGCGCCAAGGGCATCGTCTGGTTCGATTTCGACGATATCTGCGACGGCCCGAGAAACCAGGCAGACTACATCGAAATCGCGCGTTGGTACCCGACCGTCATCGTCGCGGGAGTACCGGTACTTGATGTCACGCTCGAGAATCAGGCACGTCGATTCGTTGCCCTCGTCGACGAATTCTATGACCGGCGCGTTAAGCTGATGCTTGCGGCGGCCACGGACATCAATCACCTGTATACGGGCAAGCGCCTGACATTCGAGTTTCAGCGCACGGTCAGCCGGCTCGTTGAAATGCAATCATCCGATTACCTCGCCCTGCCACACCTTGCTTGAATACCGGTGCACTACTGCGTTGCAGTTGAACACGCTGGTCGTTGTGGATAGTGTTGATCGCGCAACCACACGGCATGAAAACGGAAGCGACAATGAGCGAAGAACTGATCCTCGAAAATTTCCTACCCTACCGGCTGTCCATCCTGTCAAACACCGTCAGCAGCACCATTGCGCGCATCTATGACAAGCGTTTCAGTCTGTCTATACCGGAATGGCGCGTCATCGCCATTCTCGGGCGATTCCCGGGCTTGTCGGCGGTTGAAGTGGCCGATAGAACGCTGATGGACAAAGTCGCCGTCAGCCGGGCCGTGACCAAACTCATCAAGAGCGGCAGGCTCGATCGTCAGTTTGCCGACGGCGACCGGCGGCGTTCTATCCTGAATCTCTCCGCTGAGGGCCGGCGTGTTCACGACGAAATTGCACCGCTCGCGATGCAATTCGAGCGTGACCTGCTGCGTGGCATCGACGACGACGACATCGAAAGGCTCAATCGTATTATGGAGACACTGCTCGCGAAGGCGCGCCTGCTCGGCGCGCCGTAGCATCGGCATCGCAATAACGAAAACGCCGACTGCGTGGATGGATTTAAATGCGGATATTGTATAATGCCCGCGCTCCTCGACAGGCGGCTGGCCTGCCACGTCCTGGCTGCGATAAGAAAGACCTGCGATTGCTGGACTGGCGGGTATGGATAACGAAGCGATCGGGCCGGCGCAACCGGTCGGAGAGTAAGCAGTGACACAACACGAATTACGCCGGGGCAGCGACGTCAAGGAGCGCATCCTTGCGGCAATCGTCTCCTCACGCGTGCAGTCGGAAACACTGCCCGACCGGCAGCAAATCAAACACTTTCTCGGTATCTATTTCGCGGATGTTCCCGTTGAGGATCTGCAGGGCAGGTCCGAACGGACCATGGCGCAGATTGCGCTCGCGCATCTCGAGTTTGGTGCAATACGGCGCAAGGGGCAGGCGCTGCTACGAATTTATAATCCCACGGAGGAAGAGTACGGCTATACGTCAGCCTACACATTCGTCGAGATGGTCAACGACAACATGCCGTTTCTCGTCGATTCCGTATCTGCGGCAATCCACAACCAGGAAATTGCTGTGCACATCACCGTGCACCCGATCGTCCACGTGCGGCGGGACAAACACGACCGGATCGAAAGCATCGCGGAGCGTGGCGACAAGGAGACCCGCAGCGAGTCACTCGTCCGCTTTGCGATCGGCAAGGAAACCGATCCACACCAATTGAAGCGCCTGGAGCACGAAATCACCAAAGTGCTGGCCGATGTTCGAATCGCGGTGCGCGACTGGAAGAAGATTCGCCAAAAAATGACCGAGGCTCGAGAGACCATGCGATACGGTCCTGCCGGCGTCGACCCGGAACTTCGTGACGAAAGCCGGGCGCTGCTCGAATGGATGGCACACGACCATTTCACGTTCCTCGGCTATCGCGAATATGTCTTGTCCTATCGCGGCGATCGGGCTTTCCTGAATCCCGTCGCCGGCAGCGGCCTCGGACTTCTGACGCACGACGAACGCGGCGGCAAGGGCATCGAACTGACCAGTGAGATGCGTCGATTGGCGCGTGCGAAGGACTGGCTGATATTGACCAAGGCGAATTCTCGCTCGACGGTGCATCGTTCCACCTATCTCGATTACGTCGGTGTAAAAATTTATGACAAGAATGGCAAGGCCGTGGGCGAACGCCGTTTCATCGGGCTGTATACGTCGGTAGCCTATAGCGAAAGCCCGCGCAATATTCCGCTGCTCCGGCATAAGATACAGAAGGTACTCGATAGAGCCGGCGTCGATCCCGGGGGTCACCGCGGCAAAGCGCTGATGCATATTCTCGATACCTTTCCTCGCGATGAATTGTTTCAAGGCTCGATATCCGATCTCACGCGCTCGACGCTGGGTATCCTCAACATTCAGGACCGCCAGCGCGTGCGGCTGTTTGTGCGCCGCGACACTTACCGGCGATTCTTCTCGTGCCTGGTGTACGTTCCGCGCGAAAAATACACGACCGCGGTCAGGCGTCGCATCGAGAAAATATTGATCGATTCCTTCGCCGGCACTTCGATCGATTCCAGCGTTCAGATCTCGGACTCACCGCTCGCTCGCGTGCATTTCATCATTCGTACACCGCCCGGCGATCGGCCGCGCATCAGTTTCACCGAGATCGAGGAACGCATCGCCGAAGTCGTCATAACCTGGACGGACAAATTGCGTGATGAGCTTCTCGACGCTTTTGGCCAGGACGACGGTCACCGGCTGTATCGCGCCTACGGGCATGTCTTCCCGCTCGGTTACCAGGAGGACACGAGCCCGAGCGATGCGTGCAGCGACATCAGCCGTATCGATGATATGCGTAGTAACGATCGCCGCCGCAGCGTTGCGCTGTACCAACCGGCGGGATCCGAGCCCGGTCACATGCAATTCATGATTTACAGCGACGACGAACCGCTCGCGCTGTCGGACGCATTACCCGTGCTCGAGGATATGGGCGTCGACGTCTACACGGAACGCCCGTATGAATTGAAGCTAGCGGAGGATGATCTTTTCTGGATCCAGGATTTCCATCTTCGACGCGAAAGCGGCACCGAAATTGACGTGCTATCAGCGTCGACCCGCTTCGAGGAGTGTTTCACCGCAGTGCTTGCCGGTCGCGCCGAAAATGACGGTCTCAATCGCTTGATATTGAGCGCCGATCTCGACTGGCGGCAGACGTCGTTGCTGCGATGCTACGCCAAGTATTTGCAGCAATTGGGCATTCCGTTCAGTCAGGACTACATGGAAGACGTGCTGGTGTCACATTCCGGTTTCGTCAAGCTGCTGGTCGAACAATTCGAAACGCAATTCGACCCGCGACTCAGCAAGACGAAGCGGAGCCACCAGATGAACGTCATCCTCCCGGCGGTCAAGCGAGGCCTCGCCCGGGCCAAAAACGTCGATGAGGATCGCATCCTGACGTCTTTCGCGCTCGCGGTTCGTGCGACGTTGCGCACCAACTATTACCTCACCGGCGACAACGACCTGCCGCGGCCCTGCATAGCCATCAAGCTCGATCCGTCGCAACTTCCGGATGCACCGCTTCCCCGGCCCAAGTACGAAATCTTCGTTTACTCGACCGAAGTGGAAGGCGTGCACCTGCGTGGCGGCGACATCGCTCGCGGCGGCTTGCGCTGGTCGGATCGCCGCGAGGATTTTCGCACCGAGGTACTGGGGCTCATGAAAGCCCAGGTCGTCAAGAACACCGTGATTGTGCCGACCGGCGCCAAAGGCGGCTTTTTCTGCAAGCGCATGCCCACCGGTGACCGGGACGCCGTCCTGAAGACCGGCATCGAGTGTTATCGGACGTTCGTCAGCGGGCTGCTCGACATTACCGACAATGTCGTCGACGGCAAGGTTGTGACACCCGAGGGCGTCGTCCGTCGAGATAACGACGACCCGTATCTCGTGGTCGCTGCCGACAAGGGCACTGCGACGTTCTCCGATATAGCCAACGAGATTTCAGCAAACTATGGCTTTTGGCTTGACGACGCCTTCGCCTCCGGCGGTTCGGCCGGTTACGATCACAAGAAGATGGGTATCACAGCTCGCGGCGCGTGGGAGGCCGTCAAAAGACACTTTCGCGAACAGGATCTCAACGTTCAGAAAGATCCCTTTACCGTCATTGGCATCGGTGATATGAGCGGTGATGTTTTCGGAAACGGCATGTTGCTGTCACGCAAGATCAATTTGCTTGCAGCGTTCAATCACATGCATATATTCCTCGACCCGAATCCGGAAATGGCAGCCAGTCACAAGGAAAGGCGGCGCCTGTTCGGCAAGGCGCAATCGAGCTGGGCGGATTACAGGAAAAAGGTCATTTCCAAGGGTGGCGGCGTGTTCTCACGCCAGGCGAAAAACATTCGCCTGACTACCGAAGTGCGAAAAATGCTCGATACCGAAGCAACATCGATGCGGCCGAACGAGCTTATTCGCGCGATCTTGCGTATGCGCGTCGACCTTTTATGGAACGGCGGCATCGGCACCTACGTCAAAGCCGCGATCGAAAGTCACGGCGATGCCGGAGACCGCAGCAATGACAATGTACGAATCAATGCCAATGAATTGCGGTGCAAAGTTATCGGCGAAGGCGGCAACCTCGGCCTGACGCAACGTGCACGCATCGAGTTCAGCCTCGCGGGCGGACGCATCAACACGGATTTCATCGACAATTCCGCTGGTGTCGACACCTCGGATCGCGAGGTCAACATCAAGATCCTGCTCAGCGACGTCGCCAAACATAAAGGCATGTCCCGCGCCAAGCGCAACGCGTTGCTCGTTTCGATGACCGATGATGTCGCCCAATCGGTGCTTCGGAGCAACTACCTGCAAACACAGGCGATCAGCATGAGCGAGATTCGCTCACTTGAGCGCATCGATGAGACAGCGCGCCTGATTATCAATCTCGAACGTACCGGCTTGCTCGACCGGGATCTCGAATTCCTTCCCGACGAGGTAGAAATCGAGGAGAGGCGCACTCGCAAGCAGGGATTCACACGTCCGGAACTGGCAGTTGTACTGAGTTACGCGAAGATCGATCTTTACAATGGCCTGATTGCCTCAGATGAAACACTCGAGGATTTCCTGAAGGTCGATCCTTTGCGTTACTTTCCGGCCGTGCTGCGCCGCCGTTACTCTGATCTCCTCGCAGGCCATCGATTAAGCCGGCAGATTCTGGCGACACTGATTGCAAACAACATCGTCAACCGAATGGGTCCTGCGTTCGTCAAACGCATTCAGCTCGACACCGGCGCCAATATCGTGACCATCGCGCGCGCCTACACAATCGCGCGGCAGATCTGCCGCGCGGGGCCACTGTTGCACACGATCGAGTCTCTGGATGATGAAATTCCGGCATCCGCGCAGATGTCGATGATGTTCGAGGTCAGTCGAACCCTGCGGCACGTATGTTACTGGCTGATCGAACGCTTCGAAGACGAACTCGAAATCGAGGCGGCTGTGGAGCGCCTCAAAGATGGAATGACGGTGGTGTACACACGTACCGGCGCCACCATGTCGACGGCCGCCCGTGAACGGCATCAGAAAGCGGCTGCCAGCTACGTCGCCATGGGTGCGCCGGAGAAGCTCGCCGATCGCATGTCGGCGCTGCTGCTGACCCGCGCTGCGCTCGACATCGTCGATCTCGCCGCGGCGCACAAGCGCGACGTGCTCGAATCTGCACGCCTGTATTCGGCGTTCAACCAAAAGATCGGCTTTTACTGGTTGCATGTCAGCGCCGAGGACCTCAAGGTGCATGGCCGCTGGCAAGCCATTGCGCGGAGCAACCTGCGCGACGATTTCTACCGCATCCGACGAGACCTGGCGGCGCAAATTTTGCGCAAGCGCAGCAAGCAGGATATATCAGTTGCTGTCGACAATTGGCTGCATGAACGCAGTGCCAAAGTCGAGCGATTCAAAAGCATGGTCGAGGAAATGAAGCTACGCAACGATGTCGATTTTGCTACGCTCACAGTGGCCGCTCAGGAAATGCGCGACCTTATAGCCAACTGACTGCCAACTGATCCCAGACGCCGACACGATCCAACGGAGCGACCATGGCGAGCAAGCTTGTACTTTGCCGTCACGGTCAGAGTGACTGGAACCTGAAGAACCTGTTCACGGGCTGGACCGATGTCGACCTGACCGAACAAGGCATCGACGAAGCGATTGCGGCCGGCCAAACGCTCGCCGACCTCGACGTTGACTTCGACATCGCGTTTACGTCGGTATTAAAGCGAGCCATTCGTACGCTGTGGCTCATGCTCGATGAGATGGATCGAATGTGGATTCCCGTGACGCGCGACTGGCGTCTGAACGAGCGTCATTACGGGGCCCTGCAAGGCCTGAACAAGGGCGAGACCGCCGCAAAATACGGTGAGAAACAGGTGCATGTCTGGCGTCGCAGCTATGACATTCCGCCGCCGCCGCTGGACAGCGACGATGAGCGCCACCCATCGCACGATGCCCGCTATTCCGGCATCGATGATCTGCCCGCTACCGAATCGCTGGCGACGACGCTGGCGCGCGTCCTACCTTGCTGGAACGAGTTGATCGCACCCGAGCTGCGCGCCGGCCGCAATGTACTGATCGCGGCGCATGGTAATAGCCTCAGGGCGCTGGTCAAGATGCTCGATGAGGTATCTGACGAGGACATTACCCGATTCAACATCCCGACCGGAATCCCGTTGGCCTATGAGCTCGACGACGATCTCAAGCCGCGGTCGCGTGAATTTCTGGGCAATCCCGAAGTCGTCGCCAAAGCCGTTGCAGCCGTGGTGGCGCAGGGCAAGGCCCGATAATCTGATCGTGTAGCGTTCGCCCCCGGGTGGCTATGCCTGCAGGCGCGGGTCGGAACGAGCTTTTTTCTGCGCGGGATCAACGATGCGCACAAGACCCTCCTGAACCGTCGATGCAACAAGCACGCCATCTTCGGTAAACAGCTGTCCGCGAGAAAATCCGCGAACACCGGATGCACTCGGGCTGTCCATCGAGTACAACAGCCATTGGTCCACTGCGAAGCTGCGATGAAACCACAGCGCATGATCCAGACTCGCCATGATGATCGTACCGCGGCCGAACACGAGCCCATGCGGCAGCGTTGCGGTGCTCAGTAGCTCGTAATCGGAAACGTACGCCAATAAGTTCTGATGCAACGCCTGGTCCCTGGGCAGCTTATCGACGGCTCGTATCCAGACGTGCTTGACCGGCGGCAGTTTTTCCGGCTCGGTGAAGTTAAACGGCCGGACCGGACGAAATTCGAACGGTCGCTTGTCCGTCAGGTAGCGCCGCATTTTCAGCGGAATTTTTTCGAGCAGTTCGCTCGCGACTTCGGTCAGGTCCTTGAGACCTTCGGGCCCGGGGACCTCGGGCATGTCGGCCTGGTGCTCGAGACCGACTTCCGGTCGCTGGAAGGATGCTGCGAGATTAAAAATCGGGCGGCCATGTTGAATGGCTACAACGCGTCGGTTCGAGAAACTGCCGCCATCGCGAGCACGATCGACTTCGTAGATGATCGGTGCGTTGATGTCGCCGCGGCGCAGAAAATAGGCATGCAATGAGTGCGCGACACGACCCTCGACCGTATGCTGCGCCGCAGACAGCGCCTGACCGAGAACCTGGCCGCCGAATACCTGCGGGCTGCCGATGTCCCGGCTGTCGCCGCGAAAAATATACTCCTCGATACGCTCGAGCGTGAGCAACGCGATCAGGTCTTCGAGAACAGGGTGCATTGGGCGTCGCGAATTCCTTTGGATCAGACGTCGGTGCGACCGCCGTCAACTGAGATGCCGCCGCCGCTGACGAACACGGCGTCGTCGCTCGCCAGAAACAACACGACTTTGGCGACGTCGACCGGCTCGCCAACTCGCCCCGCCGCCGAATGCGCAATGCAATGGTCACGCAGCGCCTTGTTCTTGCGGAATACTTCACGGCTGACCGGCGTCATGACGGCGCCGGGCTGAACATAGTTTGCGGTGATGCCGAACTCGCCGGTTTCGGCCGCCAGCGCGCGTGTCAGCGCGGCGAGGCTTTGCTCGGCATTGGCACAGGCGGCGATGCCGTCCGCCGCGAAGGTACTGCGCAGGAAGCCGGTGTTGATGATGCGTCCGGCGGGACTTTTTTTCAGATGTGGCAACGCGGCACGACAGATCGCAAGGATCAGCTGCGTCCGCGCATCGAGCAGGCGTTTGAGTGCAGCATCGCGCTGCGTCAGCGGCGCATCCGGCTGTAATGGAAATTCGTTGACGAGTATGTCGATGCCGCCGAGCCGTCCCACGGCCTCATCGATCAACGCGGGCATGCGCACGACATCGGTGAGATCTTCTGCGTGGCCGAGAATACCCTTCACGGCTGCAAAGTGCTGTTCGACACCACTGTCTTTCGTATCGGCCGCGAGTACCGTGGCGCCGTGCTTAACGAGCGTCCGCGCAACGGCTTCACCAATGCCGCTCGCGGCACTGGTGACGAGTGCTTTCATTCCGTATAGCCGCAGAGGATCGCCCATGAATGCTCCTGACTGAACGCGACGCCTGTTAGTCGGGTAGACGATAGTCTGCGAATTGCTTGCGCAATTCAATCTTCTTGACCTTGCCGGTCGCGGTATGTGGCAACTCCTCGACGAATGCGACATCGTCCGGCACGCACCAGCTCGCCACTTTGCCGTCGAACCATGCCAGCAAATCGTCCTTGCTGACTTCCTGACCTTCGGCCTTTACGACCACCAGCAGTGGCCTCTCGGTCCACTTGGGATGCGCGACGCCGATCACCGCGGCCTCGGCAACGGCGCTGTGGTCTGTCGCCACGTTTTCGAGCTCGATCGAACTGATCCATTCACCACCCGACTTGATGACGTCTTTCGTCCGGTCGGTGATCGCCAGATAGCCATGCGGATCGATCGTCGCGACATCGCCGGTCTCGAACCAGCCGTCGGGCGTGTGCGTACCCGCGCCGCCTTCGAGCCTGAAGTAGTCGCTGCAAATCCACGGCCCGCGCACCTGCAATGCACCGTATGCCACACCATCCCACGGTTGCTCGACGCCGTCGGCGTCGACGATGCGCATCTCAACCCCGAAAATGCCCCGCCCTGCCTTGGTCGCCAGGTCGAGTTGCTCGTCGCCGGACATCGATTCGAGACCTGCCTTGGCCGTATTGACCGTACCCAACGGGCTCATCTCGGTCATGCCCCAGCCCTGTCGCACCTCGACATCGTGCTTGTCGCGAAACTCCTCGATCATCGATCTGGGCACCGCGGCGCCGCCGATGATCGTGGACTTGAGCTTGTCGAGCCGCTTTCCAGCCTTGGCCATGTATTGCAGCAGCGCGAGCCAGACCGTGGGCACGCCGAGCGCCAGCGTCACGTCCTCGGAATCCATGAGCGCATAGAGCGTTTCGCCGTCGCCCATTTTGGGCCCCGGCAGAACCAGCTTCGCGCCAACCATGAGCGCCGAGTACGGGATGCCCCAGGCATTGACATGAAACAGCGGCACGACCGGTAACACGTTGTCACGACTCGACAGATTCATTACGTCGGGCGCAACGCCCGCGTAGGCATGCAGTAACGTCGATCGATGGCTGTACAGGACGCCCTTAGGGTCGCCGGTCGTGCCCGACGTGTAACACAGCGCCGCCGCCGAATTTTCGTCGAGTTCCGGCCAGGCGAAGTCACTCGACTCGGCACCGACCAACGTCTCGTAACAACGAACGTTCTGCAGCGACGTGTCGGGCATGTGTGCCTCGTCGGTCAGCACCACAAAACCTTCAACTCCGGTAATCTTGTCCGCGATTTTCTCGATCAGCGGCAGGAACATCGGGTCGACGAATATCCAGCGATCCTGCGCATGGTTGATAATGAATACCAGCTGCTCGGCAAACAGGCGCGGATTGATCGTATGGCACACGTAACCCGAGCCGCTGACACCGTAGTAGATCTCGAGGTGCCGGTAGTCGTTCCAGGCAATGGTGGCCACGCGGTCGCCCTTGCTCAGTCCCAATTTGACGAGCGCGTTCGCGAGTTGTCGCGCGCGCGCCATGGCCTCTGCGACCGTGTAACGATGCCTGGGGTTGTCGGCCGTGACCGATACAATCTCGCGACCACCATGGTATCGGGCCGCGTGTTCTGCGATCGCTGAAATCAGCAGCGGGGTGTTCATCATCAGGCCACGCATGATTATTCTTCCTTGTTTGGCGTTTCAATGCAGGAATCGCGGCTCCCAATTTAACAGAAGTGGCCAGCTTGCTCTCTTTCGAGTTGGCGATCTGGCCGTCCTCAGCATCCCGAAATACCTTCGCATAGCCGTCGCAGCAAGCCGCATCGGGCTCTCGAAGCGCCCACCCAAGCGCTAATGGCGCACCAAACCATGGTATCCTTGGCAGAACAATATGTACTCCAGGTTGTCGGCCGAGACGTCTGTTTTCATTGGCTAAAACCACTCGGCCGCCATTCACCAAGATGCCTCGACAGTAGCTATCGTCCACAGGCACAGAATGACCGATCGCGCTGTGGCGAAGAGGGGGAGAAATGAATATCAATCATCAATTTCTTGGTCTGTGCCACGTACGTGCGGGCGGACTGATTGGCTTTGCACCGGCGCTCATCGCCGGCCTGTTCGCGGTTGGCAATGTCACCGCCCAGGAACAAGTCCCCATAATCGAAGAAATTGTGGTCACCGCTACCAAGCGTGAGCAGACTCTTCAGCAAGTCCCCGTCGCAGTGTCGGTGATTTCTGGCGACGTAATCAGAAACTCCCAGATTCTGGACGTCAAGGACCTGCAGTTCCTCGTACCTTCATTAAAAATTGGTCAGTTACAGACGACCGCGAACACGAACTTCCGGATCCGCGGCTTTGGCAATGGCGCCAACAATGCGGGAATCGAACCATCGGTTGGCGTATTCATCGACGGCGTCTATCGGTCTCGATCGGCGTCTGCACTTGCCGACTTGCCCAATCTCGAGCGAATCGAGGTCTTGCGGGGCCCCCAGAGCACCTTATTCGGCAAGAACGCGTCGGCTGGTATCATCAATGTCATTACGGCTAAGCCCAGTCTCGACGGTTACGTAGGCTCCGTATCTGCGACCTTCGGCGACTACAGCCAGGTTCTCGTGAAGGGCGACGTATCCGGCCCAATGTCGGACACGGCGGCTTTCAGCCTGTCGGGCAGTTACAACCAGCGCGACGGCTACTT
>Ga0209980_10000606_pt1 | contig 19629 bp, 16 predicted proteins | sample CR02metaG_FD_183611 | JGI IMG/M metagenome (GOLD analysis project Ga0209980, IMG submission 183611) | Deep subsurface microbial communities from Mariana Trench to uncover new lineages of life (NeLLi) - CR02 metaG (SPAdes) (version 2) | ecosystem: Environmental > Aquatic > Marine > Ocean trench...
TAGATCGGTTTGTCGGGATAAAGCTCGGAGCACTGTCCGCCAGGCTGGCGAATTGAGTCCACGACTTCGGCTTTGAGGCCGAGCAGACCGAGTTCAAATACCTGGAATAGACCGCAGGGCCCGGCGCCGACGATGACAACATCCGTTTTGATCAATTATCTATATCCTGCACTGCATCGCCGAAAGGTTGTCAGGCGAGGAGTTAACGTAGCAGAGAAAATGGCGGAGAGAGAGGGATTCGAACCCTCGAAGGGGTTTTAGCCCTTACTCCCTTAGCAGGGGAGCGCTTTCGACCACTCAGCCATCTCTCCGGCCCGCCCGAAGGGCGGCACATAGTACTGTCAGTGGTGGGCGAGGTAAAGCGGATTTCACGCTGACTCTGATTTATCCTCGTCCGTCGATTCGGCCTCGCCAGCGGCGGCCTTTTCTCTCTGAATTCGCTCGTAAATCTCTTCCCGGTGAACGGCAATGTGTTTGGGTGCGTTGATCCCTATTCGGACCTGATTTCCCTTGACCCCCAAGACGGTGATCGTGACATCGTTCCCGATCATGACCGTCTCGCCCGCTCGTCGCGTCAGAATCAGCATGACTTCCTACTCCTGCCTGGCGGGGCTCCTGCCCCGTTCCTATGCGCGTGTTAATCCTTAAACTGTTGTAATTCTAGCTGATTTTCGCGTCAGTTGCTTTTAACGACCGCGAAAACACAGGCTGCTTGCGCTTGAGGGAAAATTGGACTGCGGCATCACTCCAGTTGTTCCGCGACCCATGCAGGGACAGATTCGAGCGCCTGGTCGAGAGCGTCAACATCGGTGCCGCCCGCCTCAGCGAAATCGGGTCGCCCGCCACCCTTACCGCCGACCTGCTCGGCCACGGGTCTGATGAGGTCACCGGCCTGAATTCTGTCGATATTGTTCTTGGTGACGCCGGCCGCGAGTCGCACCTTGCCGTCGTCTACTGAGCCCAGCACAACAACCGCGTTCTGCAATCTGTCTTTGAATTGATCGACCGCATTGCGGAGCGTTTTGGCATCGGCGCCATCCATCCGGGTCACCAACACTTTGATACCCGCGATCTCCTGCACACCCTCAAAGGGGTCAGAGCCCTTTCCGGTAATGAGCGCCTGTTTGGCTGCGGAAAGCTCCTTTTCCAGATCCTTGCTGCGTTGCAGCAGCTGCGAGACTTTGGCTGTCGCCTGATCGGGGTGACTGCGTAGCATGCCGGCAACATTGCTCAAGACTTGCTGGTTGCTACCAATCCACTTCATGGCGCCTTTGCCGGTCACTGCTTCGATGCGGCGGATGCCGGAGGCGACACCACCCTCGGAAGTGATCTTGAAGACGCCAATGTCACCCGTGCGATCGACGTGCGTACCACCACACAACTCAATTGAGAAATCGCCTAGCTTCAGCACCCGAACCTTGTCGCCGTATTTTTCGCCGAACAGCGCCATAGCACCCGATTGAATGGCCTCGTCGTACGTCATTTCATCGGTGGCTGCCGCCACGTTTTGGCGAATTACGTCATTCACGAGATCCTCAATCTCACGAATTTGTTCTGCTGCAACGCTGTCGTAATGCGAGAAATCGAATCGCAACCGGTCTGGCGCGACCAGAGATCCCTTCTGCGTCACGTGGTCGCCGAGCACTCGTCTGAGTGCGGCGTGCACCAAGTGCGTTGCCGTGTGATTGAGGCGGATGGCCTGCCGGCGATCTGCATCGACCGCGGCCTCGACTTTGTCACCAACTCTGAGCTCGCCCTGCTCCACATTGCCGAAGTGCACGATGGCCTTGCCGCTCTTTTGCGTATCGCCCACTTGAAACAACTTGCCATCGGTTACGAGAATGCCCGTGTCACCGATTTGTCCACCGCTTTCAGCGTAGAACGGGGTGGCCGACAAAATGACCGCGCCCTCTTCGCCTGCAGCAAGCGTTTGAACGGGCCCGCCGTCCTTATATAAGGAGACGATTTCGCTGCCAGCTTCGGTGCCATCGTAACCCAGGAATTCAGACTCGGCGTCTGTCTTGAACGCGTCACCACCTGCCGACCTGAATTTACTCGCCGCCCTCGCACGATCTCGCTGTTGGCCCATCGCCGCTGCAAAGCCTTCCTGGTCAACGGTCAGCTCACGTTCGCGTGCAATATCGGCTGTCAGGTCAACAGGAAAACCGTAGGTGTCGTAGAGTTTGAAAACCACGTCGCCCGGAATCTGCTTGCCCTTGAGTTTGGCGATAGCCGACTCCAGCATCTCCATACCCTGATCGAGTGTCTCGGCGAAGCGTTCCTCCTCTTTCTTTAACACTTTTTCAACATGCGCCTGCGTTTTGACGAGCTCGGGATACGCGCCGCCCATTTCCGTGGCGAGCGGGGCGACGAGCTTGTGAAAAAACGAATCGTCGTTGCCGAGCTTCCTGCCGTGGCGAATCGCGCGACGAATGATGCGGCGCAACACGTAACCCCTGCCCTCGTTGCCCGGCAGCACGCCGTCAACAATTAGGAACGAACATGCACGAATGTGATCGGCAATTACATTGAGCGAACTCGAGCCATCGTTCTTGACACCCAATGTCTTGGCAATCGAAGCGATCAACTTTTTGAACAGATCAATTTCGTAATTCGAATGCACGCCCTGCATTACGGCCGCGATTCGTTCGAGTCCCATGCCGGTGTCTACTGACGGCTTCGGCAGTGCTACCAACTCGCCGTCGGCTGAACGGTCGAACTGCATGAAAACGAGATTCCAGATTTCGACGTAGCGATCGCCGTGCTCATCCGGTGAGCCCGGCGGGCCGCCCGGTATGCCGGCGCCGTGATCGTAGAAAATCTCGGAGCACGGACCGCAGGGTCCTGTGTCACCCATGGCCCAGAAATTGTCTTTCTCACCCAGTCGCGCGAATCGTTTTGGATCGACCTTTACTTCCTTTAGCCAGATGTCGGCAGCATCAAAATCATCCTCGAATACTGTCACCCAGAGTTTCTCAGGCGCCAGCCCAAGCGTGCCCGTTAGAAAATCCCAGCTATAGTGAATCGCTTCGCGCTTGAAGTAATCGCCGAAGCTGAAATTGCCGAGCATCTCGAAAAACGTGTGGTGACGGGCTGTGTAGCCGACGTTTTCCAAGTCGTTGTGCTTGCCCCCTGCGCGGACACATCGCTGCGACGATGCTGCGCGTTTGTAACCGCGCTTGTCGTGGCCAAGGAATACATCCTTGAACTGCACCATGCCGGCATTCGTAAACAATAGCGTCGGATCATCGCCGGGCACCAGCGGAGAGCTCGCGACGATCTCATGGTCGTGGTCGCGAAAAAACTCCAGGAAGGCCTGGCGCAACTCATTGCTCGTCATCGAATTCATTTTGGGTCTGGCGATGGTTTTCAACCGCGCTAGTGTACGGGGTTTGTGTGCCGGTATTAAGCGTTATTCATCACCGAAGGCAGCCTGAATATGGCCCTGTTTGAACCCGCGATACTGCAGAAATCGCATCTGCTTCGCTTTGGCCTTGAAGTCGGCCGGTTGGGTTGCGCCGAACTTTCGTCGTCGGACATTACGAGCCAGTTTATACCAGTCGGCAGCCGACTCTTTGATAGCGATCTCGATAGTCGCATCCGCTACACCGCGCTGGCCCAAGTCCAGACGAATTCGAACCGGGCCTTTGCCGCGATTGATGTGGGATTGGACAAACGCTGCGGCGAAGCGCTGATCGCTTTGCAAGCCGTTTGCGGTAAGTTCGAGCATGGCTTGTTCGGCCACGTTTCGGTCGTAGCCTTTGCCTGTAAGCTTCTTGATGAGTTCTGTCTGGCCATATTCACGACGAGCAAGAAAAGCCATGGCTTTATTACCTGCATCAGCGGGACAAGAAAAACGATCTTCCCGCTCGCCGGCGAGAAGGTCGCTAATTTCTTCGTGGAGTTCAGGCATTTGAATCTTTCTGTAGGAGGCCGCCCTGCGGCCGAAAACGGCCGCCGCTACGCTTCGCACCCACAAGGGCATTAACGCGCAGGGCGCGCTGCTCCTACGACGCTTCTTTTGCGACCGACGCCTCCTCCTCGGCGTCGTCGTCCGTTGTGTCCTCAGGCGCCGCGTCTGGAACTGCGACAACGGGAGGTGGCATCAGCTGGGCGCGAATCTTCCGCTCAATCTCGTCGCACATTTCAGGATGCGCCTTCAGGAACTCACGAACGTTTTCCTTGCCCTGACCGATGCGGTCATCGCCGTAGCTGTACCACGAACCCGCCTTGTCGACGATGCCGTGCTGCACACCCAGATCGATAATCTCACCGTGGCGCGAAATGCCATGACCGTACAGAATCTCGAACTCGGCTTGTTTGAACGGTGGCGATACTTTGTTCTTGACGACTTTGACGCGCGTCTGGTTGCCAATGATTTCGTCGCCCTTCTTGATCGCACCGATACGGCGAATGTCGAGCCGGATAGACGCGTAGAACTTCAGTGCGTTGCCACCCGTTGTTGTCTCGGGGCTACCGAACATGACCCCGATCTTCATGCGAATCTGGTTGATGAAGACGACCATGGTGTTCGAACGGTTGATATTGGCGGCCAGTTTCCGGAGCGCTTGTGACATCAGCCGAGCCTGCAAGCCCATGTGCGAGTCACCCATCTCACCCTCGATCTCGGCCCTGGGTGTCAGTGCGGCGACAGAGTCGATAACAATAATGTCGACCGCACTGGAGCGGACCAGCATGTCAGTGATTTCCAGCGCCTGCTCGCCTGTATCCGGCTGCGACACCAACAGTTCGTCAACATCGACGCCAAGTTTCTCGGCGTAGTTCGGGTCGAGCGCGTGCTCCGCGTCGATAAACGCAGCGGTTCCACCCAGTTTCTGAGCCTCGGCGATGACCTGCAGCGTCAGTGTTGTCTTACCGGAAGACTCCGGACCGTAAATTTCTACAACACGGCCTCTTGGCAGACCGCCAATGCCAAGAGCGGCATCCAGTCCTATCGAACCCGTCGAAATAGCCTCGATATCCCGGGAGGCCGTGCTGTCCCCGAGACGCATGACTGAGCCTTTGCCGAATTGTTTCTCGATCTGGCCTAATGCCTGCGCGAGTGCTTTTTTACGATTGTCGTCCATAATTTTGCCGCCATTTGATGATTGCTGGAAATACTGTTGATATACACAGTATTATTCCATGAAACCCGCGCCAATGGTAGCTTCTGGAGCCTGTAATTTCTCGGCAAGATGCCAGGAAACACGAAAAACCTGCCGCAACCTATTGTTTCAGCGGCGCGTAGCGAATGCCGCGCAGTCCTGCTACGGACACAACCAATTCGAAGCTTGACCACTCGGTGGTCGCTCGATGCGCCAGTCGCTCGGTGGCGAACGGCCTGGCGTTGCGCGACACCGTAATATGCGGCCGGTAGATACGATCATCGGGCGTCAGGCTGAAATTTTCCAGGACCGAATCCAACGCGGAAACCAGATTCTGCAGTTCGGCCGGCACGGTCGCAGCGACCAGACAGGCCACCTTGGGTCGCGCCCAAAACTCCAGGCGATCGAAACTGAGACGAAACGGCGCCACTTCAACAGCACTTGCCTGTTCTTGCAATTCCGGAATCAGGTGTTCTTCGAAGTCGCCGATGAACGGCAAGGTGACATGCCAGTTGCGCCGGTCCACTGCCCGGCCTTCGACAGACTTTGCGACCGAGTTGATAACATCTCGTAACCGGTCCCGCTGACGAATGTCCGGCCACAAGGCAAAGAACAATCGTTTCGTACTCACGACTCGATGCGCTCTCTCACACCCTGCAGCGCGTACGCAACCGATGCCTCGCGAACGAGTTCGCGATCGCCCGTGAAGTGCTCGCAACGGGTATCTACCAACGCCTTCGTCCCATCTCGCACGGCCCACGCGAACCAGACTGTGCCCACAGGTTTTTCCCTGGTCCCACCCGCAGGACCGGCAACACCGCTCACGGCCACCGCGAAATCTGCGCCGCTCAGGCGCAGCGATCCTTTCGCCATTTCCTCGACAACCTCGGCACTTACGGAACCGTGATCTTCCAGCGTCTTGTTCCGTACGCCGAGAATCGATTCTTTGGCACCGTTGGCATAGCTCACGACGCCGTAGCCGTAGACGGCAGAACTGCCCGGAATATCGGTGATCGCTTTGGCGACCCAGCCGCCCGTGCAGGACTCCGCGGTTGCTACTGCTTTGCCCGCCGCCGAAAGCTCGTTGACGAGTGCTTCAGCCAGCTTCCGGATTGATTCGTGGTCAGCCATTCAGTACCGCTGCATAAAGTGCGACGTGCTTATCGGCCATCGTAGCGATCGAGAACTCATTTTGCATCCGTTCCCGGCCAGCAGCACTCATTCGTTGCCGCATCTGGTCGTCTTCCATCAACGTCGTAACCGCCCCTCGCAAGGCGTCGACATCTTCGGCTGGAACGAGCAGTCCGGTCTCGCCGTGTACAACCGCCTCGCTCAGTCCGCCGGCGTCAAACCCGACGACGGGTACGCCCGCCGCAGCAGCTTTCAGCGCGGCGACTCCCAGACCCTCGGTGAGCGCGGGATGAACGAGTAAATCGAAACATCCGATGAAGCCATCGAGATCGTCACGAAATCCGGCGAACTGGACGGCGTCCCCGAGTCCCAGTGAGGCAGCCTGGGCCCGCAACTGACTGTTGAGGTATCCGTCCCCAAATATGACAAGCCGGAAAGGCGGATGACGGTGCAAGAGATCGGCGACTGCCTGCAAAAGGTATCGGTGTCCTTTGCGCGGGATCAACTGGCCCGCCGCGGCAATAGTGAAGACGTCGTTATCGATGCCGAACTCTTTCCTGAAGGCCTCGTGATCCGGCTCGCGCGCGAACGCGTCAGCATCGACGGCACTGCGAATTACAGCGATTCGCTCGTCTTCGACATCATGCTCGCGCAATACCTTGGCAATCGCGTCGGAAATCGCGATGATTTTCTTGAACGGCCTGTAGCGTAACGTCGCCATCAATCGCATCTCGGTATTGTCGACGCGACGTGAAACCACGGCCGGAATATCGGCGAAGGACGCTGCAAGGCCGCCAAGCAGATCAGCGCCGCGGCGACTGTGGCAATGGACGATGTCCGGAGCGTGTTCCCTGAGGAACTGGGACAAGCGATACGCGAACGGCAAGTCGAGGTCGCCCGCGCAAAACAGATTCTGCACCCGAATTGCGGCGAGTCTGGCCACACCATCAATTCCGGATTCAGGCGGGCAAACCAAGGTGTTGTCGTGACCGCGCTCGCGTAACGCGTTGATCAGGTAGACAACCTGTTGCGGGCCACCCAAAAAATGGCGCCCGGTTTCGACATGCAGTATTTTCACTCGTTCATCATACAAAAAAGAACAGCATGAAGGCTGAAGTAACAGCAGTCCACACACCGATGATGCGTCAGTACCTCGGCATCAAGTCCGATTACCCGGACATGCTGATGTTTTATCGTATGGGAGACTTCTATGAGCTTTTCTACGACGACGCCAAACGCGCGTCCGGCCTGCTCGATATCACTCTGACCGCACGCGGCAAGTCCGGCGGCAACGCGATCCCGATGTGCGGTGTCCCTTATCACGCAGTTGAAGGCTATCTCGCAAAACTCGTGCGTAAGGGCGAGTCGGTCGCAATCTGCGAGCAGATCGGTGATCCCGCAACCAGCAAAGGCCCGGTAGAACGCAAAGTCACCCGGGTTGTAACACCTGGCACGCTGACCGATGAAGCGCTGCTCTCGGCCAGCCGGGATAACGTCGTTGCTGCCATCTTCGCTGCCGGCGAGTCTATTGGCATTGCCTGGATGGATCTGTCGGCCGGCCGATTCCGCATGACTGAAGTTCCGGACCTCGAGTCTTTGCAAGGCGAAATCGAGCGCCTGCGGCCCGCGGAACTGATCGTAGATGAGGATCACACGTTCGGCGCATCATTTGATGACCGTATCCGCGTAACACGTCGACCGCCGTGGCATTTCGAACTCGACAGTTCGACGCGATTGCTGTGCAACCAGTTCGGTACACGCGACCTAACCGGCTTCGGCTGCGAGAACTTTCCGCGCGGCATTGCCGCAGCCGGCGCGCTACTGCAGTACGTCAATGACACGCAAAAAGCCTCGCTCCCACATTTACGCTCGATAACAGCGGAGCTGCGTGACGATGCCGTCATCATGGACGGTCCAACACGCCGCAACCTCGAACTCGAAGAATCGCTGAGCGGCCGGCATCAGCATACGCTGGCTGGCGTGATGGACCATTGTGAGACCGCCATGGGGAGTCGACTGCTGCGACGCTGGATACAGCGGCCACTGCGCAATTCCGATGTCCTGAAATCGCGTTATCAGGCCGTGAACGCATTGATCACAGGAAGCGCCGTCGAGTCGATGCAGGAAACACTCCACGGCATCGGTGATGTAGAACGCATCCTTTCGAGAGTTGCGCTGCGTTCGGCCCGGCCTCGCGACCTCCGGCAGCTTTGCGAAGCGCTGTCGCGACTGCCAGATTTACAACGACAGATTGCTCCCATCGATGCACCGTTGTTGTCCAAGCTCGCGCAGCAAATCGGCGAACACCGCGCGCAACGGCACCTGCTCAAGAAGGCCATTATCGACAATCCGCCAATGTTGATTCGCGATGGCGGCGTGATCTCGCCGGGCTATGACGATGAACTCGATGACTTGCGAGCGATCGCTGAGAACGCGGACCAATACCTGGTCGACCTGGAGAAGCGTGAACGCGAACGCACCGGCATTGCGAAATTGAAGCTCGGCTACAACCGGGTGCACGGTTACTACATCGAGATCAGCAAGAGGCAGGCCGACAAGGCACCTGTCGAATACGTACGCCGCCAGACACTGAAGTCAGCCGAGCGCTACATCACGCCGGAACTCAAGGAGTTTGAAGACAAAGTATTGGGTGCGCGCGAACGCGCATTGTCTCGCGAAAAGCATCTCTATGAAGAATTGATTGACAAGCTGCATCTCGTGCTCGGCGAGTTACAACTCAGCGCCGCGGGTCTGGCCGAACTGGATGTGCTCGCTTGTTTCGCCGAACGAGCGCGAACGTTAAACCTTTCACAACCGGAGATCTGCGTTGAGCCCTGCATCGAGATTGGGTGCGGGCGTCATTTGGTTGTCGAACAGGTCATCGATACACCCTTTATTGCAAATGATTTATCGCTGACCGGGGAACAGCGCTTACTGGTCATCACGGGTCCGAACATGGGGGGTAAATCGACCTATATGAGACAGACCGCGCTTATTATTATTCTCGCGCACATCGGCAGTTATGTTCCGGCAGACAGCCTTAAGGTCGGACCGATTGATCGCATTTTCACGCGCATCGGAGCGTCGGACGATCTGGCGGGCGGGCGTTCAACGTTCATGGTCGAAATGACCGAGACGGCGACGATCCTGAACAACGCGACCGGCCAAAGTCTCGTGCTTATGGACGAAATCGGCCGCGGCACGAGTACGTTCGATGGGCTGTCACTGGCCTGGGCTGCGGCACATCACATGGGCGAGAAAACAAAAGCGTTCACGCTGTTCGCAACGCATTACTTCGAACTGACTGCGCTCGCACAGGAATTGTCGGGCTGCGACAACGTGCATCTCGACGCGACTGAGCACGACGGACAACTGGTGTTTCTGCACTCGGTAAGGCCCGGACCCGCCAGCCAGAGTTACGGGCTACAGGTTGCCGCACTGGCCGGCGTTCCCAACGAGATTATCCGACGCGCCAGAACCTACTTGAAAACACTGGAATCGCAGCAGGCGCAGCATACTCACAATCCGCAAGGGCAATTGGCTCTCAGCGTTGAGGAGCCGGCCGATGACGACCCGGTCAGGGCAGCCGTTGACGCGCTGGAGCCAGATTCGATGTCACCGCGGGAGGCGCTCGATGCGCTCTACAAGCTGCAAGACTTATAGTAGTTGCGGCGACAATCACCCTAATTTATTACCTGAGAAATTCGCCGCGCCTGATGAAGGCGGCGGCCTGATCGGCCACAGCGGCGGATACCAGCATGCCTTTATGGCTGACCGGCATGATCATATGGTCTTTGACGCCGTCGAGGCGCGTCTCCGATACGGCAACGGTGCCGTCATTGTCTTCATCGAAATGAGTGACGAGACGGCCGAGTCCCAGCGGAATGTTTCCTGCGATCACGCCGATATCACGATTGGCACATACGTCGCCTGCCCAGTCATTGGCGGATTGCTGCAACACACCTTCGGGCAGGGATTTGCCGATGATGTCCTCGGCCCAGTCCAGCTCACTCAGGATGCGACCGGCACGTGATCCGCTCAGCGGCGAACCGAGACAGACTACGCGGCCGCTGGTCACATCGGGATCGTTCGACAACGTTCGCAGCGCCAGCACACCGCCGAGGCTGTGGCCGATGATGTGTACCGTATCAATATCCTGTTCACGGATGAACGCGGCCAGCGCTGCGGAATTTTCATCGAGAGTGCCGCGCACCGACGGGTAACTGAATAACAGGGCTGGCATATCGTACTCGCGCTCGAGCCGGCGTTTGATGAGGTACATGCCGGCACCATGGGAAAGATACCCATGCACGCAAACAACCGTCTCCGTCAGCATCTCAGTTCGCGGCCCAAGGCACCCATCAGGACATGCAGCCGCTGCTACGATTCTGTGCGCGGAGCGCGCACGCGGATACCGGTTTCCCTGAGCTGCGCTTGTGATACTTCGCTCGGTGCGTTAGTCAGTGGGCAGTTGGCCGTTTGCGTCTTGGGAAACGCAATAACATCGCGAATGCTGTCGGCGCCAGCCATCAACATGACGATGCGATCAAGACCAAAGGCGATACCGCCATGCGGTGGGCAACCGTATTGCAGCGCCTCCAGCAAGAAGCCGAATTTCTCTTCAGCTTCTTCCTTGCTGATGTCCAACAAATCGAACACGGTCGCCTGAATGTCCTGATCGTGGATACGAATCGACCCGCCACCAATCTCGGAACCATTCAGCACCAAATCGTAGGCGCGCGATAACGCGTTGCCGGGGTCGGCCTGCAGCGCTTTGGCATCGCTCACGGACGGTGCTGTGAACGGGTGATGCAGCGCGTTCCAGCGCTTTGTCGTCGTGTCCTTCTCAAACATTGGGAAGTCGACAATCCACAACGGTGCCCACCCTGCGGCGACCAAGCCGCGATCTTCACCCACTTTCACACGCAACGCGCCGAGCGCGTCGTTCACTACACGGACCTTGTCGGCACCAAAGAAAATCAGGTCGCCAGACTTGGCGCCAGTACGCTCGACAATGCCTGTAACAGCATCATCGGGAAGAAATTTGAGAATCGGCGACTGCAGCCCGTCGCGACCCCCGTCAACATCATTAACCTTGACGTACGCGAGGCCCTTGGCGCCGTAGCGGCTGACAAACGCTGTGTAATCATCGATTAATTTGCGGCTCATCTCCGCACCGCCCGGCACGCACAGCGCCGCTACACGGCCGTCAGGATCGGCAGCGGGTCCGGCAAATACTTTGAACTCGACCGAACTCATGAGATCGGCGACTTCGATCAGCTCAAGATCGATGCGCAGATCCGGCTTGTCCGAACCATAGCGCTGCATCGCTTCTGCATAACTCATTCGCGGAAACGACTCCGGCAATTCAACATCCATCGTCTCTTTGAAGAGCTGACGAATCATGTCCTCCATCGTGCCGATAACCGCGTCCTCATCGACGAAACTCATTTCTATATCAAGCTGCGTGAATTCCGGCTGACGATCGGCACGCAGATCCTCATCGCGGAAGCAGCGAACGATCTGGTAGTAACGGTCCAGACCCGACATCATGAGCAGTTGCTTGAAGATCTGTGGCGATTGCGGCAGAGCAAAGAATTTACCCGGATGCGTACGACTCGGGACGATATAGTCACGAGCGCCCTCCGGCGTCGCGCGAGTCAGCATCGGTGTCTCTACGTCAATGAATCCATTGCTGTCGAGGTAGTGACGCAGCGCCATAGTAACCTTGTGGCGCAACATCAGGTTGCCCAGCATGTTTTCGCGTCGCAGGTCGAGATAGCGGTACTTGAGGCGTATGTCTTCGTTCGCGTGTTCGTCGTGATGGAACGGCGGTGTAAGAGACTTATTCAGCGTTTCCAGCTCGTGCGCCAGAACTTCGATCTGGCCCGTACGCATGTTCGGATTAACCGTGCCATCCGGACGCGGACGGACAACGCCATTTACCTTGAGAACGTACTCCGAACGAATGCGCTCGGCCTCGGCAAAAATCTCCGGGCGATCCGGGTCGAAAACGACCTGCAACAAGCCCTCGCGATCGCGTAGATCGATGAATATCACACCGCCGTGGTCGCGACGCCGGTGAACCCAGCCGCAGACCTCAATCTCCTGGCCCACCAGGGATTCGTTGATTTCTCCGCAATAATGGCTACGCATGGCGAAGTCCGGTGACAGCCCTTGAAAAAAGAGGCGGAATGTTACGGGCTGAGGGCCCGGTTATCAAGCCGGGTGATCCGGCGCTTTGAACGGCAACTCAGCCGTTTGCTGTTTGCTCCAGGTCGGTACTACGACGCCAAGTGAGATGATCATCTTCAGCGCTTCATCGACATCCATATCCAGTACCGTGATGTCTTTCTTCGGCACGATAATGATGAATCCCGACGTCGGGTTCGGCGTTGTCGGCACAAAGCAGCTGACCACCTCCTCTCCGGTACGCCCTTGTATCTCACCCAAATCGGTCGCCGTTTGAAACGCGAGGCTGTACAGGCCTTTTCGCGGGTACTCGATTAGCAACACTTTCTTGAACGACTGACTTGAATCCGAAAATACGACTTCAGCGAAGTTCTTGGCCGCCGAATAAATGGCTCGGACGACCGGAATTCGGTCCAACAGCGATTCCCAGCCACCGACGAATGCACGTCCGACAAAATTGGCCGCGAGGACTCCCGTGACCAGCAGGACAACAAAGGTCAGAATGACGCCAAGACCCGGAATATTGAAACCGAGCAGTTCCTCGGGCCGGTACTGTTCCGGAACAAAGCGCAAGGTCCGATCCATGATATTGATGGCAAATTTCAGCAGTAAGTAAGTAACAGCCAATGGCGCCCAGACAAGAATTCCGGCAACCAGATATCTGCGTAGCCGTTTCACGCTGACTTGACCTTGGTGTCGGTCGATTTCTTCTCGTCCTTTTTCTTTGCAGTGACGTCAGTACTCTTGGTATCGCTTTTCTTCTCAGCTTCGCCTGCAATATTGCGCTTGGCCCCGGTCTTGAAGTCCGTCTCATACCAGCCTTTGCCTTTCAGGCGAAACTTGGGCGCAGACAACTGCTTGCGCAGTGTCGCCTCGCCACAGTCCGGGCAGTCGACCAGCACCGGGTCACTAATTTTCTGCAGCGCATCAAACCTGTATTCACAGGTCTTGCAAACGTATCCGTAAATCGGCATCCAATGAAACTCCGTAAATATGTGTATTTGCCGAGGGCGGCGAATTATAGCTCAACTACCGGATTTTACAGGTCCTGATCTGCTCCTTGATCGAATTCTTCCCAGGACACAGGCGAATTCGCTTCAATTACCCGATCAGGACCTGTGATACCAGCAATCCGCAGCTGAATACGAAAGCCGTCGCAGTGGAACAGTAATTTTTTCGACTGTGTCCCGTGGAGAAGGAATTACTGTTCCACTGCGACGGCGATTTGCTTTAAGCAGCATTCAGGAATTCAAGGTGATCATCGGTGACTCCGACTTCTATCAGGTCACCGGGTTTGAAGTTGCCTTGCAGGATTTCCTGCGCCAGCGGATTCTCGACTTGCTGCTGAATCGCGCGCTTCAATGGACGAGCACCGTACACCGGATCGAAACCGGCATCAGCGAGCTTGTCGCGCGCCGCTTCGGACAATTGAATACGAATGTCGCGTTCGGCCAGTCGATCGCGCAGATAGCCCAGCTGAATATCCACGATCTTGCGGATATGCTCGCGCCCCAGCGGACGGAACACCACCAGATCGTCAATGCGGTTGACGAATTCCGGCCGGAAGTGGCTGCCAACGATTTCCATGATGGCGTTCTTCATCGCATCGTAATTGTCTTCGCCTGCCATTTCCTGAATCAGCTGCGACCCGAGGTTCGAGGTCATGACGATCACGGTGTTGCGAAAGTCAACGGTACGACCCTGGCCGTCAGTCAGGCGTCCATCGTCCAGAACCTGCAATAAGACGTTAAACACATCCGGATGCGCTTTTTCGATTTCATCGAGCAGGATCACTGAATACGGGCGACGGCGGACGGCCTCGGTGAGATATCCACCCTGCTCAAAGCCCACATACCCCGGGGGCGCACCGATCAGCCGTGACACTGAGTGCTTCTCCATGAATTCAGACATATCCAGACGCACCATGGCCTCGTCGGTGTCGAATAAGAAGTTCGCCAGCGCTTTGCTCAGCTCTGTCTTACCAACACCGGTCGGACCGAGAAACAAGAATGAACCGATGGGGCGCTTAGGGTCGGACAGGCCGGCTCGGGAGCGTCGAATCGCATTCGCAACGACTGTGACGGCCTCCTCCTGACCCACGACTCGTTGTTGCACAACAGACTCCATCTGCAACAACTTTTCTTTTTCGCCCTCGAGCATCTTGCTCACAGGAATTCCGGTCCACTTCGAAACGATCTCAGCGACTTCCTCTTCCGTCACGTTATTTCGCAGCAATGTATTTTCCTTGTGCGCGACCTGCATGGCGTCCTCAAGTTGCTTTTCAAGCTCAGGAATGCGGCCGTACTGCAACTCGGACATGCGGGCGAGATCGTTGCCGCGATGTGCCGTCTCGAATTCCAGACGCGCGCGCTCAAGTTCTTCCTTTATGTGGTTCGCGCCCTGCATCGCAGCTTTTTCAGCGATCCAGACTTCTTCGAGATCCGCAAATTCCCGCTCCAGCACGTCGAGCTGAGACTCAATGTCTGCAAGGCGTTTAGCCGATGCGTCGTCGGACTCTTTTTTCAGGGCCTCGCGTTCGATCTTGAGCTGAATGACGCGTCGCTCAAGCCGATCCATCTCTTCGGGCTTCGAATCGATCTCGATACGAATGCGAGACGCGGACTCATCAATCAGATCGATGGCCTTGTCCGGCAACTGCCGATCGCTGATGTAGCGATGCGACAACGTCGCCGCAGCGACGATGGCGGGATCGGTAATTTCGACTCCGTGGTGAAGCTCGTAGCGTTCTTTGAGGCCACGCAGAATCGCGATCGTGTCCGCGACGGTCGGCTCTTCAACCAGAATCTTCTGGAACCGCCTCTCCAGTGCGGCATCTTTCTCCAGGTACTGACGATACTCATTGAGAGTCGTCGCCCCAACGCAGTGCAGGTCGCCGCGAGCCAGCGCTGGTTTGAGCATGTTGCCCGCGTCCATCGAACCCTCAGCTTTGCCGGCACCAACCATCGTGTGCAACTCGTCGATAAAGAGAATGATCCGGCCTTCCTGCTTCGCCAGGTCATTGAGCACGGCTTTGAGCCGTTCTTCGAATTCGCCGCGAAACTTGGCGCCGGCAATTAGCGCACCCATATCGAGCGATAAAATGCGTTTGCCGCGCAGCCCTTCAGGAACTTCGTTGTTGACGATCCGTTGCGCGAGCCCTTCGATGATCGCAGTCTTGCCGACACCCGGCTCACCGATGAGCACCGGGTTGTTTTTCGTGCGGCGTTGTAAAATCTGAATCGTGCGGCGGATTTCGTCGTCACGACCGATGATCGGGTCCAGCTTGCCCTGTTCCGCACGCTCGGTCAGATCAATGGTGAATTTGTCCAGTGCCTGGCGCGTGTCCTCCGCATTGGGATCGTTCACGGGCTGCCCGCCGCGCAGTTCATCAATCGCTATTTCGACAGCGCCCTTGACTGCACCGGACCGTTCAAGAATGGCTTTGAGCGGAGACTTAGCGTCAACGGCTGCGAGCACAAATAACTCGCTTGAGATGTACTGGTCCTCGCGCTGCTGCGCGAGCTTGTCGGTAACATTGAAGAGCTTGGTCAGATCACTGCCCATGTGAACGTCGCCATCGGTGCCCTCGACTTTAGGCAGGCGGTCAATAGCGTCACCCAGCTGGGAACGCAACAGGTTCACTTTCACGCCTGCTTTCGTCAGTAACCCGCGAACGCCGCCGCCCTGTTGATCGAGCAGCGCAACCATGAGGTGTACAGGCTCGATGAACTGATGGTCCTGACCCACAGCCAGCGACTGTGCATCAGCCAGCGCCAGTTGGAATTTGCTTGTTAATTTGTCCAAACGCATTCGAATTACCTGCACCGTTTCCCGGCGTATTCTTTAATTGCTCCATAAATTGCGGCTACGGGATAGATTTCAAGGGCTCTTCAGGCCTATAAAACTCACTAAGCGGCCGCAATCCGGATCGCGTCGATAGGAGTGAAATCGATGTTCGTCCCGGAAGGTGCAAAACCCGCCGCCATACACCTGGCCCACGCCGGCTGCGGTCAGCCGTTGCCGCGCGAGACAGTAGAGATCCGCCTGCCACCGGCCGCTGGCATTGCCGACAAAGCAGGACGTGGCCTCCTTATCATGGGCGCGGAACGCCTCCCTGACTTCGCCACCCACCTCGAACGACAGCTGAGAAATCGCCGGCCCGAACCAGGCAAGAATATCGGCTGGATCGACTGCCATTTTCATGACCGTATTTTCGATGACGCCGGCCGCCAGTCCGCGCCAGCCAGCGTGCGCCGCAGCAACCCTGGTGCCGTCGGCCGAGCACAAGAGAACCGGCAAACAGTCAGCGCTCCGAACGACACACACGTGCTCCGCGTTGCCGCTGACGGAGCCGTCCGCGTCCGGCGGCGATTCAAAAGGGCCCGCGGTCACGACAGCGGTGCCGTGCACCTGTTTGAGCCAACACGGCAAACCCGGCAACGCCACGGCAGCGATCTCCGTGCCGCGTAGCGTGGTACCCGCGACGATATTCTCCGGGGCTGGCCAGTCCGCCCTTATCCAGTTATTCGCCATCGGCACACCGACGCAGTGTTTCAACCAGCGTTTGAAAGTCTTCCGGCGGAACGGCCTCGAGCTCCAGTACTTCGCCGCTGGCCGGATGATCGAACGCCAGTTTTGTCGCATGCAACGCTTGCCGCTTGAAATGGCGCAGCACCTGAATGAGTTCATCGGAAGCACCTTTGGGCAGGGCCAACCGGCCACCGTAAACCTGATCGCCCACAAGTGAATGCCGGCGGTACGCGAAATGCACCCGAATCTGGTGGGTGCGCCCGGTGTCGAGTTTCACGTTCACGTAAGTGAACGCGGCAAAGCGTTCTTTCACGGTGTAGTGCGTAACGGCGGGTTTGCCGTCCTGCTGCACGCTCTGGCGTTTGCGGTCAACCGGGTGTCGGGCGAGCGGCTCTCGTATCGTGCCACCGCCGGTAAGGACGCCGTTGCAAATTGCCAGATAGTGACGAGAGATGTCGCGGTCCGCGAGCAGGCGAACCAGCGCTGTATGGGCCGTCAGGGTTTTCGCGACCAACAGTAATCCGCTCGTGCCTTTGTCGAGACGATGAATGATGCCGGCGCGCGGAATTTCCTGCAGCGCCGGGACGTGGTGCAATAGTCCATTCAGCAGCGTCCCGGCCGGGTTTCCAGCGCCCGGATGTACTACCAGGCCGGCCGGCTTGTTGACGACGAGCAGATCATCGTCCTCATGCAGAATATCGAGCGCTATGGGCTCGGGTTCGGCCCTGACACTGGCCTCGGCCTGCGGCTGCAAACTAACGGTTTCCCCGCCGGAAACGGCATCGCGGGGCCGTTTTGGACCGCCTTGCACAGTTATCGCACCTGCCAGCAACCAATCTTTGAGACGGCTCCTGGAATATTCCGGAAACATCCGTGCCAATGCCTGGTCCAATCTCAGGCCAGAAAACTCCGCAGGAATCGTGGCAATTTGTTTTTCGGCGCTCATGACTGGGCCTTAGTTACGGTATACTCGCCGACCTCAAACCGCCCTGAAGGCTGTGGCGGCACCTCAGAAAGACAACAGTATGCAACGTAATTCAAAACTCAACCCGGTATTTTTTCGGCACGCTCGATTGCTGTTGATGGCCCTTCTCAGCACCAGTTTGCTCGCCTGTGCCGGCAAAGACGAAATTCAGTCTGAGGTGCAGAATATTACCGAGGCCTATGAAATGGCTCAGCTGTCAATTCAGCGCAAGAACTTTCGCAAGGGCATTCAGATTTTCGAAGCAATCCAGGCCCGGTATCCTTTCAGTGACCTGTCCCGCCAGATTCAGCTGGAACTGCTACACGCCTATTACAAGAGCGGCAAGAACGAAGAGGCGATTGACATCGCTGACACGTTTATCCGGGAAAACCCTATTCATCCGCGCGTCGACTATGCTCTCTACATCAAGGGGCTGTCGTATTACGAATCAGGAGCAGGATTCCTGGAGCGCTGGTTCAAGAGAGACGTTAGCAAACGTCCGCCGGTCGACGTTGAACTGGCGTACACGACATTGCGGCGTCTCGTCGAACGCTACCCTTCGAGTGAGTACTCGGCGGACGCAGAACAACGCATGATCGCCATCAAGGAACGAATGTCCGCCTACGAAAATCACGTCGCCGATTATTACTTGCGCCGCGGTGCTTACGTCGCGGCCGCAAATCGAGCGAAGATGGCACTTGAGGAATACAACGGCGCCAAAGGCAATGCAACGTCACTCAAGATCATGGCCGAAGCTTACGACAGTCTCGGCATGACCGATCTGGCTGCCGACGCGCGGCGGGTTCTGGCCGCCAACTTCCCGAACGAGAGCTGATCAGCGCGGGAATTTGTAGCCTGACGTGATGGGATAGCGCCAATCGCGCCCAAACGCCCGACTACTTATTTTCACTCCGGGGGGCGCCTGGCGACGCTTGTACTCGTTTCGCTTAACCATCTCCAGAATGCGGATCACCGTATCACGGTCGAAACCGCGCTCGGTAATCTCGGCCACCGACAGATCCTCTTCAATAAACGCTTCGAGGATCGGATCAAGAATGTCGTAGTCCGGCAGCGAATCGCTGTCCTTCTGATCCGGCCTGAGTTCTGCTGACGGCTCACGAGTGATGACGCGCTTCGGGATTACCTCGTCAAGCCCGTTGCGGTAATGAGCAAGCCGGTAGACCATCGTCTTGCTGCAATCCTTGATGGGAGCGAAGCCGCCTGCCATGTCGCCATACAGAGTCGCATATCCGACTGCCATCTCGCTCTTGTTACCCGTGGTGAGCAGCATTCGCCCGGTCTTGTTCGATATCGCCATGAGCAACAAACCACGGCAACGCGCCTGTATATTCTCCTCGGTCACATCGGGTTTGCGGTCACCGAGTACCGGCTCAAGCTGAGCGATCGTCGCCTCGTACATCGGGTCGATTGGAATTACGTCATAGCGAATGCCCAACGTCGCCGCCTGCGTCGCAGCGTCTTCCTGGCTCATCTTCGACGTAAAGCGAAATGGCATCATAACGGCGCGCACATGATCTGCACCGATAGCGTCGCAGGCGATGGTTGCAACCAGTGCCGAATCAATGCCGCCCGACAGGCCGAGAATAACGCCGGGAAACCCGTGTTTGTTGATGTAGTCACGAGTGCCGGTCACAAGTGCCTTGTATACGCTCACCTCGGTGTTCAGCTCGATCGAATGATCGCCCA
>Ga0209980_10000610_pt1 | contig 19562 bp, 17 predicted proteins | sample CR02metaG_FD_183611 | JGI IMG/M metagenome (GOLD analysis project Ga0209980, IMG submission 183611) | Deep subsurface microbial communities from Mariana Trench to uncover new lineages of life (NeLLi) - CR02 metaG (SPAdes) (version 2) | ecosystem: Environmental > Aquatic > Marine > Ocean trench...
CATACAGGCCATATATTTAGGGGAATTCTTAGAAAATCAAACTACGTCAAAAAATAATTTAAAGACTTTATAACGAGTATATCTAAAAAGCCAAAACAAGGTGACAATCTCGACATTTTATTCTCCGTGTTTCATAAAATGAGTCATCTTAACCGCGATATTATGATCACGGTTGCAGATAAAGAGAAAGAGATTTCTGCAGAAGATGTGATGGAGACATTAATCAAGTATTGCGATTTAATACAAATAATATTAGATGATCAATTTAAGAATCAGGAACTTTCATTTCACGTTACGATAAAAGGACATGTGGACATGTTAAACGTGAAAACGCTAGCACGTGACACTGATCTACTAACATCAAATGATCTTCGAACAGACCCGATATTATTCAGAAAAAATAATCTTATAATACCGATCGAAGAAAATACGTCACTCGATAGTTTGCGAAATTTCAATAATAAAGTTTTTGCATGTGATGATCTAACATCTTATCCGAATTTCAATAACATCAGTGAAAATTGGGAATCAAAATACAATTGTACTTTGGTAGTACCAATTAGAAAAAATTATAATATTAAAATAATTCTAGGAAAGTTTGAACTTTCCGGATTTATAGGTGGTGACTGTATGAAAGAAGAAAAAAGTGAATCGGTTTTTATGGATGAAAATAATAATACTAAAATACGTTATACAGACCTAATGCTTACTTTCGCTGATACACTTTATGGGATCATGAAAAAAGGAAAAATTGCAAATGAAAATGAACGCGACATTATAAATGAAGCATATTCAGTTGATAATACCAACTATAAATTCTTAGAAAATATTAATGAATGTTTACTGAAAAAATATCCTGATAGAAATTAATCCGGAAGTACATCTTTACACGACACAAGTAGTACCGTCACAATGTTAATGCAGAGATATCAACCTATATATTTACTTACTTAACCATTACTCTCCCCGCAATTCCAGCAGTCGGTAAACTGACTTTCTATCATCTCACCGCACTTACTACATTTCCATTTTGAACTGGTACCTTTTTTTTCTGAAAAGATGTCTTTAAAAATTATTTTTGCTTCAGCATATTTTTCATCATCAACAACCCAAACCTCCGTAGAACAAACTGTCGGAGGCAGCTCTCCCACTGAACCAACAAGCATGAAGTTTTTAATAATGCACTCTATACCGTGATTCTCCAGAATATTCTTAATATTGCCGATCATAAGGCTGTTCTGGTCTGTGTATAATCTTTTCATATTTATATTATTATTAGATATTGATTAACAAAAACATATTCACGGTTTTATTTAAAATAAATCTTTTTGATAAATTAATGTATCCAATTATTAAAGATTAATATACTCTAACAATTTATAATGGATACTCAAATCCTCTTATTTATATCGCTTTGTATTTTGCTCTTTGCTTTTATCTCAAAAAGAATCCAGACAACCTTTATAACCCCGCCCATGATTTTTGTACTGTTCGGGGTTTTACTTAGCTCAAGCGTTTTGGGCGTTTTTGAATTAGACCCTGAATCAACTGTCATTCATACAATAGCTGAAATAACCCTTGTTTTAGTCTTGTTTACAGATGCATCCAGAATTGACCTGAAGTTACTGAAAAAAGATCATTCGATTCCAATAAGGCTCCTTGCAAAGGGACTGCCACTTACAATAATTCTAGGCACCCTGGTGGCAATGGCAATATTTGAAACTTTTAGCATTTGGGAGTGTGCGGTGCTTGCCGCAATCCTGGCCCCGACCGATGCCGCACTTGGTCAGGCCGTAGTGAGCAGTCCAAAAATTCCAGTAAGAATACGACAGGCTTTGAATGTAGAAAGTGGCCTAAATGACGGGATAGCTCTTCCAGTTGTAATGATTACCATTTTTCTCGCTTCAATCTCATCCGAAGCTCAAAGCCACAATAATTGGATTAAATTTGTAGCTTCTCAATTAATATTGGGACCTGCCGTCGGAATATTTGTTGGATATTTTGGCGGAAGGATAATATCAGTTTTATCAGGCAAGGGCTGGATAACCCATTCTTTTCAGGATCTTTCCTCGCTCGGTCTGGCTATATTTTCTTTCAGCCTGGCAGAACAGATAGGTGGAAACGGTTTTATATCCGCTTTTTGTGCCGGGCTTACCCTTGGAAACAGTACAAGGCATATTTGCACATGTTTATATGAGTTTGCCGAAGACGAAGGACAATTGCTTACGCTTTTTAGCTTCATGCTTTTTGGCTCTGTGCTTATAATTCCGGCATTGCATCATATAAACACAGACATTATCATTTATTCTCTTTTAAGTTTAACTCTCATAAGGATGCTTCCTGTGATGATAAGCCTTATAGGAAAAAAATTAAAATTCAGTACGGTTCTTTTTCTCGGATGGTTTGGTCCACGTGGACTTGCATCAATATTGTTCGGGCTGCTTGTTTTAGAAGAATCACATTTAGTAAATGAAGAAACTATCTTTAATACTATGATTATTACAGTATTTTTGAGCGTGTTTGCTCACGGCATTACTGCTAATCCCCTATCCAATATCTACTCAAACTTAGACTTTATCAAATCTAAAAATAAGACGCACCATGAAAATACAGATGTTAGTGAAATGCCAATCAAGTTTTAAATGAAATATCTAAATCTACTTTTGATTAAATAAACGAGTAATCAACCGTATCTTTAATATTTCTATACCAGTGTGTGACTTTAAGCACGCCTGCAAGCGCCGACTTGATCTGCCTTCTTTCAAGCACAAGGTGGATACCCCCGTGTTTTTCATAAAACTCTGAAGACATAATTTCAGGATCTACTCCCCTGCCCCCGCTTGTAATCTTAACCACTCTGTCGCCTGCAAATGCGATGTTAGCCTTTTTCTCTGAAATAATAAAATCACCCTGCACCGCGTAGCTTGCCAAGGCGCCTCCCGTAGTGGGATGACCGAGTATAGTGATATACGGAAGCCCCGCTTCTTTTAATTTTATTGTTGATGCAATTGTCTTTGCCATTTGATAAAGCGCGACTGTTCCTTCCTGCATCCTGGCGCCGCCAGTAGCAGATATTGAAATGAGAGGAAGCTTGTTAATAAGGGCGTATTCTGTTATCAATCTCATTTTCTCGCCAAATACAGAGCCCATCGATCCTCCCATAAACCTGAAATCACTTACAGCGACTGACACAGGAGTTTCAAAAATCATTCCGTACCCGATTACAAGTGAATCCTTTGAATCGGTTCTTTTCCCCATCTTTTCTCTGCTGGATGAATAATCATAAAAATTAAATTTACTTTCAATATGATTTACAGATATATCGGGTCTTATCTCATGGAAAGAACCATCGTCAAGGATCATATCGATATACTCATCCGAGGTAAGCGGCATCTGTTTATGACATGTGGGACATGACTGATAATTTTCTCTAAATTCACTCTCGGTAGTCTGGTTTTTACATCCGGGTCTTATAATTTTTCCTTCCTGATCTTTTTCATCATTACATACGTAAGGCTCACCGCCGTAAAGCGCAATCTGCATTTGAGATATATCCGGATTTTTAGATTTACTAAATGAAGTAGTAACAAGGTTTTTAAGTTTTCTGGCTATTGTGTTAAATTTCTGGGGATTTTGTTCAATTTGACCGCATTGTTCTATATTCTTAACCAGTATTTCCCGCAGGTAGTTAACATCAGATTTTTTCAGTTCAGTTGTTGCCTTTGTTAAACTTTTATCAATATTTTCGAGAACCTTATTGAAGTAGTCAATTTTGTCTAGAGAAGGTTCTTTAATTATCTCATCTATGATCCCATATTTTTTCATGTAATCCGCAGTGGGCTGTAACACTTTTAGAGCCTCTTCTTCATTGTCAGCGGTTCTAAACAATATTGCAGAACATCCTTTTGACGTAATTACAGAATACTCTGCTCTTGAAAGCATAAAACGTTTATGAGCAAGCTGAATCGCAATTGCTCCTCCGCTTCCGCCGCTCCCTACTACTACAGATATCGACTTGGTTTTAAGTGCAATCATCTTTGCCTGGCAATAAGAAATCAGCCATGACTGGAGCTTTTCTGCCGAATACTCATATGGATCACCGCCAATAGTGTCTACATAGCTATGCAGCATCAGGTTATACCTTTCGGCATATTCCATCATATTTAGAGAAAGCCCATAGCCATCTGCCTTTACCAGGCCAAAATTAAGCTTTATTCTTTCGGAATCCTCTGATGGGGTTTGCTGAGCCATTATTGCAACTTTTTCGCCTGTAGATTTAAAAATAGCAGTCCCGATAATCATAGCAGGATCGTCTTTGAACTCTACTCTTTTGCCAGAAGGCGCATTTATATAGGCATAAAAATCCTCAAGGTCATTCCACGGGACAAAATCTGTATATAAATTTTCAATTATATGTTTAGATTTAACCCTGTTATAAGAAATAGAATCTTCATGAAGCTTAAGACTCTTTGATTTATTGCTCATTAAACACCCCGAATTTTATAAATTGAACTAAAGAACCTTTAATTATATATATTAATTAAGATAATTAAAGATACATTATATTAAATTCTCTTTTTTAAATTTTTCAAATTCTTTAAGATTGAAATCATAATTAGCAGAAGAAATATTTTCTCCTACCTGTGCCTCTGTCTTTGCTCCGGGTATTACAACTGAAACCCCTGCAAATTCCAATGTGTATTTAATTGATCCTCTTATCATTTCAGCATTAGATTTGAAATAATTTTTTAATAAATTTACACTATTTATCTGATTTTCGAATAATTCTTTTTTAAATCCATTTCTATGATCATTTTTTGCAAATCTGCAGTCCTTATTATATTTACCGCTTAGTAGCCCATTTGCCAGTGGCTCTCTTACAATAATTCCAATACCTTTTGTACTACATAAATCAAACAACTCAGTTGTTGCGTTGTTTTGAAGTAAGTTAAATTTAACCTCAACTACTTCTGGTTTTAGTATGTTTATGTCAGCTAATGTATTTTCAAAGTAATAATCTAGAATTGATATTCCAAAGAACCTTATTTTACCTTCCTTTTTTAATTCCTTTAATGTTTCTATTACTCCGTACTGTTTAATTTTTTTGGGATTAGAACTATGAATCAGGTAAACATCTATTACATCTCTTTTTAATCTTTCAAGGCTTTTTTGCAAAGCAAACCTTATATATTCCCTTTTGAGGTTACTTTTGATGCCAGATTTTGAGTAAAAGTCCCAACCAAACTTAGTGCAAATTAACGTTTGTTTATCACGTCTTGATTTTAGAACTTCGCCAATCAACTTTTCACTATGACCATTTCCATAAGAATCTGCAGTATCAATAAAATTAACCCCCAGATCAAGTGCCCTGTTTAAGGCTTTTTTAGACTCTTTGTCATCAGTATCACCATACCCGGCTCCCCCAATTGCCCAAGCGCCAAAACCGATTTCTGAAACTTTTAGTCCGGTACTGCCAAGATTTCTATAATTCATATTAAATATTCCTTAAGTTAAAACACTAAAAATAAAAAAACCACGGTTAAACATTTTTTGCCTAACCATGGTTTTGGATCTTATTTATTATAATTGCTTAAACTGTAAATGAAGTACCACACCCACACTGACCAACAGCGTTTGGATTTTTAATATGAAATCCAGTCCCGTTCAGTCCGTCTTTAAAATCCAGTGTTCCGCCTTTAATATAAGGAAAACTAAATTCATCGATTGCTACCTTGACACCCTGAGCTTCAAAGATTTGATCATTATCTTCAATCTCATCATCAAAACCCATCTCGTATGAAAATCCGGAGCATCCCCCTGGAACTACCCTCACCCTCAAATAAGCATCATCAATTTCATCGTCTTCTGATATCAATCTTTTTATTTCATCTGCGGCTTTTGTTGACACATCAAACATATTTTACTACCTCCTGCAAAATCAAACTAAATTTCATTCTTTTTAGCAATATTATATAAGATAACAATTCCAGATAAAAATACAAGACCATTAATTATTACTGAATTTCTATGAGAACTTTTAAACCTTTTATTTGAATCAATATAGAGCTGTGAAGCAGGCTCTGAACTTGTCATTACAGATTTTGCTTCAATAGCAGAATTTCTCACATAAGTTCCTGAAAAAAGAGTCATAACAAACATTAATAAAATTAAGACTAATCTAATAATCCTAAACTTTTTTTCACTATTGCTGTGCAAAAAAATCAAAAGTAGGAGTGAAATTATAGATATTACACCAAGAATATACTGGACTATATAATATTTATTAAAAATAACAGATATAAGAGCTCCGGCCTCAGGTTTTGGTAGTGCACCAAAAACAGAAGGGGCTGTAACCAAAGAAAAGAAAAAAATGCTGCCCAGCCAAAAACACAGTGAAATTAGAAATAAAAATCTTAAACAAGTACTCATTTTTATTTAATTAATTGCTAAAGCTAAATCATATCATACTTTTTGCTATCTTATTAGTTGATGGTATATTTGGAAAAATTTTCCTGGGAGGAAAAATTTATGAAATCAAATAAGTATTTAGTTTTAATCCTAACTATCTTTTCTCTAACTTTAATTACGGTCTGTTCGCCAAATTCTAACTCGGAAATGTCAGACAAAGAACAACTGGATAAATTGCAAAATTATTTTAAGAAAAGCTATGCGGCAGATTTGCCAGCCGATGCTCAGCTCGAAGTAACAGGGTTTGAGGAATCAGAAATAAAGGGATTAAGGAGGGGTAACATAAAGATAGTTTTTTCAGGAAGAACTGTCGACATTCCATTTATGCTAGATAAAAGCGGAAAGTATGCTGTACTTGGTAAGCCTATTGACACTAAAACTTTTAAAGATACTCAGATTAAAGGCATTAAAAAGGGTTCTATCACAATTGGAAGAAACTCTTATCCAGTTTTACTAACAGAAGACTCAAAATTCTTAATAGCCGGCGAGGTTATTGATACTACGGTAGATAAAACTAAAGAAACAATGGATAAAATTTCACTAAAAGATGTCCCTACAAAGGGCAACAAAAGCGCAAAAGTTACAATTGTAGAATACTCTGATTTTCAGTGTCCATATTGCAAGAGAGCAAACCCCATCTTAGATCAGGTTTTAACAGATTATAAAGATAAGATAAAAATAGTTTACAAACAATATCCTCTTCCTAATCATAACTGGGCAAAACCTGCATCAATTGCTTCTATCTGTAGCTATAAAACCGCAGGAGACGATACGTTTTGGAATTATCACGACAAAATATTTGAAAACCAGGGATCAATTAATCCGGCTAATTCAACAGATAAATTTAAAGAATTTGCCAAAGAACTAAAAATAGATGAAAAGAAATTCGCCGAATGCCTCAGTGATCCAACGATTACCGCAAAAGTTCAGCAGGAAATGGCCGAGGGCCAGGCAGTCGGTATTAATTCTACACCATCTTTTGTAGTAAATGGAATAATGGTGAGGGGCGCTGATGCTAACAAGTTAAAATCTGCAATCGAAGCAAGCCTGAATTAAAAATATATAATCTACAAATAAAATAAAAAAGGCCCTTAAGATTCTTTAAGGGCCTTTTCAATCCTTATCTTTAATTCTCTACAACAATTCTTAGTTTAAAACCATATAATTTTACTATCCTTAAACTTAAGGTCTGAAAACAATCTTTAACGCATCTTCGGTTCTATTATCCATTAGTTCATATCCTTTTGGTACTTCATCCAGTGAGATTCTGTGGCTTATTATAAGCGTTGGATCAAATTTATTTTCCTCCACCATTGGCAGAAGTTTTGGTATATAGGTTCTGCTTGACGCAACTCCTCCTCTCAGGGTTAAGTTTCTTAAGAAGAAATCAGTAACATTTAATGTAAAAGGTTCCCAAAACAGGCCTAAAAATGAAACCGTGCCGCCCGGTCTAACTGAATTCAAACACTGCTGCAGAGATTCAGAGGTGCCCACACATTCTATTATGACATCTGCTCCTATTCCATCTGTAATATCTTTAATTTTTTCTTCTAAGTTTTCATTGTTAGAATTTATTATGAGATTGGCTCCGTACTTTTTAGCAATATTCAATCTATTATCATGGTGACCTATCGTTATTACTCTGGATGGATCAAAAAGGGTTGCTGAATATGTTGCAAAAAGACCAACTGCTCCATCTCCCAACACTGCTACGGTATCCCCAGGTTTTATTCCGCCACAGAGCGCCCCGTGATATCCTGTTGATATATTGTCGCCAAGAAAAAGTACTTTTTCATCATTACTATCATCAGAAAGACTATCAGGAACCTTTACTAATGTGCTGTCGGCAAGAGGAACCCTGATATATTCGGCCTGACAGCCAGGAAATCCACCGAGAATGTTACCAAACCCAAAACACCCTCCGTTCTGACAGGAGGTAGTGAGTCCTTTTTCACAAAAATAGCAGTTACCGCAACTAACCCAGAAAGGTCCTATAACCTTATCCCCTTTTTTAAGTATCGATATATCGCTTCCTGTATCTTCTACAGTTCCAACAAATTCATGCCCAACACCGTCTCCTTCTTCCAGTTGAAAATGCCCTCTATAAATATGCAAATCTGAACCACATATGCCACCCAACGTAACTTTTACTATTACATCGGTTGGTTTTTCAATCTTTGGATCCGGCACTTCTTCAACCCTTACGTCCTTTAATCCATAAGTTAGTGCTGCTTTCATTTCAAATCCCCCTAATTAAATCGGTTTATGTATAATAACCTAATTTTGTAGTTTTAAATAATTGTCCTGGTTTATTTATAAACCATAATTTTGCTTTGTTCATAATACATAGCCAGTAAGATGATAAATTGTTAAAAATGTTTCAGGAATTATTATTTCAGCAAAAAACTTTTTTTAGCATTTCAAACAAATTCCATTCAGATAATGTTGATTTTAACCAAGAGTATTCAAAGATCAGCATAAATTCTTATATTAATTAGAGCCTATATTCTTTTTCCATGCGATACGGTTACTTCAGATCCTTCTGCTAAAAAAGCCGAGTGAGGTTTTGATGAAAGGGTTTCTATAAATTCTGATTCATACAGTATCTCAATATCTACCTCTATTTCTGTATGGACTGAATTCCAATATTTCCACCTGGGATGTTCAACTCTATACTCCGTCGTTATCCCGTTACCAGTACTATAGCCCCAGTAATTTTCAGAGATAAATTCTTCTTGTGATTCAGTTAATAATTCCTTTTTCTCTTTATCCAAAGATATATAAATATAATTCCAATTATTATTAACTTTCCACAAATATTTAATCTGGGAGGGAGAACTATTTTCAAACTTTAATTCACTTTTAGTTTTTAATACAATATATTTTTCGTTGTATAAATTATTAGCTATAAATGCAATCATTTTCTTAGGAACAATCTCTTTAATAAAGACTACTCCTCTTCTCCACTGCCCTCCTGATTTTCTTTTCACATAAAACCTGAGATTTATTTCTTCAAAATTTGTATGAAATGGTATGGGAATTCCTTTCAGTCTTGTATTAAGAAATCTAAATCCTACGAGGCTTACAAAATGATTACCATTATATTTATCTAATTCAGTACCTATCGGTAAGTAGGGCACTAATATTTGGGGGTCGACCAAGTAATTGACCAGTGCAAGATATTTCCATTCAGCGGTTAAAAAAACATTAGTATATACTTTATCCATAGTCATTACAGATTATCTAATGTGCACTAACTGTTCGTCCTTTTGCCCACTGTCTTAGATAGTCAATCTTGTCTTTCATGGTTACTGTTAAGGGTTTAGTTCCTCTTATTTCACTGAGTAGTAGTGAAGTTGAAACTTCTGTATCATTTGAAAAAGCCGTGTATAAAGCAGAAACAATTACTTGCTCGATTTCTGAACCACTAAACCCCTCACTTACTTCAACCAGTGAGTTAATATCAAAATTGGAAGCGCTTTTCCCTCTTTTCTCCAGATGTATTTTAAAAATAGCCCCGCGTGACTCTTCGTCAGGCACATCAACAAAAAATATCTCATCAAACCTGCCCTTTCTCATAAACTCCGGCGGAAGTTTTTGTACATCATTTGCGGTAGCAACTATGAACACATCCCCATTTCTATCCTGAAGCCATGAAAGAAATGTTCCAAATATTCTTGTAGATACACCGGCGTCTTGATCTCCTGAAACTGAAGAAAAAGCTTTTTCTATTTCATCAATCCACAGTATTACAGGCGAGAGCTTTTCTGCAGTTTGCATTGCTCGTTTGAAGTTCTTTTCACTCTCACCAATATATTTATTATACAAATTAGACGGGTCCAGTTTAAGGAGAGGTAGCCCCCACTCCATAGCAACTGCTTTTGCACATAGACTTTTTCCACATCCCGGAACCCCAAGTAGTAAAACACCTTTTGGAAATGTGAGTCCAAACTCTCTTGCTTTTTCAGGTTGTAAAATGATCTCTTTTCTTTTTGCAAGCCATGACTTCAAACCCCTAAGGTCGGCAACGCTGTCCATCGTTTCTTCATTTGGATAATATTCAAGCAGTCCTTCTCTTTCTACTACTTTTATTTTTTCTTCAATAACTTTATTTATATCATCTGGTGCAAGCGTGCCATCCTCTACAATTGATTTGGTTAAGACCTTTTCAGCCTCCATTAATGTTAGTCCCCTTAGATTATTTAAAAGCTTATTCAAGTCCTCTGTATCGAGTTTGAATTCCACGTTCATTTTTGACTGCAAATCTCTCAAAATATGGTGTAGTAATTCCTGATATTCCTCTTTTTCAGGTTCTGGAATATTTATAACAGCACAATAAGGTTTTAGCTGCTCAGGAATATCTATATTAATCCCGGTAATTATTATTGCCCCTGTTTTTTCTGTGAATGTTTTTGCTGCGTCTTTTAATCTTGTAACCAAAATCTTATCTTCAAAATACTCAGTTACACCCTGAAAGTGATAAACGGCAGGAAAATTAGAACTTTCTACATGTCCCAATGCGAGGGCTAGATCAACAGTTTGATAGACAGAGCCCTTAATTTCATCATCATCTACTCTCCGAAGTCCTTTTGATGCCGACCAGATAAAAAAACCTACGTTCATACGATCTGCTAGATGTTTAATCAAAGCATCGGCCCTCTCTTCTTCAACAGTCTCAATAAAAATTATTGAGTGGTGTGATTTCAGAAGAAGCTCAAGTTCTCTAAGTAAGTCTTTACTCTGCATAATCGGATCGCTATTTTGAATTGATTTAAATCATATTTATAGACACTATCTATTTCAAGTCTTAATTAAAAACAATATAATATTTATTTAAGTACAAATCTATAATAAATAATGCCTAACGAGACTATGGTAATTTTATAATAGGATATATTTATGAAAGTAATGATTCTAGAAAAATCGGGTAATGCGCTTGTTTTAAAAAACATACCTAAGCCAATACCAAATGAAAATCAAGTTTTAATTAAAGTTAATGCTTGTGCTGTATGCAGAACTGATCTGCATATTTTTGATGGAGAATTAAAAGAACCAAAACTGCCATTAGTTTTAGGACATGAAATAGTTGGTGAGATAATAAAAACAGGTAGGAAAGTAAAAGGTATACAAATGGGGGACATTATTGGAGTACCATGGCTTGGTGAGACTTGTGATACATGCAGGTTTTGCAAATCAGGAAAAGAAAATCTATGTGACAGCGCTAAATTTACAGGCTATCAAATTGATGGTGGTTATGCAGAATACGCTATAGCTAATTCTAATTATTGCTTCAAGATACCAAAAGACTATTCTCCAACAAATGCTGCTCCTTTGCTATGCGCAGGTTTAATTGGATACCGCTCATATAAAATGACAGGGAAATCTGAAAAAATTGGTCTTTATGGGTTTGGAGCCGCTGCTCATATTATTGCACAGGTTGCAAAGTATGAAGGAAAAGAATTATATGCCTTTACTAAGCCAGGTGATCAAAATGGGCAGAATTTTGCATTGAAACTGGGATGTAAATGGGCCGGGGACTCAGACAAATTGCCACCTGATGAATTAGACTCTGCAATAATTTTTGCCCCAGCAGGCAGTCTAGTCCCGGCTGCTTTAAAAGCTGTGTCAAAAGGTGGAACAGTTGTATGTGCAGGCATTCATATGAGTGACATACCCTCATTTCCTTATGACTTATTATGGGGTGAGAGAGAAATAAAATCCGTTGCAAACTTAACCAGAAAAGACGGCGAAGAATTTTTTCAAATCGCTCCAATGGTTCCGGTTAGAACAGAGGTGGAAACTTTTGCTTTAGAACAAGCTAATGAAGCTCTCGAAAAGCTTAGAAATGGCAAAATAAATGGCGCTGCTGTACTGATGATAAACTCATGAGACGAAATAGAATATTCTTATTATCTGATGATTTGATATTCCCTGATCCCAAGTTAGCAGACGCTCACGGTTTACTTGCAATTGGTGGAGACCTTAGCGCCGAAAGACTTCTACTGGCTTATGAAAACGGCATATTCCCCTGGTATTCAGAAGATCAGCCAATACTCTGGTTTTCTCCCGATCCGCGACTGGTTTTATTTCCTGCTAAAATCATAGTTTCGAGAAGTCTCAAAAAAATTATAAACAAAAAAGTGTTTGATATAAGATTTGATTCCAATTTTGAAGAAGTGATAGTTGAATGCTCAAAAATAGAAAGAAAAGATCAGGATGGAACATGGATTACTAATGATATGATTGATGCATACATCGATCTTCACAATCAGGGCTATGCCCATTCAGTAGAAGCTTATTTTGAAGGAAGTCTTGTCGGTGGCTTATACGGAGTTTCTTTGGGAGGAGCTTTTTTTGGAGAATCAATGTTTCACACAATGACAGATGCCTCAAAAGTAGCACTTTGTTATCTGGTTGATAAATTAAAGGACTGGGACTTTGACTTCATTGATTCACAGGTAGTAACAGAGCATATGAAGAATTTGGGGGCAGAGGAAATTCCAAGAACTAAGTATCGGGAATTGCTCAAAAACACCCTAAAGAAAAAAACAATAATTGGTATGTGGAAAATTTAAAATTTTATACCAACCATATATATCTAGCTATAAAAAGCAGTGAAATCAAATAAATTATCCAGTTAACCTCTTTTGCTTTTCCAGAAAATATTTTTAATAAAGAGTACGATATAAATCCAAATGCAATCCCTTCTGTGATACTGAAGGATAGCGGCATGATTATCATGGTTAAAAAAGTGGGAATTGATTCGGTGTAGTCATCCCAGTTTATATTTATAACATTCTTCATCATCATGCTTCCAACAATAATAAGCGCCGGAGCAATTATTGGATACAGGAACTTTCCTTCACCTACCGCAATTCCCGCACCCACCATCTGTATAAGAGGAGTGAAAAATATTGCAGACACCATTAGCAGGGCTGTCACAACATTCGTCAGTCCTGTCCTCCCACCTGCACTTATACCCGATGAACTCTCTATGTAGCTTGTCACAGTTGAAGTACCTAACAATGCACCACTGCTGGTTGCAATTGCATCGGACAGTAAAGCTTGTTTTGCTTTTGGAAGTTTCCCATTTTTCATAAACCCCCCAAGCTGTCCCACACCTATCAAAGTTCCTATAGTGTCAAACATATCCAGGAACAGAAACACTATTATTACTGTAATAAATTCCAGGTTTGAAAATAAATTTGGTATCTGAAGTTTAAGAAATGTTGGATCGATTGACGGTGGACTCGATACAATACCTTGATACTGAACTACTCCCAGGATTAAACCCAATACCGCAGACCCAACTATCCCAGCAAGTATTGCTCCCCGGAATTTTATTGCTAAGAGAAATGCTATGAGTATAAGACCAAATATTGAAATTAGCGTATGTACGGAATGTAGATTTCCAATAGTAACATAAGTTACAGGGTGCGAAGTTATTATCCCTGACCATTCGAATCCTATTAGCGCAATAAGCAGTCCAATTCCCACAGGAATCCCGTTTCTTAGAGGATCTGGAAGTACATCCATCACCTTTTCTCTAAGTCCGGTTAGAGATAGAGCTATAAAAATAAGACCGGCAATAAATACTGCACCCAGAGCCTCCTGCCAGACAACCCCTAGAGTCAGACACACTACATAAGTAAAATAAATATTGTGTCCCATGGCAGGTGCAAGAGCAATTGGGTAGTTTGCAAGAAATGCCATCAACAGCATTCCGATTGCACTTGCAAGACACGTTGCAACCATTGCAGCTCCATGATCCATACCTGCAGCAGAGAGTATAGCAGGCTGGACAAATATTATGTATGACATCGTCGCAAAAGTTGTAATTCCTGCTACTGTTTCCTGTTTAACTGTAGTATTGTTTTCTTTTAACTTAAAAATCTTATCTAACATTTTTTTATAATCTGATGCTGACTTAGATATTATCACGATATCGATTTAATTATAAATGCGGTCAAAATCAAAATATTAGTTCTGTATTACTGAAAATTTATTTAGTATAATTGCTCAAGGTCTTTCCATTTCATAATGAAGGAGAATCGTATGGCAAAAAATTATGATGCAATTGTAATAGGTACCGGCCAGGCAGGTCCACCGCTTGCAGAAAGGCTAGGACAAGCCGGCTGGAAAGTTGCAATAATAGAAAGGCAGCTTTTTGGGGGTACCTGCGTAAACACAGGATGCATACCTACTAAGACTCTTGTTGCCAGTGCAAAGGTTGCAAATATGGTCAGCAGGGCATCAGAATATGGAATTGAAATAAGCGGCGATGTCAAAATTGATATGAAAAAAGTAAAAGCCAGGAAGGATGAAATCTCAGGGGCATCAAACCAGGGTGTAGAAAACTGGGTTAAAAATATGGAAAATGTGGACACATATGAAGGGCACGGAAAGTTTAAAAACAATAACACTGTAAAGGTAAATGATGAAATATTAAACGCTCAAAATATTTTTATTAATGTAGGCGGCAGAGCAAATATTCCACCTATTAAGGGGCTGGATGAAATTAACTTCTATACCAACTCTGATATGATGGGTGTGGATTTTATACCCAAACATCTGATTGTAATTGGCGGCAGCTATATCGGGCTGGAATTTGCGCAGATGTATAAACGATTTGGAAGCGAAGTAACAATTGTTGAAATGTCAGACAGGCTTATAGGAAGAGAGGATCAAGATATTTCGGAAAACATAAAAGAAATCCTGCAAGAAGAAGGAATTAATATAAGGCTTTCAGCTGAGTGTATAACTGTTGGTAAAAAGGGTAAAGAAATATTGGTCGGCGTAGATTGTGAAAAAGGAGATAAAGAGATTTCAGGGTCACATCTGTTGTTAGCTACTGGAAGAAAACCTAACACTCATGATCTTGGACTCGAAAATACAGATATTGAAGTGGATAAAAGAGGTTATATAAAAGTGGATGACAAATTAGAAACTGGTGTTTCAGGAGTTTGGGCAATAGGTGACTGTAATGGCAAGGGAGCTTTTACTCATACTTCTTATAATGATTTTGAAATCGTGGCTGCAAACATATTGGATAGTGACACAAGAAAAGTAACTGACAGGATTTTATGTTATGGCTTATTCATTGATCCTCCTCTAGGCAGAGTTGGAATGAGCGAGAATGAGGTTAAAAAGTCTGGAAGAAAAGCCCTTGTTGGTTTGAGGAAGATGAGCCGTGTAGGAAGAGCAAGAGAAAAGGGAGAAACCAAGGGTTTTATGAAGGTTATAGTGGATGCAGAATCAAAAGAAATCCTGGGTGCTGCAATTCTGGGAGTGGATGGAGACGAAGCGATACACTGTATTCTGGATGTGATGTATGCAAAAGCACCTTATACAACTATTCAAAGGGCAGTTCATATTCACCCAACTGTAGCAGAGCTTATACCAACAGTCCTGGGAAGTTTAGAACCGATTAAATAATATTTAACAAGCAAATCCAAATGGAAATTAAATCTTATAATTTAGAAAAATATCAAAAAGACATAGATGCTGAATTAAATAAGTTTGAGGAACAAAATATTGTCCAAAGACTTTTTGAACATGACCATACCATCTGGAGCGCCAGCCCTGATGAAATAAGCAACAGGCTTGGCTGGTTGGACAGCCCTTCTGATATGCTCGGAAATATTGAAGAAATTAATTCTTTTGTTTCATCATGTAAAAAAGAAGGGTTTAAAAAAGTACTTCTTCTTGGCATGGGTGGTTCAAGCCTTGCCCCAGAACTGTTTAACCAGATATTCTACGAAGAAGGAAAGGGTTTAGAGTTAAAAATAGCCGATTCAACACATCCTGATAAGGTTAAGGAGCTAAAAGAGTACTTTGACCCAGAACAAACACTTTATATTGTTTCTACTAAATCCGGGGGCACTGTCGAGACAATTTCACTCATGAACTTTTTCTATAATAGGTGCAGTGAAGTTTTGGGGTCAGAAAATGCAGGTAACCATTTTGCTTCAATAACAGACCCCGGCAGTAAGCTCGAAGAAATATCTAATCATTTAGGATTCAGAAAGTGCTTCCTTAATGATCCCAATATTGGCGGCAGGTTTTCGGTTTTATCATATTTTGGATTAGTACCCGCTTCGCTTATTGGAATAGATATAAAAACGCTTCTTAATAAAGTCGTTGAATTTAAGAACAACTTAACCAGTAATAAAATAGAATTAAATTCATTAAATAACCCTGTATATCTTGGAGCAATTATTGGATCACTTGCAGATGAAGGTCTTGATAAACTTACTTTTGTAATATCTGATGAACTAATAGGTTTTGGTGACTGGCTGGAGCAGTTAATTGCAGAGAGCAGTGGAAAGCAAGCCAGTGGCATACTCCCTGTTGTTGAAAAACAGCCCAAAGATATAAGTTCATATTCTTTAGACAGGGTATTTGTTTGTATCAGTTTAAAAAATGATAATAAAATTTTAGCAATATCAGAGAAAGTACAAAATGCAGGAGCACCTCTAATTACTATTAATCTCGAAGATAAGATTGAGCTTGGAATTGAATTTTACAGATGGGAGATAATCACTGCTATTGCCTGTGCAGTGCTTAAGGTAAATCCATTTGATCAGCCAAATGTAGAATCCACAAAAATAATTGCAAGGCAGTTCCTTTCAGAGTATAAAGAAAAAGGAGAAATTACTGAACCTGAATATACCAAAGTAGAAGATGGAATAACTATTTTTTCGGATAGAAAATATTCGAAGTTGTCAGAAGCTATAACCGGATTAATAACCGAGGACACTCTCAAAAATAAATATATATCCATACAGGCGTATATTTCTCAGAATATACAAAATATAGATAAGTTAGAAGAGATAAAAGATGCCTTGCAAAAAAATACCGGAATTCCTATAACTATAGGATTTGGACCACGATTTCTACATTCAACAGGACAGCTTCATAAGGGTGACAGTGGAAACGGACTTTTTCTGCAAATAGTTTCCGAACCTGCAGGCGATATTGATATTCCTGACAATGCTGGTGATAATAAATCATCCCTTAGTTTTGGAACACTTATTAGAGCTCAATATCTGGGTGACAGGAGCGCACTGGCCGATGCAGGAAGAAAAGTATTAACCATTAACTTAGGAAATAATATTACAGAAGGATTAAATAGTATAATAAATTCAATTGGCAAATAACTATGGATTTAAATAAGCTCAAAAATAAAGCTGCTGTAGAGGCAGTAAAAAATGTAGAGTCAGGAATGGTGCTTGGCCTTGGCACAGGTTTAACTGCTAATTTTGCTATCCGCGAAATTTCCCGCTTGTTAAAGGAGGGTTCTCTAAAAGATATAGTAGGAATCCCAAGTTCAAATCAGACCGAAAAACTGGCTTTAGAGCTCGGCATACCTCTTATAACGTTTGAGCAAAAAAGTGAAATAGATTTAAATATTGATGGAGCAGACGAAGTGGACCCTGATCTCAACCTCATTAAAGGGGGCGGGGGGGCACTACTGAGAGAAAAAATAATAGCCCAGTCGAGTACAAGAAACATTATTGTGGTAGATGAACAAAAAATGTCGCAGAAGCTTGGCACTAAATGGGCCGTACCTGTTGAGATAATAGAATTTTCATATAAGCCCGTAGCAAAATATCTAGAAGATTTGGGCGCTGAAGTGACTTTAAGAAAAAATCAGAATGGAGAAACATTTAAAACCGATCAGGGCAATATAATCGTTGACTGTAATTTTGGGCAAATTGAAAATCTAGGCGAATTAAATAAAGCACTGAACAGCAAAGCGGGAATTGTAGAACACGGTCTATTTATCGGCATTACGGATGAAGTGATTATTGGAAAATCCGAGACTGTTGAACTCTTAAAGAAATAGCTATCCTAACATGACAATCTATAATTTAGTAAGCTTATTTGGAATTGTTGTACTATTAGGAATTGCATTCCTATTTTCCAATAACAGAAACAAAATTAACTACAGGATTATTTATTGGGGAATAGGTATTCAGATAATTTTCGCAGTATTTATTTTTTTAATCCCTGTTGGTGCAAAGTTTTTTTTATACTTAAATGACATTGTTGTTCAGATAATGAATTCATCTGCTGCAGGAGCAAAGTTTTTATTTGGCAGACTTGCCCTTCCGCCCGGTACTCAAAATGAATATGGCGAGACTTCACTTGGGTTTTATCTAGCATTTCAAGCTCTTCCTACAATCATCTTTTTTTCAGCTTTAGTATCCATTCTTTATTTTTATGGGATCATGCAAAAAGTGATAAAAGGATTCTCTTATGTTTTTACAAAACTAATGAGAATATCGGGTGCAGAATCGCTTAGTGCAGCGAGCAATATTTTTGTAGGAATTGAATCAGCTTTTACTATCAGACCATTCTTGAACAGGATGACAAAGTCAGAACTCTGCACTGTTTTAACCGCAGGTATGGCAACAGTTTCCTCCAATATTTTAGCTCTGTACATTTTTACATTGCATAACGAATTTCCTACAATTGCAGCCCATTTGATATCAGCTTCAATTTTGTCAGCCCCTGCTGCAATAATAATGTCTAAAGTTTTATTTCCTGAAACCGAAACTCCTGAGACATTAGGTCTTAAGGTTAACCCCCATTATAAAAAAGAAAGCAGTTTGTTTGAATCAATCATTAATGGTTCAAACAGTGGTGTCAGATTAATAGTAGGTATAGCGGCAGTATTGGTTGCAGTTATCGGGCTTGTAGCCTTGGTGGATTTATTTTTGGGATTAATGGGTACAAATATCAATTCTTTAACTAACTCTGATTTTAAATATTCACTGGCAAACATTTTTGGATACATCTTTTATCCACTTACATTAATATTAGGAATTCCTTTTTCAGATGTGTTAGAAGCTTCGAAGATCATAGGTGAAAGGATAATAGTCACAGAGGTTGTGAGTTATCAGGATTTGTCCCTAGCAATTAAAGATGGTGTTATCACTAATCCGAGGTCTATTACTATAATTACTTATGCTTTATGTGGATTTGCTCATTTAGCATCAATGGCTATTTTTGTTGGAGGTATTTCTGCAATTGCCACGGAAAGAAGAAGAGAAATAGCCTCACTGGGTTTCAGATCTTTATTTGCTGCT